>PVBE012410495.1_pt1 | contig 16741 bp, 16 predicted proteins | sample 1631181 | NCBI WGS metagenome assembly PVBE01 (sample SAMN08397723, study PRJNA350692) | Marine metagenome, whole genome shotgun sequencing project. | isolation source: water | place: Pacific Ocean | collected 2012-04
AAGGCACCTATCTACAACGTCAACATTCAGATGCCAGCAATTGCTTAATATAGTTTAGGGGAGGTCATAATGGCTAGTGCAGCCACACTAAGTGACTTACGCGCACGAGCGTTAGACTACGCCGATATGACCGGCTCTAACTTCCCCGTTGAGGCGAGAGTTAATGATTACATTAACTCCGCCGCTTCGGAGATGTACGATATCCTGGTTAATGCTTATGAGGACTACTTCTTAAGCACTCAAAGCATCACCTTAGTTGCAGGGACAGAAAACTATGCTCTCCCTTCTGACTTCTATAAAGCGAAGCGTGTTTATTATACTACTGGCGGTCGCCGCTTTTCTATCCACCCTTTTAATCTAGAGACGTTGGACGGGGCTAAGACGAGCCCTCTGACATCTGGAACCGCCGAGCTTTGGTATGTTCCCGAGATGTCTTTGATGACATCCGACTCGGATACCATTTCAAGCATCATTCCTCCCATGATTAAGGGCTGGCCGGATTACATTGCGCTAAGTGCCGCAATCCGGCTTCTGATTCGAGAAGAATCAGACCCTTCTGCCCTGATGTCAGAGAAGAAGATTATGCAAAACAGGCTCATCTCTCTTGCTGAACCAAGGGATGCGGGGATTCCTGACTCAATTCAGGACATCGGGCACCGATGGAACGATGTTGGATTCGCCTATGACCCAGGCGCTTTTTTAATGCGATATCGAATAATGGGGCAGAATATAAAATTTATTCAGTATGATGCGGGGGTTTAAGTGGCAAAAACGAATAGGAACAAAGTTGCGACTTGCCGAAAGGTGAAGAATTCTCAGATCGCATTAGAGTTAAGGCTCAAGGGCTATAGCTACAGCAAAATTGCTTCGACCATGGGGCTTTCGGCAACGTACGCCCATAAGCTAGTCGAAGATGAGCTTAAGCGTTGCCGCGATATGACCGCAGAAACGCGGGACCAAATCAAAGAGCAAGAGCTAATGAGGCTGGACCGGCTACTGGAGCAAGCAAGGGAGCACCTATCCACAGGGTGGTGCACCAAAACTGCCAAGGTCTTGTTGGATATCCAATCCAGAAGAACTCTTTATCTCGGGCTCGATGATGCTGTTTCGAGAGTCGAGATCTCTACCATCGACAAGCTATCTGATAATGAGATTAGAGACAGGGCCATGGAATTGCTACAGGTTGAAGTATTGTCTCAGCCTGGGACAGAGCATTGAGATGGAGCCCTGGAAGCGTGTTACCGCCGATGACCCTGTAATTGAAGAGCTGCAGGACAATGCCGAGCCTATCATGCGGCATGTTGAGCAAGCTTTTTCACTTAATGGTGTTTTGAGAAAAAAACAAACCATCACAACCGCGCCGGCAGACATAACTCATGGGCTAGGGAGAGCACCAATCGGGTTCGTAGTGATAAGGCGACGAGGGAATGCAACGGTTTGGGACCTCCAAGACGATAACACTAATGCAGCCAAGACGCTGACCTTAATTGCTAGTGCAGATGTCGAAGTGGATGTGTGGATTTTCTGATGCCCTTACAAAAGCAAATACAGTCTCTACCTTTTTCGGAAGGCCTAAATCAGAAAGCCTCTGACAAGCACTTGAGCCCTCCCAATCTTGACTTATGCGATAACGGTAAATTTAGTAAGACGGGGCAGATTCAGAAACGCAATGGTTTCACACGCTTGGCTAATGCGACATTTAACTCCGCAACGGATGGAACAGGCACCACAACAGCTACCGAGCAATGCGCCTCTTTTCAGGACGAGCGCCTCATTTTTGATGGCAACGATGCTTATGCTCGGGCTGACTCCGGTACCTGGGTCAATAAGGGCCGAATCACGGGCTGCACCTTCGAAGACCGGAACATCTTAAACACGGATGGGATTACAAACACCCCTACCGCAGTCGCCAGGGCGAACAACTATAGAGTTGAGGCATGGGCCGAGGTAGAGCCTGACATCTCGCCAATGGTTTATCAGGTGTACGCTCGCGTAGTGGACGAAGCCACCGGCGTCGAGGTGGTTTCCAAGAAAAGAATCACTCCCACAGCAGGCATAAGCGTTACGAAGGCGCACACCCAGAACGATGACAGTAATTACCTGAACCCGCAGGTTCAGGCGGTTGCGATGGGCAGTTACATATTTATCCTGTTTTGCGACTGCCAGCAATCCGACCCAAAGGTAAACATAACTTCCGTGACAGACGCGGGCGGGGGAGAGATCAGGGTGGTCACAGACGCCCCGCACAATTACCTTTATCAAGATGTAGTCACCTTCTCGGGTGGCACAGGCGGCGTGGCCAATGGGGACTACATTGTAACCGCAGTTAGTAGCACCACTACTTTCAACGTTACCCACTCATACTCGGCCACCGGGACAGGCGTAACGACAGTAAAGCAGACTTATGGGAGCGGAATGGTGAACGGCGTTCATGCCGTGGCAATCAATACCGGGGGTGGAGTTGCTTCTGGGATAACCCCAACCGCTTTAGCGAATTTTAACTCTCCTGTTTTTTATGTGAACGGGGTTTACCCCTTGTTCTCCGTATGCGGCATGAGCCCGGCAAGCACGGGCAGTTTAGCCAATATGGCTTCCGTGTTTCGATACAATACTGGGCCAATTAATGATTTAGTCGATACAGTGGCTCATTACAGAATGGATTACTTTCAAGAGTCGGGCGGGGCGTTTATAGAGTACCTAGAGACTCATTTAACTAACCCAACCCCAGGCTATCGGGGGCGTAACACCCCAATAAACAATGCGGCAGACCCCGACGCTTACTTTCAAGCCTCTGAATCTCTTCATGCTTCGGACACTAACAATAGAAGACGAACCTTAAGCCATATTTGCTGTGCGTCTATGGACACCAAAGACCGAATAATGGTTGCCGCTACCTTCCAAGAGGATATGCAGGGGTTTTCGATGGCGACCTCCGGAGGAACGCCGGGAGCAAGCCAGGCGAACCCTTGCGTAATAAGGTCAGTGGCGCACCCCTTTGTGACCGGAGACTATGTACTAGTCACCGGCGTAGTAGGGATGACCGAGTTAAACGGCAATACGTACCAAATCACAAAAATTAGCGCCGACACTTTTTCTCTAGATGGCATTAATTCAACAGGGTTTACCGCTTACACATCAGGGGGGACGCTGTTTCTTCAAGCGCCAATGGTTCGAACTCAGACCTATGATGCCGCTGCCGTCCCAACAAAAATAGCCATAAGTCAACCCGTTGGCGAGCCCAACAATTTACCCGTGACACTGATATCGGGAGACTTTGAGCCTTCGGGCGGGGATAACTGCCATTTCGTTTTCACAGGACAGGCGACCACGTTAGGAGAGGATTCTGCGTCTACTGACGACGGGCAAGCGGCAGAGCATAATCTCTACAAAGCTTCGGTGGATTTTACGAACGGGACCGTCAAAAGTAACGATATCCTGAAATGCTTCACCACTCTCACCTCTGATATGTTTACGTACAACGGCAAGGTTTACTTTGCCGCAACCTATGCTGTCACGCCGGCAGCAGGTCTTTTTGCGGGGGGCACAGTCACCTTTGTTTACGCTAATTTTGGGTCATCGGTAAACGTGATTAGTGATACAGACGGCAACATGATTGCCTCCGGGGGAACCGGTGTAGGCGGAAACTGCGCCGCTACTGATTGGCTGTCCAACAAGGCATCAAGCCAAACCCTTTTCTGGAATGCCGCTCGAGTATCCAACTTCTCCACTGATAAATTTTGTTTTGGTTCATCTCGATTTGGGGACACTTCTCAAAATGGGAACGCTCGACAGGCTAGCCGTGCACTTTTTAATCCTTCTTATGCTGAGATAAATCTGCAGCCTGAGAGAAATTTGCCGTGGGCGAGCGGAGCAGGGTCTTTGCTTTTAGCCGGTGGGTTTCTGTGGGAATACTGCGGCGACATGATGAAAGAGAATGGGTTTCTCACTTATCCCCAAGGGATAGATGGTGTCACTCATTCCACCACCGGGGGCGTTTTAGGCAATAATTCTACGCCAGAGGCATACATTTATCGAGTAACCTACGAGTGGACATCAGCAAACGGGGCCGTACAAAGGTCCTACCCGTCAGACCCTATAAACGTCACCACAACAGCGAGCACTGATACCCAAAAATTTACCATCCCCGTTTACACGCTACAATGGACTCAAAAAAGCGTTGCAAATGGCCTACTCGACCCTCGCATAGTTCTATACCGAACGGAGATAACAACCGGAGGGGGGAATGTCTTTTATAGGGTTAAAAGCATCGCGCTTGATGCAACCTCCTACACACAAGATATTACCGATGACGAGGTAAGTAATGCTGCATTGGTGGAGAACGAAGCTCTCTACTCTACGGGGGCACCGGGCGATACCTTTGGCAACATTGCTCCGCCATGCTCCACCGATATCGTCATGCACAAAAACCGCGTGTTTTTAGCGGCGGTCGATGGCTCAATCTGGTACTCAAAGAAGCTCTCCCCGAGAACGGCAGCCGAATTCTCAGAGTTTCAAGTAAAGCCAATTGAGAACTACGCCGGGAAGATTGCGTGCCTGGGGGCGGTTCGAGATTACGTAATAGCCATTACCCAGGACAACGCCTATTTTATTGCAGGGGATGGCCCAAACTCCGCAGGAGTTGGCGCCGACTTCACCCCGCCAACTATCTTTTCAAGGGATTCAGGAGCGAATGAAGGGTGCGCGAGAACGAACTCGCCGCTGGGTTTCATCTACCGCGCTAAGGGGGGTATTTACCAAGTTGACCCAGGTATGAAGGTCACATGGATAGGGGCTCCTGTAGAAGACGCGGTGGACAAGTATGACATAACCAGGGCCACGGTTAACGATTCCGAAGGAGAGATCTATTTCGGTCTCAATAACGCAACGCAAGGAATCCTTGTCTATAATTACGTGTTTAACACATGGGCACAGTGGAAGCCGAGATATCCCGCATTTGATAGCGACGTAACTCCCACGGGGATGATGGTCCACAAGGGGACGCTCAACTTTTCAATCCCGAGCGGGCACCTTTTAGAGCAAAATACCGGGTTTCAAGATATCGGCAGCTCTTCTTATGATTTTAGTCTCATGGTCACGACGCCTTGGCTTCGCTCGGAGAAATTTCTCCACATGGCTAGGTTTTACAACATTCTGGTAAGCGGAACCTTTAAATCGAACCATACCTTAAACTGCACTATCTATAGCAACTACGATGAATCAATCGCAGACGCCCAGAATCTGGTGATGACATCTTCTAACTCTTCCCCTTACATTCTTCGCCAACATGTGGCTAATCAAAAGGCTAGGGCGATCAGGATTACGATTAGCGACAGCCCAACATCGGGGACTTTGGAAAGTTACCAGCTTGATGGGATATCAATCGAATTTGGAGTACGGGCAGGAACATTCAAGCTCGGAACAACTAAAACGCTGACGTAGGAGAAAGATATGGCAGGATTAAGCCAAGCTGAAATAGATGCGGTCCAGGCAAGTCGCAGGAGAAAAGAAGCGGAAGGGGGAGGGCACCCTAGTTTTCAAGGAGAGAACAAGGGAACCTTTCAGACGCTAACTACGCCTTCCTTATTCACAGAAGTGGAGGTCAAACCCCAGAACCTCCAGTTCGACCCCAGATCAGGCGTGGTTAATTTATATGATGACCGCTATCGACGAGCTTTAGCCAATTTTGAGCGCGGCACCCCATTGAATCAAGAAGAGATAGTCGGAAGGATGCAATTAGGGCAGCAGGCCGCGCAGGCTCACCGAGCCATGCGCGGAAGTGGTCCGCTGGGGGCCGCAGCTGGAATGCGTCCCTTGGTGCAGCAGCAGCTAGGTATTTCCTCCCGAATGGGGCAAGCCAGGGGACAGCGGGAAATATCTCAAAAGCAAGCGTTGATGAGTACTCTCCAGGAGGCGGCGCAGGTGGATATCGCAAAAGCGGCAGCAGAGAGTGCGCGCCTGAGGGCAGTCTCTGCCTTTAAACGACAGGCACAAATGGATGAGGACGCAGCAGAGAAAATGCAGCGTTCGCAGTACGCATTGGGTGCAGCGACGGCCGCCGGAGAAATACAAGACTGGTACAATAAAGACAAGATGAAGACTTACGCATAGGAGGCCCAAATGGAAGTCGATTTAGATACAATTGAGTCTAAAAATTATGGAAGCGACCCTATTTCGTTTGCCGACTACCGAACGCCTAGCTTGGAATACATGGGGAGGTCCGCTGGCGTGAAAGGCATAGCCGAAGGCTACGCTGATGATCCATCGGTGACGCAATTGGCGACGATGCTTGGCGGAGCAGGGCGCCAACAATTAGGCGCCGCTAGAAGCGCCGATATGGTTAGCGGTGCGGCCCGTGGGCGCCTAGGAAGAGGGGCTCAGCAACAGACTCAATCAATGGCGCCTGGTATGCTGAGTGCTCTAAGGGCTCAGACGCAACAAGCGGCTCAGCAGCAACACCTTGGGCGAACGGGCTACCAGAGAGCCATGAGGCAACGTCAAATAGAGCTGCGCAGAGGCGCAGACTTAGAGGCCGTCCTAGGCCAAGAAGGGGCGCTAGCTGAAGGGGAAGCGGCAGACGAGGCCGGCGCAGGTTCCGGCGCAGCTCAAGGCGCTGGCTACGGCGCGACCGCAGGAACGGCTGCTTACGGCCCTGTTGGAGGCGTAGTCGGTGGGTTGCTAGGAGGAGTGGCCGGAGGACTTATGGGTTACTTCGCCGAAGACGGTGGGACGGTCCCCGGCAACAAAGACGAAGCGGTACCTGTTATCGCTCACGGTGGAGAGCTTATTCTTTCTGAAGATGCGAGTAAGAAGCTTTTAAAGGCTTTAGCCGATAAAGATAAAGGCACCTTGCAGGCGTTCGAGCGTGATATCTTAGAAAATAAAGGTGTCCTCCAAGCGTTCGAGCGCGATGCTCCACAAAGAGACAAGGCGAAAAAAGACGAGAATGAGTTCACTCAATCTTATGGGGAAAATGTTCGAAGTGCCGGGGGCTACAAACCAAAATATAGCGGCAACGTCCCTACCTACGAATGGACAAGCGGGTGGGAGGGCCCTCCTGCGCCCGAGCAAATAGTTGCGCCGCGATGGGCCATTAAGGACATTGACCAACGCTTTGAGATTCCAGAGAAAAACTACCCGGCTTATGCCGATGCCGTTATTGATGAGCGTAGGATACGGTACCCTGGGATGACAGTAGGAATACGTGGTCCCCGCAGTAATGAGGACGGGTGGATGGAGCTGGCCGCCATAAGGAGAGAGCATACAGCAGGGTCTCCCTGGTATAGAGGAGCCCCTAGATACCCGAGCCGGTACGATGTCCCTGGAGGGGAGACAAGAACAGGTCAATCGTCACAAATGACCGAGAGCCAAGTAGAAGAGATAATGAAGGCCAAAGCCCTCTCTGACTTAGATAAGCGGTTAAGCAAAGACGACGAAATAATTCTACAAGCAGTGGAAAGTGTAAGGTTGCCGCAATGAGTAGCTACTACCCAGAACAAGAAGATCTAGCCAGGTATCCGGAATTTACCGAGCAAGAGCTTGCTTCGGCGGCAGCGAAGCTAGAGCAAGATCAGGCAGAGAAGGCCGCCGCACTAAACCAAATCAAGCAGAACTTGGCCCAAAAGACGCAGCAAAATCTTGCAGCCGAATCCATGATGGACGAAGCCGCAGGTTATACCTCTTTTGAGCAATTGCCCGAGCAATTGGCGCAAGAGGAGCAATTGGATTACGAATCAGGTCTTGTCCGAGATGCGGTGGCCAAGGACCGAGCATCTAGGCCAGGGGCTTTAGAGCAGGCTCTCTACGGAGAAGGTGGCAACGCGGCGTACGATACAAGAACCGGTATGAACTTCAAGCTAGGGGAGATGCCGTTAGGACCGCCGATTGCTACAACTTCGGAAAAACAAACAACCGAAAAAGAAAAAAGCGGGAGATTTGTTCCAGGGGGAGTGCCGACGGGAACCCCCGACACGCCGCCCCTCACTCCGCCCACGCCACAAACGGGTGGCATTGATTATCAGATTGGCGCAATCCGACGACAGCAGCGAGCCCTTGGGGATATTGCGAAAACGGAAGCCGGTATCGCTTTAGGTGAAGGCTTTTATGGGCTGACGGATGCCGAAGGAAACCCCGTCAAAGAATCTATAGCAACTGCCAGGCTCAGAAAAGAGATGGAGCACCGGGAGAAAGTCGCAAATTGGGAAGGTGAGTTTAAGGGGGAAATGAAGGATTTCCGTCTAAGGGCTCAATACTCCGGGGCCCCGTTAGCTAGCGTCAAAAGCTGGCAAGCGGTTTTAGATGAAGACGTTCGAGACACCACTCAGTGGAAGCGGGCATCTTTAAGCGAAAAGCTAGATATTGAAAAACAAGATAGAATTAAAAAGGCGCGGGCGCAAAGTCGCCTAGATAATGCCTCAAGGATTGACCCATCTGGGCCATTCAAGGGAATCATGTCCAAGATGATGGCTACGTTTGCTATTGCCCTAGGGGCCAAGTCTTCTTCTTTGACCGGTGGTCCAAACCAAGCCCTTCAGATGTATCAAATACTGGTATCGAACGATGTTGATGCACAGAAAACCAATTGGCAAAAACGAAAAGGCGAATACGCGGAGAAGAAAAACGAATACGGCGAGATGATGGAGCGCTTCGGGAACGAGCATGCGGCAGACCTTGGTCTTGCTGTTCTTCAATACGATAAAGGTATTGAATTACTAAAGGGACAAGTGCTGAAGCAGCGGAACCAAGTCACCAGGGCTCAGATGGATTTCACCATAGGTGGCTTAATCGCCCAGCGGGACCAAATGCAAAACGCTCTTAAGAAAGAATTTTTCTTGATGAAGCAAAGAGAGCATTCCGGTATCCGAGATCTTGAGGGTAACGAAATTAAGTTCATTGGCGCAAGGAAGGGTCTTCAACAAAAAGACTTCATGCAGGATAGAAAAGATATTGTTGAGGCCATTAACAAAGGCAAGGGGTATGTTGCCGCCCTCGATAGCTATGTGCGAGCATCTAAGCAAGCAGGCGTTTGGCGCCCGTGGGGCGAGAAGAGGACCATTGCAGAAGGGATGCGCGAAGCGGTTATTCAATCAAGTGCTGGATTCTTTGATATGGGCGTTCTTCAAGAATTTGAAAGACAAGTTATGGATGACGTTCTTCCCGGCCATGGCCTTGTTGGGCAAGAATTAACAAACGCAGTAAATAAATGGTTAGGCGATGACGTTGGCCGAATTGAAGCCTACGCCATGGGGATGAGGAAATTCGTTAATGATCGAGTATTGGGTACGATAAATACTTTCTCCAATTACGAAGTACAGGGGGGAAGACGCCCTACCTACACTCCAACAGGGAAAAAAGAAGAGTCCGAAAAAACACAAAAGCTTTACAAGGCAAGAGAATAATTGTGGCGCGTTTATTATCGCTAGAGTCAAATAAATGGGTTGAAGTCCCTGATGCTCAAGTTCCACACCTGCTGGCAACTCAACAATTCCAGGTTCCTTCAGAAACGGTTGTTGATGGTCAGTTGGAAATGGTTAGCCCTGAGGGCGACATTGTTCTGGTTCCCATGGAGGAGGCGCAATTAGCGTTCGGGGATGGCTACCGGCTAGAAGAGGCCGCATCTAAAGGAGCCCGAGGACTACGGAAAGAATACGAAGGCTTCTTGCCCGGCCTAGCATCCGCCGCAGTAGGCGGTCTGAAAGGTCTTAGTTTCGGGGTCAGCACCCCTATCCTAAGAGGCGCTGGGGTAGACGTTGAGGCCTTAGAAACTTTCCGGCCCGGTGCATTCACCGGGGGAGAGATAGGCGGAACGCTACTCGGGTTAGCAGGTACAGGTGGCTTGAGCGCTGCCGGAACCGGGGTCCGGGCAGTAGCCAAAGGAGCCCAGTTAGCAGGGGCAAAAGCAGGCGCACAAGCTGCCGCAAAATCAGTCTTCGGGAAAAAGTTAATCGAGAAGGCAACAGCAGGAGCCACGGAAGCGGCAATAGATGGAGCCGCGTTTGGTGCTGGCCAGGCGCTCCACGAGCTTACCCGAGGAAGAGCAGAGCTAACAGGCGATATTATCGCATCCACGTTTTTTGACCGCGTGACCGAAGGTGCCATGGTGGGCGGTGGATTCGGGGGCACTATAAATCTGTTGGGAGTCCCTACTGCTGCCGCCATGCGTAAGGTAAGTGGCCCCGCTAAAAAAATGCTGGAGGGCGTATCCCCAGTTACGATTCCAAAGAAATTCAATAGCACTGAGCAATTTCTCCAAGGGATAGCAGACGAGGCAGGTTACGAGGCTCTTGGGCCGATGCTTAAACACCAAAGGCTCCTTAGCAAGCGCGATGCAAATGACCCTGGATGGCTAGGGCGGGCAAAAAGGTGGCTTGTGGACACGGTAGACGATGAAGGGAACCCCCTTATCGCTGCAGGCGACACCTGGGAAGACATCGCTCCTAAGTTAGAAAACGCAAGAGATGGACTAGGGAATAGGCTTAAGGGCTTTTATGGCGAGATAGACCAACACACCCAGCCAGGAATGGGTGCTAGCTCCTCCAAAATTGTAAAGGAATTGGAAAAGCTTAAAGCAGAATTCCCTGACGCCACCACTCGTGCCGAAAGAAACGCATTAGATGATGCCATCGTAGAGGCCAAGAAAATTGGCCTAAAGGAAGATTTAAGAAGATACCAAGAGCTTGGCGGGAAACCTTTGCAGGCGAGAATGAAAAGCTACATGGATTGGCGGGGGCCAGAGTATCGCAATTTTATAAACGCAAAGCATACGATGGGCAAAGAAGGCAGAGGAATTAGAGTAGTTGACGACTTCCTCTTGGATGTGGAGGGGCTAACCGCTTCCCAGATAGACGAGATTTGGGACCTTACCCACAGGGAAGGTTTTGAGTTTCTCAAAATGAGACTCCCAAACACCATTGAGACTAAAAACCAGTGGTGGGGCCGCTCAGGGTTTGACCAAGCTCGCCCCAAAGAAGTTTCACAGTTAAACCGAAAAATTGGTAACATCTGGAGAAATGAAGGCGATGACGCTGCCGAAGAAATAATTAAGGTAATAGAAGATCTGGGCGGCGAAGCAAAAACTTCAATGCAGGAATTCAGAAAGCTTAAAGACGAATTTGGCTATGCTGCGGAATTCTGGAAAATTGTTGAAGACCGCGCTAACAGAGCACAAGTAAATCGAAAATTCTCCTTAACTGACCACCTTATGACTATCGGTGGCTCAGGCATCGGGCTCTTTGGCGGAGGCCCGATAGCTGGGCTAGTGGGTGGTGCTATTGGCGCAGTGGGGAACCGCTATCTTCGAGAAAGAGGTCTTGCCTTTACCGTTGCCGGAGCCAAAAGCTTGTCTAAATTAGCTAAGGTTCAAAATGGGACAATCGACAATATTATAAAAAGAGCAGGTCAAATTGCTTCGGGGGCATCTACAGCTACCAGCAGGGTGGCGCTCCCCTTCACAGTCAAAGCTTTGTCCATGATTAGCTTCGGTGGAAGTCGGCCAGTGGGCGAAACTAAGCAAGAAGTCATGGCGGATTTAATAGGTCAGCTCGATGGCTTTATTATTAACCCGGAGTCTTTAGCTTCCCGATTAGGTGAGGAGATGGGGGAAATTCAAGTCATTGCCCCTCAGGTTGCCGAAGAAATTGTTAAATCAAAAACTAGAATGATTTCTTTTTTACAGGAAAAGGCGCCGAAGAGAGGGGATAGTTATAGCGCTCTGCAGCCCGAGCTTTACAAGTCTGCTTACCTTACCCCAGAAGTGATGGGGGAATTCGAAAGATACCTTTATGCTGCAGTCAACCCGGTTAACGCACTTTTTAACGACATGGCCGATGGAACGCTATCTAACGAAACTGTTGAAACTCTTGAGGTTGTTTACCCTTCTCTTTTTAAAGAAATTAAAACGAAAATCACTGAGAAGGTTGCAGGGAGTGACCGGGTTCTATCCAATACAGAAATGCGGCAACTGGCTAAGATTTTTGGACAGCCGATTATGGGGTATCAGCGCCCCGACTTTATGCGAAGACAACAGCAACAATTTAGGGTAGAATCCAAAGGGTCGATGGCGGGAGTTAAGCCATCTTCAGCCTCTCAGGGGAGAACAGAACTTTTAATGCAGACAGATGTGAACGCGGTTCAGTCAAATTTAAGATCTAATAAATTCGCTTAAGAAAAGGATAGCCAAGTGCATACTATTAATTATCAAAATACCTACGCTAGCGCGTTAGCCAATGAGCAAGTGATGGACCTTAAGGTCGTCAGAAATCAAAAGCTTTCGCTTCATGCGATGACCACCGACACGGACGGTGGGACACTTACGACGTATTACGTCTTTATTGACCCCATCACCCAAGCGGAAACCGAAGTGGTCTACGACACTACAGCAATGACAACAAATAATTTATTTGTTGTTGTTTACGATTACAAGGTGCCTTTCCTCCGCGTAAAATACACCAACGGCGGAACCGCTGGCGGGATCATTAGAGTAACCGGAACAACAGCGGAGTAAGAACATGGCAGATGCAAAAGTAACTATTAGAGGCGGCGCCGGAAACGCGGTGCAAATTCAGGGTCGGGACGCGGCGGACATCGCGCCAACAAACGGCCAAGCTTTGGCTTGGGATGCCGGTGACTCAGCGTGGGAACCGCAAACCATTAGCGGTGGGGGATCCTCTGAGTGGACCGATACGGGGAGCGTTCTACATCCATCTGAGGAAACGGTGGATAACGTAGTCGTTGGTGGAACGACTACCGCTAATTCAGACATCGTTTTAGGTGTAGATGGGCATGCTGTTTTTAACGAGCAAGGTGCCGATGTTGATTTTAGAATTGAGTCAGACACTAACGTAAACGGTTTATACTTCCAGGGGAGCGATGGAACTTTGGGGTTGGGTAAGGTCCCAACCCAGTCGTTAGATATTGCGGATGGCAGGGTTTACTGCACTAGGGTTACGGCGGATACTGGAGGCGGCGCAGGGTCAGGGACTACCGGCTTTTATACTTGTTTTGATTTTGATGTCTCAACTACGGGGACGCCTACCGTCAATAATCTAAGCTCTGGGATGCGCTTCATGGTTGACGGTAATTGCGTCGCCAGAATTGGAGGGCAGCAAGGGGGGGCATCTGGCACCTATGGGAACCTTCTTTTTAAAACAGCGAACGGGGGGTCTAGTCAAACAAGATTAAGCATCGTTGATTCGGGAGAGGTCGGAGTTAATCTTGAGCCCACGGATACACCGCCCGAAAAGCTTTCTGTAGACGGCGCCGTTGCTTTAAAATCACAGGCGTCCGCAGCGTCGGCAGCTACAGATTATAGTAAGTTTTACGCGCTTGGTTCATACCCTTCTGACTACGTTGGAATGTGGCACTTTGACGGAAACTTGACCAATGAAGGCGGGGGGGCGAACGCTGTATCAGTCAATGGCGCGGCAACAAGCTCGGCGCAAAAGGCACTTAGCGATAGCACCGAAAGCCTTTACCTCGACGCATCGAGTAGCCAGTACTGCACCGTTGCGTCTTCGTCGGACTGGACTTGGGCGGGAGAGTTTACTGTTGAGGCGTGGGTTCGGTTTGATTCGGTAAATCCGGGGGCACATCAATATGTTGTTAATTCAGCGACGGCCGACGTTACATTTTTTAGGATTTCATGGAGAGGCGCGACAAACCAGTGGTCGGTAGGCGCTATGAATACGGTCGGTCTTTTTACTGATAGTCTCTCGGACGATACCTGGTACCACGTCGCACTAACGCGGGATGGTTCTAACAATGTCCGCTTTTATCGGGATGGGTCCCTTAAAGGGTCTTTGACTATTTCGGGAACAGTGGTTAACACGGGCGGCTTGACCATAGGCTCTTATTCTCACTTGGGTACCGGAGCAGGCGCTGATCCGAAAGAGTATTTTGACGGCTACATTGACGAGATGAGAATCCTTAAGGGAACGGCGGCCTATACCGGAACCGGTTCGTTCACACCGAGAACGACGCAATTCCCCGAAGTTTCTGAAATGTTTGTGTTGGATGGCTCAGGTAATCAAACCCAAATATCGCCACACAATAAAGACACCGGAGAATGGCAATATTTTTCAAAAAATAGCCTCACGGGAAAAACTGTTAGAATTAACATGGAAGAAGCTATCCGAGATCTAGGGGAGTTAACCGGGAAAGATTATATCAAAGACAAGTAGGGGAGAGTGTGAGGGGGAGGAAATGGACCCGATTGGTTTTTTGGAATTCGGGGGAAATGGTGTTCTTCTGGCTGTGGTGCTTGCGGCTTTCAAAGCGTTGGAATCTCGGGCGGCTAAGAAGAATGGCGGAACGGTCTATAGTCGGTGCGAGGCACTAACTAAAGAGGTCGAGGGCCTTCAGGAAAAAGTTAACTCGTTCCACCGGGATTTCATGATCCACAGAGAGGATATGCGGCTACACTTTGCTCGGCAACAAGCCAAGCAAGAGGCGAAGCAAGAACTTAGGAGGGAATTAAATGAGCAGTAAACCAGGAATCAAGACTTCGGAGTGGTGGCTAAGTTTAGCCGCGCTAATTACAGGGGCACTTCTGTCCAGTGGTCTAGTCAGTAATAGTCTAGCCCTACAGTGCATCGGGGGCGTTGCTACGCTTCTGACCGCCCTAGGGTACCAAGTGTCCCGGTCATTTGTGAAAACCTCCGAGAAGCGCTCTGAAGCGCTCATGGAGGTGTCCAAGATGGATGCGGGAAAGTCCCAGGACTAGAAGATGCGCTCCAAGCTGCGTCAAATCTGGGCGCAGGTCATGGGGGTCTTTTGGCCGGTATCAGCTTTGACGATGTTGGGGCTAGGGGCTCTCTTGGTTTTAGTCATAGAGCTACTGATAATCTTCTTTTAGTGGCAGAAGGATTTATGCAAAAGGATTGGAGGAGCACTCAAATCAACCATGGAGTCATGGCGGGCTTGAAGCTCCAATGGTAGCTAGCTATCCTTCCAATTCCAAAAATGGTCGATCCATCTCGCCCTCCGCCCCTCCCTAGAATCCACATGTATACGCCCCTTATACAAACCAATCCCTTTAAATCCTCCGACTTGGTCTGCTAGAACGTAGAGCTTCAGAATTCTTCGGTTAGATAATGTGCCAGTGGCGTAGGTGATGTCAGACGCCACGCAAATACCATCTTCATTTGGCACGTGCTTCGACCGCTTCGCTCCCCCTACTTCGGTATTATGCTTCTTGCATCGAATGCCCGATGTGACCTTAAGGGGGCCTGCGGCATCGCGGAGCTTTTGGAGAAGTTCGATATGTTTAGGGGACATCGTACCGACGCCGCATTTGCAGCTTCAGAAGAATTCGTAGTCCATGAAGTTTTTTGAAAGCCTTTTCCCCATCCGCACCCTCCGAAAGCGGGGCCAGTGGCTTACTGTGGAGGCATCTAATCAGCTATGCTAAATAGAACACCACCGGACCCGCTACAGGATACAATGTAATTTGGGAAACCGCTACCCTTCTTCTTCTTCAATGCTGTTCTGCATCTCCTGAAGTTTAGCTAGGACGGCAATGGTTAATTGGGCGGATGCCATTTCGGCTTCATCGTCTGCCTTCTGCTTGAATTCATTATTAGCATCATCAAGCATGGTGAACATGGAGCTGATAACGTCAAACATATTAAGTAGTGCCCAGGATAACGCCGTGCATCCGGCTACAGAAATCAAAGAATCCAGTATCGGATTGTGGCTGATACGAATAACTCCGAGCACAATAAGTAATGGGCTAAACCCTAAGGATAAAATAAGTAATCTTCTTTTCATGGTAGTCTTCTCTCCTCTGCTTCATAGCTAATTTCGCAATTATCGTTACACGTGAAACGATTGTAATAAATTAGGCCGTATAGAATGGCTTCAATGGTAAGCTCCGCCCCTATTACTTTACGGTCAACCCCCTTCACCCCTCTTATCTGGACACCTGCCCCGGCCACTGCCCCAGTGTAGAGGCCTGCTACCGCCAGGCAGCAATCCTTGCACCCGTCCATTGACTCTCTGCCGTTGCAAAACGAATCACCACTGGCCGGCCCGTAAAGCTTATTAGTTACCTTCGGTGGTTTTGGCGGAGAGCACGCAAATGGTACTGTCCCAAATTGGTACACTGCCGAGTCATCAGTACCGGCCACCAGCGATGCAGGGTTAACCCCTATCGGGTAGGTGGCTCCTTTATCGCAAACCAGAAGAGCGGTGTCCTCTCCTGGCTCAATAGCAAAGGGGGCGTTAGGTATCTGCAATTCTTGCAACCCCATTGCACTAATGTATTTCTCTACCCTATTAGTTTTGACACACTGAATCGTGTTGTCGCTATTCGCTACACAGATTTGGTCGTAACCTCCTCCGGTAGCTAGCCGCGTTGCTGCGGTCCCCACCAAGATTGCAGGAATCAAAATTCCCTTAAACCCTACCCCGTTTTCTTTTTTCATTTTGTTGCTCCTCAGGACTCATGAATGCGCCCCTCGTTTAGTAGTTTGTTTATTCCCTCTATTTCCCCCAAGGGGGTGCTATTTTTACCGCTAACTTGCCTTACTCTCGGTTTCTTTCTATCATCGCGTCTCCATTCCAGCTTTATGCAGTTGCTTGGGTTGGTGAACTTCTCAAGCAATATCCTCTCCGGCTTCGGTGGCCATCTATTCGCTTTGCATTGAACAACCACGAACCACTCCGGGGATATGCCGACAATATCCCACTCCCCTAAGCTTGCCGCAGACCGGCAGCACTTGAACCCAACGGATTCGAGAAGCTTCAT
>PVBE012449049.1_pt1 | contig 16741 bp, 14 predicted proteins | sample 1631181 | NCBI WGS metagenome assembly PVBE01 (sample SAMN08397723, study PRJNA350692) | Marine metagenome, whole genome shotgun sequencing project. | isolation source: water | place: Pacific Ocean | collected 2012-04
ACAAGCTCTAGCTGCGTCTGAAACATGTATATATCTTCTTACTGTTTTTTTACTTCCTGTATATTGGATCTGATTATTAAATATTGCATCTTTTAAAATTATCTTAACACCATTATTTTTATCAGAACGCTGTCCATATAGTGATCCAAATCGAAGTATAGTATATTCTAGATTATGAATTTTATTATACTCTTCAACATAATCTTCTGCAGCTTTTTTGCTACTACGATAAAAACCGCCATCAACACTATTCACATAAATAGTACTAGCATAAATAAATCTTTTTACGTTATGCTTGCGGCATAATTCTAATGCTTGAACCGTTCCTAGAATATTAACTTTTACGGTGTTGATGGGTTCTTTCAAAGCTTGATCTAAATCTGCCAAAGCCGCGAAATGATAAATTGCATCTTTTCCTTTAATCACATTTTCAAGATCTTTAGAATTTAAGACATCACCAACATACATTTATTGATCAAATCTTAACCATTTTGATTTTTTTTTATCAAATATTGTTACTTTATGGCCTTTTTTGCTTAATTCATCAGCTACGTGTGAACCGAGAAAACCACTTCCTCCTGTGACTACAATTTTCATATTTTTTATAAACTTCTTTTAAGTTTTCTATTAAATATTTTTCATTAAGATAATTGTTAAGATTTATAAAACTTTAATTGCAAATCATTATACTTGCCGATCGAGGGAGCGTTCAAATAAAAAATATGTTGATCAAATTTTTTATCATTAAAATAGAGCCATTTCCTTTTAAAATTATCTTTAAGAAATTGCGCATTTGCACCTCTGCCATCAATCACAATTATAGTTCCTGGATTTAAAAAATATTCTATTTTCAAAATATCACACACCATTGGCATCATATCTTTGTGAGCAGTCGTAAAATTATTAATTTTTTTTTTTACATTAAATTGATCTGGACCATCAATATAAATAAAATCCGGATTACATAAAGGTAATTTTTTATATTGAGTGGCAAATTGATTATTAAAAGTTGCCACTTCACAGTCTGAATAAGAAAAATGAACTTTGGAATTTATAAATTTTTTGCTTTTAATAAAATTTCTAATTCTTTTTTTTGATATATTAAGAAATTTTTTTTCATTCTCAATCACAAATAATTCAAATAGATTGTTTCTTCTTAAACTGTTTTTTACATAATCTAAGTATTTATTTTTATTTTCATTTAAAGCTACATTCAAAATTAAAGATGACCATCCTGATCCAAATTCTAATACTGTAGTTCTTTTATTTAAAACTACAAATTGAAATAATCTATATAAATTATACCAGTCTCTTGATTCTATATTGTATGGTTTATTTAGTTGCATATCATCCACTGTTTGATATTTACCTTTATAAAGTTTGATGACATCAGAAAGAGCTTTATCACGAAAGAATTTTTCTATTTCTTTATTTACTAAATTTTTTGGAAATTTTATTAGTTTTTTTATCATTTTTTAAATTTTTCAAGAGTATTTATTATTAGTTTCATATACTTTACAGGTCCTAGGCAGAATCTTAAAAAATTTTTACAACCAGGTATTGTTAGTTCTTCTGTGATTAAAATATTTTTTTTTTTTAAAGAATTCCAAACTTTCATTTTTAAGTTTTTTGTTTTAAAATCAACAAGTAAAAGATTTGCATAAGAATTATGATAAGTAAATCCAAGTTTATTCAAATTATTGATTAAATATGCTTTTCCTTTTTTTGTTTCTTGAATGTATTTTTTTAAAATAGTTTTATTCTTCAAGATTTCTTTTACAATTAAAACAGAAATGGAGTTTATCTCATACATTGGACGAAACTTATATAATCTTCTAGCTATAGTCTTGTTAGCAATTATAAATCCCGCTCTACAACCTGCTAAACCATATGCTTTTGAAAATGTTCTTGAAATTATTAAATTTTGAAATTTTTTAAGATAAGGCAAAGCAGTAAAATTATAAAAGCCATAGTACGCTTCATCAATTAATACATAACAATTAAATTTTTTTGCTTTTTTTAAAATATTAATAATTTGTTTGTTTTCAATTACTGTACCAGTTGGGCTATTAGGATTCGCAATTATAATTAATTTTGTTTTATGATCAATTTCTCTAATTAACTTATATATATCCAGCTCTAATTTTTGATTAAAATTTATCTTAACTTGATCTGCGCCAAAAAGTTTAGCATACACATCTACCATTCCATATGTTGGAAATATCGTGATTATTTTATCAGACGGTCTTACTAACAACTCAAAACAGTTTCTGATTGCCATATCAGATCCTGCGGTTAATATTAACATTTCTTTATTAAGTTTATGCTTTTTAGAAAAAATTTTATAGAGTGGCTCAACTTCTGGGTAAGTATTTAAATAATTAGAGTTAATTTTATTTTTAATTTTATTTATAAAATAACTTTCAAAATCACTTATTCTTTCATTTTTATCTAATCTTATTTTTCCATGCCGTGATAGTTCCTTACGAACCCTATATATTTTATCTATCTTTTTAAAATTTTTGAATTTGTTTAAAAGATTTAATGATTTCATAATATTTTTACTAACCGAGTAGATTGAAAATGCAAATAAAATTATAATTTAAAATTAAAAAATAAATTTTATTATTAAGATATACCGCTATTAATTATCCATCCGCCATCAATATACAAATCTTGTCCTGTCATATAGCTCGATGCATCCGATGCAAGAAATATGCACGGTCCAATTAAGTCATCTGTCTCTCCCCATCTACCTAAAAGAGTTTTATTTTGTCTTTCTAATCTATTTTTTTTATTTGCAAATCTTTTTGATGTCATTTCAGTTTTAATATATCCCGGACCAATACTGTTTACTCTTATTCCAAATTTGGACCAATCTTTTGCAAATGCTTTTCCAAGTAGTTTGAGACCCCCTTTAGATGCGTTATAGGCTGGATTTCGTGGAAAGCCTAATTCTGCATGAATACTTGTTATATTTATTATTGAACCATTTCTTTGTTTTAACATGAATTTTACTGCTTCTTTGCTACAGTAAAAACTGCCAGTCAAATTAACATTAATTGTTTGAATCCAGTTTTTCTCTGAATAAAGTTGATTCTTATTCTGTAATGCAAATGAAACTCCTGCATTATTTATTAGAACATCAATTTTTTTTTCTTTCGTAAAAATTTTCTTAAAAACTTGTTTAATTTTTTTGTGATCAGTTATATCACATTTAATATTAATTATATTGGACGATAAATTTTTTGGGATTATTTTTGTAAATTTTTTATCCAAAGAATATATTTTAGCTGAATATTTCGCTAATCCAGTTGCTAATTTATATCCTATACTTCTACCTGCTCCAGTGATAATTATTACTTTTCCTTTTATTGAAAATAAATCTTTCATCGTTTATTACTGTTAACGCTAAATGCTATCTAAATCTCCAGTTAAACGTTTTGAGTTATTATCGATAAAATCTTCGCTCCTAATTGCACCCTCACCATCAACAAACCTAAAAAATTTCTTTACATATACTCTAGAAAGAGTCCTGCTAATTCCTTCAAGAGTAATTCCAAATAAATTTTTATAAAATTTCATTTGATCAACTTGAAATTCGTTTAATTTAAAATTTAAAAGCATATCAGATCTATATTTAAATTTTTCTAAATTTATTGATTCTGTAATTGAATGTTTCATTGATATAAATTTAGGTATATCGAATTTGAAATTTCTTTTAATAGAGGGTATTCCTTCAAAAATACCTTTTACTTGACATTTTTTATAATTTATTAAATCCTCTACAAATTCATAAAGATCCGATTTATTTTCTAATTTTTCAGCTAGTATTTGTTTTGTGGTAAATATAGCTATATCACTTATATTTTCTAAATCTAAAGTGTAAGATCTAGATTTATATTTGAAGATAAGATTGCTTCCTAACTCTCCCTTTATAAATTTATCAATATTATCAAGCTTACGTGTAAATTCTCTCAATTTCTCAAAATTTGTCCATAATTCTTTTTCAGAATCGTTCACGAAATCTTGTAATAGTTCATTAAATTTTTTAAATTTTGATTTTTTTGAATTTTCATAAATTTTACTCAACCAATCCCAAACTGAAATATCTAATTTTCTTAATAAAAAAAGTATTTCTTCGAACACGCCGTCATTAAAAAAAATTTGTATAACTAGATTCATTTTTCTACATTCAAGATAATCTTCGAAACTCAAAGTACTATTTGCGACACAAATTTCTTCAATTTCAGCTATACTAACTTTTTTTCCCAGAATCTCATATGTTCCATAGCATCTAGGCACAACTCTAAATTTAGTTTTCATTTTATATTTTTTCTTTGTTGCTTCTGACCCAAGTTCAGTGCCAGACAAAATCATAAGTTGATACATGGCGATGCTTGTAAAAGCACTATCAACTAGAGTTTTGAGAGTGTTAAAATGTTTCTCTGTTGTGTCTCCTGGCAACCCTAAAATAACTTCGCTAAATGCATGAGTGCCAATTTTAGAGGATTGCAAAGCCATATCTACAATTTGAGTAGATGATATATTTTTCCTGCTAACATTTTCTAAAATTTCTGGATCTAAGCTTTGAACTGATCCTGTTATTTTCATAGCACCATTAACAATTTTTGCTGCTTCTAAAATTCTATCTTGTTTATTTTTTCCAGTAGTTACACTAATATATTTTGGATATCCTGTTTTTTTCTGCTCAGCCGCTAAAGCTTTGCAAGTATTTAAATCCTCTTTGTACATTCCAAAATTTGAGTCTGCGATATAAAAATCAGTTCTTTTTTTGCTTCTTTCAAGACTGTTCATTTTTCTTGAAATATACGAAATTTCACCAGCTACAACTTCGGTGGATTTTACTTTAACTTTAGTCCAGTAGCCTTGACCTTCTGTACAAAAAGTACAGGTAAAAGGGCAACCCCTGTTGGTTTGAATTATAGGCAGCAATTTACCATCCATGAAACTATCTAATTTTCCCGAAAGGTATGGAGATGGAATTTCTGTTAGATCCATAATTCTCTCGATTTTTTTATGACGATAAAATTTTCCATTTTTAATAAAAACTAAATTAGGAAGATCTGAAATTATTTCTATAGAACTTTTATTTATTAGTTCTGAAACTAGTCTGTAAAAAGCATGTTCTCCTTCTTTAACAACAACATAATCTATCCATGGTCTTTTTTTGAGGTATTCGAACTGTTCGACTTCATCTGATGGAAAATTTGGCCCCCCAGAAACTGTAATTACATTTGGAAAGATTTCTTTAATTCTTTTCATAAATATATCGCTAAGCGATGTATTCCACATGTAACTTGAAAATCCCATTATATCTGGTTGATCTTTTTTTAATTCTGCTGACAAATCTTCAGAAAATTTAAAAAGTTTAGTTTTAGGAATTTGGGGTAATTTTTTTTCTAAATATTCAGCAATCATGCCTATTGCAGCAGGCACTGTATCTGAAGCAATTGATTGTTGTGTGTAGGTTAGATCCGAAAGCCAAACTTTCATTTTAATATAAGTTCAATTTTAAAATATTATAATATGCAAATCAAATTAATTTAGATAAGGAATCGTTTAATAGCTCGTTGCGTTTATTTAGACTATCAAATTTTAAAAAAAAGTTTTGAGAATTTTTTTTGTTACAAGTATAAAAATTTCCAATCTTAAGATAATTTTCAAGTTTTATTAAAAAAGATTTTTCGTCTTTAAAATAAAAAATTTCATCTTTTAATTTGTCTTTAAAGGGCTCTTCATATATATCTTCCTCTATAACAAACATATCCGCATCAAAATATAGAGCTTCAAAAAAATTATTACTTGTCCACGTAATAATATTTAAGTCAGACGTAGCAAGCAGATCAGCAACTTTTTTTTCATTGGAAATATATGAAATTTTATTCGCACTAATATCTATTAAAACTTTTTTCCACAAGTTTTTATATCCATTTGGATAATCCTTAAAAATAATATTGTATTTATTTTGATATTTTTTTAGTAAATTTAAAATATCATAGTGAAATTCCCAGTTTGAAGTTTCTGCTTTTTCCCGATCTCGACCAAAATAAAATTGATTCTTATGAACTATTGATCCCATAAAAAAAACAACTGTCTTTTTATTATTATTTTTTAAACTTTTTTTTAATTTTTTTTTTTTATTTTGATAATCTAGCCTCACGGAACCAACGGGTAAAATTTTTTGTTTTGAACTAAGTTGCAATTTATTTATAATACATTTATCATGTTCAACTAAGTTTTTCATATGGTCGCCATAAGAAATATGATTCTTCGAAAACCGAAAATCAGTAATATCATAACCACAGAGAGAATAAGTTCCTCCATAACCTCCGTGCGCCCAGGTAACGAAAGGTATTTTATAATCAATGCAAATCTTTCTAAAAACCATAGTTTTGGGTTCAAAAGGAGCCATGGTGCTAAAAATAACACATACTGGTTTAATACGATCAATTATTTTTTTTGCCTTGCTATATTCATTAAGAAAAAAATCAAGTTGATTTACTAGTTTGAATACAATTTCGTGAAATATTAATCTAAAACTAATATCTTTATGTTTTATCAATTCATAATATTTTGTTTCATTTTTTAAATAATGCATGAAACTATCGAAAAAAATTGAGTTATTTATAATTTTTTTTTTATTAAAATTTTTGTGCTGATAACATAAAAAAAATTTTGATTCTTTTGGATATAACTTTTTATATCTCAAAATATCAATGCTGCCGATAGAAAGATATTTGAATTTAAATATATAACAATTAATTAGAAAATTAATTTTGTAATAAATATTAACAATTTTTCTTTTTATAAAATTATTAAAAGATAAAGATAATGTTGTAAATTTTTCATTTTTATTTCTTGAAACAAAACTAATTTTTAATTTATCATGGTTATCTTCAATAGTTTTTAATAGAAATTTAATTACACTTGTATTGGAATCAATTAAAAAATTATCATTAATTAAAATTTTATTTGTCTCGGCTGCTATTATTTCTGATGGATTATATTTTTCGATAAGTTTTGAAATTAATTCAGAATAATAGAACAGTTGATCAAAGTTTATTTTCAGGATATAATGGTAATCGTTAAAAAATTCCCAGTTTAAATTTTTATATCTCTTATCCGTATTCCACAAAGCCTGATCTAAAACTTTTGCGATTTTAATAGTGTGATAAGTTAATTCTTTATACCTTAATCTTAATTCTTTGTGATTACAAAAGTGATAAGTTTCAAAATAAGGAATGTTGTTTATTTTTAGTATATAACTTGATTCTGGATCAAGTGAAACGATTATATCTCTTTTGTAAAAATCTTTATTATTAATAAGATCTTTTACCTGCCAAGTAAATTCAATTAATATTATTCTCACTATTTATATATCTTTGGTTATTAATTAATTAATTTTATTAAATTTTTTTTGGGTTAATTATTTTAAATTTTCTTACAAACTTAGATTTTAATAACATTGAAATAAAATTGAGATCTTTTTTTGAATCGATTTGAAAAACCGAATAGTTTTCCATAATATACTTTGATATTTTCCCACCTAATCTATTTTTTTTTGTTTTATATATTTTTTTTTTTGTTACGTATATAGAACCATCCTCAATCAAGTCCGCATGTCTCATGTCTTGTCTATTTTGTCTTTTGCTTGGATTATGACCTAATGGTAAAATCTTAGAATCTGTATCTCTCCACACATGCGGATGTAAATTTACGCATGAAAATAGCGAATCTGCTTTATCCTTTATAAATTTCTTAATTGCATTGTCCAAATCATCTATTCCCCTTAATGGTGACGTTGGTTGTAATAACACAACATTATCAATTTCTTCTTTATATACTTTTTCAATGTATTTTATAGCGTGCAAAATTGTCGGTTCAATTTGAGCAACATCATTTGATAAACATTTGGGTCTTTTAATTATTTTTGCACCATATTTTTTTGCAACTTTTTCTATATCTCTTCCATCGGTAGAAACAAATACATCTTTTATAAAAATTGATTTTTTTGCTGCCTCTATAGAATATGATACAAGTGGATGTCCATTAATTGGAAAAATGTTTTTCTTTTTTATTCCTTTTGATCCTACGCGTGCAGGAATAACTGCAACAAAACTTTTTTGTTTTTTATACATCAGACATTATTTAAAGAAATAAATTTTAATCAACCTTTGTTCTAAGCTTTTTTCTAACAACCATTTCTTTGTCAGATATTTTTTTGATACCATCACCTTGAATTTTGGGAATCATTCTAATTGTAGCAACAAAATCTTTCAGTGAGTGAGTTTCAATGGATGCTGACTGGTCTGAACCATACATCGTTCTATCCAAAGTAATATGACGTTCTATCGAAGTTGCTCCAAGAGCTACTGCAGTAATACAAATTTTTTGCAAAGAGCTTTCGTGGCCCGAATATCCTACATTACAATTATATCTTTTCTTTAATGTATGTATGCATCTTAAATTAGCCTCCTCTTCTGGCATTGGATAGATGCTATTACAATGCATAATTTCAAAAGGACATTTTTCTTTTTCAAATACATTAATAACTTCATCTAGCTCTTCTAAAGTTGCCATTCCGGTAGAAATAAAAGTTTTCTTTTTTTCTGACGCTATCTTTTTTATTAAAGGTTTATGCCCTAACATCGGGGAAGCGAGTTTATTAAATTCTACATTAAAACTTGCTATAAATTCCTGAGATTCTAAATCCCATGCAGAAGCTGACCATTTAATATTTTTTTTTACACAATATTTATCAATTTCTTTATATTCATCTTTTCCAAATTCAAGACCTGTTTTTTGGTCTCTTTGGGTATTTCCCCACGGACTTTCTCTAGGGCTATCTAAAAAAACCTTCGAATAAACTTTTCCTATAGTTCTTTTTTGAAACTTAACAGCATCAAATCCTGCTTCAGCTGCAGAATCTATTAATTTTTTTGCAATATTTAAATCGCCATTATGATTTATTCCAAGTTCAGCGATTAAAAAAATATTATTATCAAATTTTTTATCCATTTTTAGTTATAATTTTTAAAAATTCTCTTTAAGTTTTAATAGACCAATATCTATAATCTTATTTTCAATATTGTCCATTGTAAAAAGATGAGTATTTTTTTAAAGTAAATTTTCCAAATGTTCTAAAATTTTATCTTTAACCGTTTTTTTATCATTTACGTGATAAATTTTATTATAAAAATTTTCAATATCTTTTAATAAATAACTTTCTTCCAAAAATAAGCAAAACTTTCACTTGATTTCATCATATATAACTCACCGCCACTCATTGATGAAAAAAGATCGCTATAATCACAAAAGATATTGCATCTCGTGTTCTGTTCTAATCGTACTTTAAAATTTTCTTTTGGCGCATGTTCCAAAATTAATAATCCTTTATTTGAAATTCTGGTAAATTCATTAATTAATTTTCTTCTTAAATTTAAAGTTTCATCAAAATTATGCTCAAAAACAACGGAAAGTGCATGAGAAATTAATACCCAATCATAGCTTTTTGATTTTAACTCAATTAAAAAGTTAAAATCTGTAAAACTTTTTTGGTTTACATTAACATTGGGATTTTGGTTTCCCGATTTAATTATATCTAATGCAGAAGCATTTATATCAAAACCATCAATTTTTGACTTATCAAACCTATTAGCCAAAAATTTTATATCTCGTCCATAACCGCAAGCTATATCCAAAAAGCTTTCCCCATTTTTAAAATTTAATAAGTATTTATTATTATTGTAAAAATATTCTAATCTAGATTTACTATTAATATAATATTTTTTTTTTTGTTCTATATTCAAATTTCTCAACCCACCATACCCTGGACCTCGTTCCGAATAATGATCTTTAGATAAATTTTTATATTTAGATAATGCATAATTATTAAATTCAAAAACAAATAAATCATAAATTTTTAATGTTAATTTATAAAAAAAAATAAATGGATATGATATTAAACTTGGTTTACCAAAATCATCATTTTTTAGTTCATATTTAAATTTATTATGTATTAACCATCTAATTATCCAAAAATAAAATACAACAAATGGCCTTAAAAAAAATTTAATAATACTTATAAAAAATTCTTTATTCATATATTTTTTAATAATTTAAATTTTAACTCAGCGTTTTTCCAATCATCTAATGTATCAATATCTTGCACTCTCCAGCTGGGAAGCTCAACCGCCGTGGTTTGACTGTTAAAATTTAATTTTTTATTTATCCAATCCTTAGGTTTGGACCAATAGAATTGACCCGCATCATGCATTACTGTACTTAAATCCTGAGAACGTTTCTTAAAATAATTAGGATAAAGCATTTTCAATCCACCAGTTTTAATTTTTTTAAAAGAACGATAAACAGGAAATGAATAAGCTGTTGCAGAAATAACAGATCTCCATTTTCCTGTCTTAAATAATTTCCAAGCTTTAAATAAATCTTTTATTTGCATGAATGGTGAAATAGCAAAAATACAACATACAGCTCTTATTTTTCTGTCATATTTTTTTTCTATTAATTTAGTTGCATGTGCCATAACGTCTAACATGTTTGCATAATCGTTCGCTAATTTTTTTGGTCTAAGAAAGGGCACTTCTGCACCATATCTCAGAGCTATTTTTGCTATTTTTTTACTATCTGTCGAAACAATTATACGATCAAACAAATTTGATTCTTTTGCGGTCTGGATCGAATAAGCAATAATTGGCTTTCCACAAAAGTTTTTTATATTTTTGTTTTTAATACGTTTACTTCCACCTCTTGCAGGTATAATTGCAATACAATAATTTTTTTTCATTTAATAAATCTAAGCTTAAAGGGTGTTCCTGGATCCAAATTTTTAATAGATCTTTTTCCTATTATTTTTTCATAGTATATTGGTGAAGCACCATAACCAGGTCTAATTCTCCTGATATTAAACTTTGTAAATTTTTCATTTTTTTTTATTTTTTTAACAACAAAGATTGATCTTCTAAATTTAGAATTTATTTTATCACTTTCATTAGTATAAAAGTTTGTTTTTTTTACTAATCTATATGTTTCTTCCATAATATTTTTTAATTTTTTTATTTCGCTTCCTTTGATAGAAAATTTTAGATCAAAACCTTTTTTTTGATTTTTGAGTGCTATATGTTTTTCCACAACTTCAGCCCCTGCAGCTATGGCAGCAGCTGCAATTTTCATATCTGTAGAATGATCTGATAGACCAACTTTGCATTTAAATTTATCTTTTAATATTTTTATATTATTTAAATTAAAATCACTCATTTTAGATGGATAATTGCTCACACAATACAAAAGAGTAATATCTTTTGCGCCATTTTTTTTTGCTACATCAAAAGTTGTTTTGATTTCATTTATATTTGCCATGCCTGTCGAGATAATCATAGGTTTTTTTGTTCTAGCTATTTTTTTAATTAATGGAATATCCGTCATTTCAAAAGAAGCAACTTTGTACATGGGGCACTTTAACTTTTTCAACAGATCAACTGCATTTTCATCAAATGGGGTACTAAAACATAAAATGCCAATTTTTTTTGCATAGCCGAATAGTTCCTTGTGCCAACTATATGGAGTTTTTGCTTTATTGTACAAGTTCCACAAATTTCTTCCTTTCCATAAACCTTTATTAATTCGGAAATATTTCTTATTTGATTTCATTGTCATTGAATCGGGTGTGTAAGTTTGTAACTTAACAGCATCTGCATGATTATCCTTTGCACATTTAATTAATTTTTTTGCTATAGCTAAACTGCCATTATGGTTCGCAGAAATTTCCGCAATCAAAAAAGGAATTTTTGTTATCATTAATACTTTTATTTATTTTTACAAAAAGATTTAATATTACGTATTACTTTAAAGATTTCTTTTTCTTTCAGTGAAAAATATATTGGCAAAGATACTTCTCGTTTATAAAACTGCTCAGCTATTGGAAACCTTCCTTTTTTTAAACCATATTTTTTCCTATAGTATGGTTGTAAATGTATAGGTATATAATGTACCTGCAGATTTATATTTTTTTTTTTCATTTTTTTAAAAAATGTTTTTTTAGAAATTTTCAATTTATCAAAATTAATCTGTAAAGGGTAAAGATGGTATGAATGTTTATATTTATTTTCTATTTTCGGAACTATAAATCTATCATCATTTATAAATGCTTTATCATAAATTTTTGCAATTTTTTGCCTTCTTCTAACAAATTTAGAAATTTTTCTTAATTGGCTTATTCCTAATGAACACTGTATGTCTGAAATTCTATAATTAAAACCAAGTTCATGCATTTCATAATACCACGGATTATAATGTGATTTTCTAATAACTCCATGAGATCTAAGCATTTTGACTTTTTCAATTATTTTTTTGTTATTACTTAAAATAGCGCCACCTTCTCCCGTTGTTATACTTTTAACAGGATGATAACTGTGCGTAACTACATCAGCAAATTTTACTGCGTATTTTTTGTTTCGATTGATGCTCGACCCGATAGCATGACAATTGTCATTGATTAAATCTAATTTGTATTTTAATGCAATTTTTTTTTAATTTTTGCCAATCGCAAGGATATCCTGCAAAATCTGTTGCAATTATGGCAACTATTTTTTTTTTTGCTTTTTTTAGAGTTTTTATTTTTTTTTCGAGTTTAAATAAATCTATATTATAGTTAGAGTTGTCAATATCTATAAATTCTGGTATGGCTCCATTATAAATAATACAATTGCTAGTGGCTATAAACGATACAGTTGAAGTAATTACAATGTTGCCAGGCTTCCAACCTAATGCTAATCCAGCAAGATGCAAAGCTGCAGTTCCATTAGCCACAACACAACAATGTTTGGCCCCAAAAAAAGATTTTAGTTTTTTTTCAAAACTTATAACTTGTGGACCTTGTGTTAACCAGTCACTTTTTAAAACTTTACCCACAGCTTTTATATCTGCAGAATCAATAAATTGTCTACCGTAATTTATCACTTTTTTTTATTTATAATATTATTTTATTAATTAATTTTTTGATTTCTTTAATAGTAAGAAATTTAGAGTTTGTTTGGCTATTGTATGAAAATTTATATTTACAAAAATTTCCATTTTTATTTTTTTTCATATAACTTTCTTTAGTCCAGTAATTAAATTCTGGATTAGGAGTGATTACGAAATAGTTTTTAAACTCTATTGTATTAATCGCCTCGCTGGTAGAAATCATCTCTTCATGTATTTTTTCCCCCGGTCTTATTCCTACAAATTTATGTTTACAGTTAGGAGCTACTGCCCGGGCAAGATCTACTACATTGTAGGATGGAATTTTCGGAACAAAAATTTCACCACCCCACATTTTTTTCAAACATGTATGTACAAATTCTACCCCTTCATCGAGCATAATATTAAACCTTGTCATCCTTTTATCTGTGATTGGCAAAAACCCTTTGTCTTTGTGTTGTAAAAAGAAGGGAACAACAGACCCTCTGCTGCCCATAACATTTCCATATCTTACAACAGTAAATTTAATATCTCTATTTCCTTTATAATAATTTGCTGCAACAAAAAGTTTGTCCGAAGTTAATTTTGTTGCTCCATATAAGTTGACAGGTGACGAAGCTTTATCCGTGCTTAAAGCAATAACTTTTTTTACGTCGTTCCTCATGCAAGCTTCAATAATATTTTGAGATCCGAAGACATTAGTTTTAACCACCTCGAATGGATTGTATTCCCCTATTTCAACATGTTTAAGAGCTGCAGCATGAATTACAATATCAACGCCATTCATAGCATTGGATAAGCGCTCCAAATCTCTAACGTCACCAATAAAAAAACGTAAAGGATTAGCTTTTAATTGTTTAAATTTTTGTTGCATTTGGAATTGTTTTTGTTCATCTCTGCTATAAATTATAAGCTTATTAGGTTTATGATTTTTTAAAACACTGTTAATAAATTTTTGACCAAACGAGCCAGTGCCACCAGTGATAAGTATATTTTTGTTTTTTAACATTTTACAATTATAAATAAGTTATAGTATAAAAATTATTGTTCCAATAAATATTGATTGTTTCTTAAAAAAGAGGTTCCAATTTCTGGTTCAATATTTCCCATGAATCTTTTGTTGTACATTTTTTTATAGGTAATCCAAAATTTTTTCTGCAATTCTACATCTTCTGGATTGTCCTGCCAAGTTTTATTATATCTAGAATTAATTTCTAACGACAGATTTCTTATTTCATCTTCCGAGTTAGGTATTAATTTTAAATTATAATTATCAAATTGTTCTGTCCTATTAAATTTATCAATGCCTCTATTGAATATTTCTTTTAAATTTAAATATTTATTTTTCTCTAAATCAAAAATTTTTTTTGTTATAAGTGGCCAAGGATAACAATAAGTTAAGGCATCCAAGTGTCCCAAACCATAATTAATTCTGTATACTGGTTTCCTAAATATAAATGGTATTGTAATAATTCCCGAATCGCTGCCCACGCAAAATTCACAATGTGATAGTAAAAAAATATCTAAAAAATCATTTCTTTTTGAATAAAAAGGATAATCTATTAGCTTTTCGTGTTTTAAATTTATTTTTTGTTTTTGTTTCGATCCAACTCTTACAACCGTTAAACCATTTTCTATAAATTTCATAATCGCCTTATTCATGGTAGAAATTTCAAAATCTCTAAAACTATGATAACTATAATCATAAGTAGGATTTTTAAACTTTAAATAGGCATCATCTCGATTATGAACACAAATCCATTTGTTTTTTTCTTTTATACCTAACTCTCTTATCATTTTTTTTCCTTTTTCAATTTCTTCTTGTGTAAATTTTATATTGATGTCTGTATTTAATAAAATTTTATAATTTGGAAAAAAACTCAGCTGACCAAAACTCCAACTAAATTTAGTTGATCTAGAAAAAAATTTTAGAGCTTGATCCATTTTTTTTACAAAATAATTTGGAAAGAAAAAATTAATCTCTCTTGAAAACATCTTAAACAGAAAAATATTTGCTACAGGTTTATCAAATGAAAGCACATTAATTGTTTTTCTTTTTTTTTGTAATGCTAAAAAAACTTCCATTTCAGATAAACTACCAATTCTTGAAGCATAAAAAATTCCAAACTTAATATCAAATTTTTTTTTTGATATTAAGATAAAAAAAATTAGCGGAGAAAAAACTATATTAAATAATAAAGTGCTTGAATAACTTAACAATAGCTTAAATAAACTAATATAATTTTTTATTTTTAAAACCTGTTTTAAATGTAATTTCAATTGAATATTTTAAGAGTTAAAATTTATATTTTAGTGGCGCAGCCCTTTTCAATTTTATACACAGTATCACACAAACTTTTTATTTTGGGATTATGAGATATTATAATTATTGTTTTTTTACCTTTAAAACTCAAAATTGTTTTGAATATCCTATCTTCTGTTTCAGCATCCAAGTTGCTTGTGAATTCATCAAAAACTAATAATTCAGAATTGTTATATAAAGCTCTTGAAATTCCAACTCTTTGAATTTCACCTCCAGATAATCTTGAACCTCTTTCACCAACAAAAGTCATTATACCTTCAGGAAAAATTGAAACTGATTCTTTAAACTGCGCTTCAGTTAAAGATTTAATTGCTAAACTTTTGTTTATTTGATTTTCTTCAACGCCGAATGCTATATTTTTTAAGATTGTATCATCTATTAAAAAAATGTTTTGAGGCACATAGCCTATGTTTTTTTTCCATCCATGAATATTTTCCTGAATGTTAAGCCCGTCAACTCTGACTTTCCCTGAAGTTGGTTCTAGTAATCCATTTAATAAATTGACTAAAGTGCTTTTCCCAGATCCTGTGGCTCCGATTATTCCCACTATTTCATTTTTATTTATTTTAATATTAACATTCTTTAAAATGTATTTATTTTTATTTTCATACTTGAAACTAACATCCTCTAACTGTATTAAATTTTGAAATTTTATTCTCCCTTTATTATTTATTTGATTATTTTTAGAAAGTGAAAATTGTACATAAAGGTTATTAATTTTTGGTGCTACAAACTTGAAACCTTGAAATCTCAAAATCATTTTATTTAAAGACGGCATAATACGGAAAAAACTTACTGCATAAACTGCTATTATTGAGGTAAAAATGCTCAGTGATTCATAATAAAAAATTCCTATGATCATCGGTGTAATCAAAGTCAAAATTGCAATGCTTTCAATGAAAAATTTTGGTAATGCGCTGATAAATTCTAAATTTCTATTAATTATAGTCAGCTTGCTAACAGACTTATCAAAAACTGACGAAAAGTAATTTTCCTTACCAAGGATTTTAAGTTCTTTAATTCCACCTAATCCTTGTTGTAAATGTTGAAGTATTTTTGCATTATAATAATGTTCATCCTCACCCATTTTTTTGAGAAATTTATTCGAAACTTTCAAACTTAAAAAAAACAATAATAAAAATACAAATAATACCAACGTTGTTAATTTTGGATTAAAATAAATCAAAAAAACTATAATTCCTATAAAAGTCAAACTTTCCAATATAAGAATTACAAACGATCTCATAAAATTGCCTAATTCAGCCACCGTAGACATATTTCTAATTAATATCGCTGTATTATTTTTTAGGTGAAAACTGTAAGGTTGATTTAAATATATTGAGAACAATTTACTCGACCAATAATAATAAAAATTACAACTAAAAGCTGCGTTCTTCCAAGATATGTAGCCCAGTA
>PVBE010883932.1_pt1 | contig 16740 bp, 13 predicted proteins | sample 1631181 | NCBI WGS metagenome assembly PVBE01 (sample SAMN08397723, study PRJNA350692) | Marine metagenome, whole genome shotgun sequencing project. | isolation source: water | place: Pacific Ocean | collected 2012-04
AATGGAATTTATGGCTGAAGCGATGCACCCAGAGTTCTTTTCAAGAGATCTTGTTGTATTCTCAGAGGGCTTAAATCTTGATGACACACAGGAAGTCATTGTCGAAGCCATGTTCGATTCCTATTCCGATGACTTTGATTTAGGCTGGGCAGCCACAACAGAACGCCTAAATACAGTTGCTGATGAACTCAAGGAGAAAAAAACTGACAATGAACTTGACACGCTCAAACCAGTGTTTGAAACACTCGGTGCATGGCTAGAAGAAAAACGTGCACTTGATCGGGGTTTATTAGAAAATGTCAAAACGATTCTAGTCAGTGAACAACTTGAACTCTGGCCATCCTTTGAACAGAGGCTCTACCGAGAAAAGCATATCAACAGAGGCCGCATGAGCGGAGAGTCCACTGACTTATTCCAAATAGCCCGCGACACAAATCTTTCAGGCACCGCTGATTCTGTGATTTCTCCACAACTTGAAGAATACGCAGTTGCACTCGACATCGCAATGCGAAAACGCGATGCGATCCTTTGGGTCAACCCAAAGAAATTATTCGACAATATTATCCGTGGAGATAGTTCTCGATCTCCAGAACATGTTGAAGCCGAGGTAAAGTCAAGAATTAATGTCCGCGACATCAATGACAGATACATTGAAGTTATTAGCAGTTCACTCAGCGCACAGGATGGTAATGATTTCCGAACAAGAGCACTCAGCCGTGGCTACCCAAGAATTTTTCGAAAAACTCCAGCCCAACGAATCATTCGTCAAGCTGCAGAGAATGAAGAATATGAACCAGAGATTCACGCATTAATAATCCAGCTTGAGACTGCGTACCTTGGTGAATTACTTATTCTAAACTACGATTTACTCACGCTTACACGTAAACACGATCCTGAAATCCAGCGTAACCGATCGCTCGCAGGACAAGTGAGAAAAACAGGTGGAACACCCACAAAATTAGAAGATCCAACCCGTAGTGTTTATAAAGATCGTGAAGCGGTTGGCAAAAGATACATTGAAATGCTCCGTGATATTCTCTCACCAGAGGCCTTCTTAGAATTAGATGGTTCACGAAGATGGGTACCCAGAGAGGAACAATCATACGAAAACCTTTCCAAGCCAGGCAAAGCTCCAAGTGGTCCTACAGGAGAACTTCGTCTTCAGCAAACACCAAATAAACCTGGGGGAAAATCAAAAGGCAAAGGTGATCGCCCCACTGTAAAACCAGACGGTTCCGGTTTTGGAAATAATAAAGGCGACAGAGGTTCTGGACTTTCTGGGGGTTCTTAACTCAACATGGAAAACGGAATCTCGACATCACCTGATCTCCCTGACCCAACTAACATCGAAACTGATGAAGTTCAAGGCGCGGAACAACGCTGCACCGAACTAGGCTTGATGTGGGTCGACGAGTATCCAGAAATTGATGAAGCAATCCCCTCCCTCATAGACGCAGAACTTGCTGTTCGACTTCGCACGATACCAATCACGCTTGATGAAGGTCAACTCATCATTGTTATGCTTCAACCTGAGGACATTGAAGCCTCAGATGAAGTAGCAACGATCACCGGATACCCTGTCACCCGTGCTGGTGTCACAGATGAAATTTTCTCTGAACTCATGAGAAAATATTTCGGTACGACAGCAGCAAGAATGGCAGAAAGTCTCGGAGGTCAAACTACAGAACACACAGACGATGCATCGCATAACCTCGACACGATCGAAGCAGATGACATCCACAGGATGGCGGAAGAACCAACCCTCATTAACTTGGTGAACCTGATTCTTCTCGAAGCAATTCAATCACGAGCAAGTGATGTGCACATTGAACCTTTTGAGACAGAACTTAAAGTCAAGTATCGCATCGATGGCATATTGATTGAACAACCACCACCACCAAAACATTTGCAACCAGCATTAACTGGTCGAATCAAAATCATGTCATCTATGAACATCGCAGAACGATATGTCCCACAAGATGGCCACATCGCACTACGTTTTGAAGGTCGAAAAGTTGACATTCGTGTATCTACTGTCCCAACTCTGTACGGCGAATCAGTCGTGATGCGGATATTAGACAAAAGTGCCCTGCCACTTGATCTTGTATCACTTGGCATGGCAGAAGAGATGCGAAATGATATTGATTCTTTAATTGCAAAGCCCCATGGTCTTGTTCTTGTCACAGGACCAACCGGTTCTGGTAAAACAACATCACTCTACGCGGCACTATCAAAATTATATGATCCATCCAAAAAAATCATCACAATTGAAGACCCTGTTGAATACGAACTCTCGGGAATTAACCAAATTCCTGTGAACCCAAAACGAGGTCTCACGTTTGCAACTGGTCTTCGTTCGATTCTTCGTCAAGATCCAGACGTAATTTTTGTGGGTGAAATCCGTGACGCTGAAACCGCAGACATTGCAATTCGTTCTGCGTTAACTGGGCACTTAATTTTTTCAACAATTCACACAAACGATGCAGTTAGTTCTATTGGACGACTCATTGACATGGGTGTAGAACCTTACCTCGTTGCGTCAGTTCTTGAGGGTGTTCTTGCACAACGTCTCGGAAGAAGAATCTGCGACGAATGCAAAGAAGAAGTTTCAATTACTGAAGACCTTTCACACCGACTTTCAAATGAAGAGCAAGAATTACTTGGTGGAAAAATGTGGATTGGCAAAGGATGTGAGAAATGCAATGACACTGGTTCACGTGGTCGAATTGGCTATTTTGAATTGGTTACACTTTCTGGACAATTCCGTTCAGCAGTTTCAGAGAACCTCTCTGCGAGTCAGCTAAACGCACTACTCCCAGATTCCCACACCGATATGCGACGTGATGGCATGATTAAAGTTTCGCAGGGGCTTACGTCAATCTCTGAAGTATTGCGTGCAACGCAAGATGCTGATGAAATGTAGGTACATCAATGCATGATTTTCATTTTGACAGTTTGACAAATAGTGGAGAAGTTCGATCAGGCATTATGAGCGGCATTGATCGTGCTGACATCATTAGGCAATTAGATCGACGTGGTGAAACCGCAACAAAAATTGAAAAAATGAGTGGGCGTAAAAAATTGGCGCATTCTCATAAGAAACGATCTCGCCGATCGATGTCGCACAACGAAACTGCCACGCTCATTCGAGAACTCGCAACCGCACTTGAAGCTGGTCTTCCGCTCATGCAATCATTAAAAACAATTCGCCAACAAGCAACTCCTGCATCTGGTGAAGTACTTGACCATCTCATTCAAGCTGTTGAAGCTGGCGACCCACTCTATAAGGCTGCAAAAGAATGGGGCAAGCCATTCGATGATCTCATCGTTGGCATGTTGCATGCTGCTGACGCTTCAGGAAATATGAGTGACATTCTCCACCAACTTGCAGATCTTATGGATCGTTCACTTGAACTTCGACGTGAACTTGTTGGTGCAATTATGTACCCTGCAATCATCGCTTGCCTCATTGGTATGAGCGGCATAGTTCTTGTTACTGTTCTTATTCCAAGATTGATCGGACCTCTTGCTGGCGAAATGGAATTGCCTTGGCCAACAAAAGTTGTGATGGGATTTGCCGATTTTATTAAAATTTGGTGGCCTTGGATTCTGGGAACAATCTTTGCAGCCATCGTCGGCTGGAAATCATGGACAAATTCCACAGAAAACCGACTAAAACTTGATCGTTTTAAACTACGCATCCCCCTTCTAGGTCCACTTCTTCGTGATGTTGCCGTCACTCGTTTTACACGAACGCTAGGCACTCTCACTTCTGCCGGCCTGCCAATCCTTGATGGGCTTAGTATTACAAAAGACACACTTAGCAATGCTGCTCTATCAAATGCAATCGAAGATGTACAAGAAGAAGTACGCGCTGGTCGCCCAATCGCAAGCCCGCTCGAAAAATCTGGCTTGTTTCCACCTCTTCTCGTGCAAGTTGTGAACCTTGGTGAACGATCTGGTAAATTAGAAGAAATGCTTTTGCACTCTGCTACTTCCTTCGATCGTCAAGTCAACGCTTCTTTAAAGATGTTTACAAAAGCTTTACCACCAATTTTACTTATTGTCATGGCAGGCTTAGCGAGTTTCGTCCTTGCTGCCATTCTCCTCCCGTTACTTGAAATGCAATCCCTAGTGCGGTAACTCCGTTACACAAATTACCTATGAAAAACAAATCAAAACAACGATCTCGCACCCGCGGCTTTACGCTTCTAGAAATTATTGTCGTCGTCACAATTATCGCAGTCCTAGCAACCCTTATTGCACCAAAACTGCTAAGCCGAGTTGGGCAAGCAAAGCAAACTGCTGCTGTAACAAAAGCAAAAGCAATTGCTGAAAAAATTAAACTTTATCTTCTCGATGAAGGACTCACCGTCATCGATGACAATTTTGATTTGGAGATCTTGCTTCTATCACCAGATGATGGTGGAGGCCAACATGGCCCTTACCTAGAAAAATCTGCAGACATAATTGATCCTTGGGGCGTCCCATACGAAATTATTGTTCCCGGAGATGTCAACGCAAGTTTTGACGTCATCAGTTGGGGCGAAGACAAACAACCTGGCGGCGAAGGCGCAGCCTCAGACATCACCCAGTAAGTAATGAACCAATTTCGAGTACATGCCATACAACAACCACAACAAGATCATCGAGGTTTCACACTTCTAGAAATGATCATTGTCGTGATTGTCCTTGCTGTCCTCGCATCAATGGCGATTCCTCGACTTTCTGGCACTCGCCTGCGTGAATACGAACTCAAGGTAGAGCAAACAGCAGACCTCATCGTCATGTTTGCACACCGCCTTTCAACTTCAACAAAAGCAACTGGGCTTCAATACGATGCAGTGGAACGAAAACTATTCTTACTTACGCTGCAAACTGACAGTGACACAAATGAAAGTTACTGGATTGATGATCCACTCTCACCTCCAGTAACCTTTCCAGAATGGATGGGGGATGAAGGAGTTGCTATTTTTACAGATGGGGATTTTGCTGACACGTCACAGTGGCCACTCACTGCGATGCCCGGAGAAAATAGACCAATTATCGAAATTTCAATTGAGTGGGAAGATCATTCCTCTCTCATCATGCTCGCTGCACATGCAATGGCGCCAACAATTTGGATTGATGGCGAAGGCACAGAACCACTCACTCCAATTGATCTTGATGCTGCAGGACAATCAAGGGAGGAATGGTAATGTCACGTAGGCAAGGATTTGCACTTATGGATGTAATCATCGGCGCTGCGATTTTAGGAATCGGGCTTGGTGTTGTAATTTCCATGAGCAGCCAATCACTTGCTAGGCAAGTCGAAGGGGAAAAACAAATCACTGCTAGTTGGCTTGCAGATGAACTGCTCACAATGGTACTTGTTGAGGGCCCTGATATCTATGAAAAAGTGCATCCTGCAAGAGGAACCTGTGAACCACCATTCGATGATTTTACGTATGAAATTGAATTAGAAGATGATGGCGAACTATTGCCCGTCCATGCGATTGCGACTATTTCATGGGATGCTGTAGGTGGCAAACATTCTTCTTCCATTGAGACGTACATCGCTAGACAGTTCGGCGAACCTGTCCCCCGAATCCCCGCAGAGCCAGTAGACCGTGAAGCACGCTACTGGGAAGAAATAGAACAGAGAGAGTCAAGGTAATGCATCGGCGTGGGTTTACACTTCTTGAACTTCTAGTTGCAGGCGTGATGGCTTCCGTTGTGCTTGGTGGCGTAACGATGAGCCTTTCACAACTTGGATTATCAAAATCTATTAGCAGACAACGACTCGATGCGTACTCACGGTGTGACACTGCGCTTCGCACAATTCGCAGAGATATCATTTCTGTTCTCAGAAGAGATGATCTATTTGACACTCGTCTCAAGATTACAGATGATGCAGGAAGATTCGATGGACGAGAAGTTGATCGAGACGAAATTTTACTATTCAATCACTCTCTTCGGGCAAACAAAGAAATTGATTTTAATGGCGAAGGCGTCGAATACGAAACGCAATTTAGAATTGACGATGATGACTCAGGAATCGTGATGTGGAAACGTCGCGATCCCATTCTTGATGACAACCCAGTCGGAGGCGGCATAGCGACTCCACTTGCAAAGGGAATTGTTTCATTGCAACTTGAAGCATACGATGGAGCCTCGTGGATCCCGCAATGGGACTCTGACGAACTTGGTATTCCCTACGCGATACGAATCACGATCGCTGCTATTGGAAGCGTTGAAGGTGATGACCTACATCCTCCATTTATCGAACTACGCACAGTTGTTCCACTTGACCGAATCATGCAACCTGCTGATCTTTACGAAGAAATAGAAGAAGAAGAAGAAGAAACAAGCGGAGGAGGTGGACTCAGCTTAGATGGTGAAGGCGAAGGTGAAGGAACTGCTGTTGGTGGTGGGTCTGACAATACTTCCGCTAGTGATGATAAAGGTGGGGATTCAGGCAGTGGATCAAAAGGCGAAACATTTATTTTTACCGACCCTGATGGTAACCAGCACGAGATTCCATTGCCATGACGAGAATTTCGCAGCGAGGTTCAGTCATTGTCATTGCCCTGTGGGCACTTGCAGTCGCTGCGCTCGTTACATCTTCTATCCAGATATTTGCGTTTAGACAATCACTCCTTGGAATCGAAGTACACGACCGCATCCAAGCACGTTGGGCTGCAAGAGCTGGTATCGAGACATCGATTGCTGCAATGTCAGAGCACACAATCATGCCTGTGCAACAAAATGCATTTGCATTAATCGACGATCTTGAATACGTTTCATCTGGAATTACAGGCACCGCTACTTGGGATATTCGCCACCATGTGGATGGGCAAGATTGGCGGGGACCTATGGATGAGCACAGCAAATTTAACATTAATGCAGAAAACAACGTTCTTTTTGTTCAAATCCTTGAAGATACCCTCGCATACGGCGTCATGGAATCAATCATGGATTGGACAGACGAAGATGATGAGGCAAGAATCCTAGGAGTCGAAAGAGATTATTACTTAAGCCTTGAAACACCCTATGAGCCACGAAATGGTCCACTTCGATCAATAGCGGAAATGGAATTAATAGCAGGTGTAATGCCAGATGACATTCGTGGTGAAGATTGGGATTTGGACTACAGACTCGACACGAATGAAAATGATGGCGGGCAATCTTTACCTTGGGACGAACCCAACGGCATCCTAGAAGGTGGATGGGCAACGATGTTTACCGCTGTATCTAAAGATGGCGGGCCTACCGAGAGCGGAGAACCTAGAATCAATCTCAAGAATATTGACCTTGAAACATTGCAATTAAGACTTGGGTTAGAAGAACCTCAAGCAATGGCACTCGTTTCGCTTGCGGGGAGTGACGATTCTTCACTCGGCAAACTACTGACAAACAATCTCTCGGTTCTTGCACAAGGCATCGAAGGAGTGAAAGATTTGGAAGATGATCAGTTATACCTCATCTTTGCCGAGACTTGTCTGTTTGAACCGCACGAAGCACCTGTGGGAAGGATGAATATCAATACAATTTCTCCAGAATTACTATACAAATTATTTCCAGATGACTCGACCCTTGTTGAAGAACTCTTATATTTACGAGTGACAGGTGGGATCAGTAGCCCGCTAAACTACCGAGATATCCCTGGAATCTCCCCTACCATGGTTGAATACTTATATGAAATTTTTGATACAAAAAGCAATGTTTTTACTATCAGCAGTAAAGGGGTTGCCCCTGCAAGCCACGTAGAACAGGAAATTATTGTCGTAGTTGATCGTTCTACCCTACCGATCACTATTTTAGAGTACAGAGAGCAGTAATTAGTCCGATATGGACTGTAGGAAATAGATACAAAAACCGTGACCAAAGAATCTCCCAATGCAGCAACTACACCAGACCTCATGATGATTGTTCATCATGCTGGGTCTATTTTTAGATGCCTCTTTGTTAACGAAAAAACACAGGCAATCGTAGATGCTATTGAAATCAACAACGAAGACAAATTGGGCTCTCTGATCGCCGAAAGAACTCCGGGGACTCTTCTTTCCATCCTCAGTGGATCCGCGACGATTTGCCGAACCTCGCTCCTGCCAGACACCGATGACGTACAACTCCAAGAAGCCCTGCGTCTTCAAGCTGAAGCGAGATTACTTGGTGGCACACCACCCCACCGCAGAGCTGTTGCTGCGATGCAAAGCACGCTAGGAGAATCAAACCGAGTTGGTTTAATCATCGCTTGGCCAGAAGAAACTTCTCATTCTATTCCTAACGTACTCCGAGACGGCGCATTTATCCCTGAAACTGGTGCGATTGCGGCATTGTTCAATGGCTGCAGACCAGATGAACCAATCGTAGTCGCAGACCAGGCTGATGGCTCTGTTTCACTTGCGATCACCTGCCCACAAGGAATTGCGTTCCGATCTACTCGAGAAAACAACGCAACAGTTCCATTATTTCACCAAGGCACAATTCGAGCGGTCAAAGAAACTGCCACGCTGCATAATCACACAGCAGAGTACACCGAAAAACTTGTCCATACGCTCGAAGAGAACATTCTAGCGAACCAATCTGATGAAACACTGGTCATCATTCCAGATGAAATCAAAACTTCAGCAAGTTCACGGCTTGGCAATACCAACCCCGAACAAACATGGTGGAACACGTGGGGGGTTGCCGTGGGCGCTGCGATTGCAACAAATAGCCCACTCTCATCTCTTGCAACGATGCGATTTGAAGCACCAATTTTCAATCCCTCCAAAGTAGAACGTTTTGTCAATTCTATTTCACAAGGAAAAACCGCTTTGCGTCTTGGTATTGCTGCAATCCTTCTCCTTGCCATTGGTCCCGCTTTATTTTCTGGCATTCGCCTTTCTCTGTTGGAATATTTAAATCCAGATATAGAAACTAAATACGAAGCAGTCGTTTCAGCAAGAAAAAAGAACATTGTTTATGCAGAACTCACAAAATCTGCGTGGCCCATGTCCAAATTGATTGCAGATATATTGAACTGCACTCCACAAGGTATTGAAGTCGAATCAATGCGACTTGATGTTGGTGAGCCTGTAACAATCCGAGGCAGAGTCCTTGATGCGGATGGTTACACTGCTGCTGAACTCATTGCAATCATGGAAGAAACGCTTCTTTCATACCACGTCTTTAGAGATATTGAATTTTCTTACGACTCTGCTGGAACGTATGGTGATCGAAAATTCGACATTTCTGCCACTGTGATGAATCCTTTGAAACGACCACGATACACAAAAGAAAATGATTTTGGACTTTGGACCCTTGCCATGCGGCAAAGTGGCATAGCCCCACATGATGGAATCCTAGAAGACGATGAATCTGCTAATCTCTCAGAAGAACCAACGTCCATACTTGGCGCTGCCAACGTCGACTCAACCCCATCTCCAACGACGCCAGCGTATGTCGATGATAATGAATCGCGAGAAGATCGCTCACGGAGATCACGGAGTGATGATAGTGGAAGCGATGCAAATTCAAGAAGCGGAAACCGTGCAGGTGGTACAGTCGCTTCAAGACTGCCTGAACCACTCACCGCAGAACAAATTAATATCATGACACTTGGCGAAGCAAAAATTGCACTAAAAGATGTCTCTCAAGGTCTTTCTAGAGTTGGGTCTGATTCGGATGCAAAAAAACGGCTTAGAGAAGAAATGCGCATGCTCCTTGATCGCATGAAAGAAGTGAATCAATAATGGGACCGCTACAAGAAATGATGGACCGTATTTCTGCATTCCCTCGCGCAATGCAATGGGCTATTTGGGCTGCCATTGGAACTATTGCATTTCTTTTGTGGGATGCAACAATTGCAGAAGTTGCTGCAAATTGGTCATCACAAGCTGACACCATCGAAATGCAAATCCAAGAAGTTAACAAACCAGCAAGATTGACGTCAACAACGAAAAATGCAATCACAGCTTTTGGTGAAGTCCAACTTCCTCGAGAAAAAGCAGACGGCGCAAGTGGACTTACCAATGCAATCCATGAAATCCTTGGAGCAAATCGTGTTCGCAACGATGACTTTAAACGAACCAAAACAACACGGATGAGGTCAAGCGCTCTACCTGGAATCGCGCAATCCGGTCAACAAATCGAACAAATTATTGGTGACCTTCATTTTGAAGCGAGACAATCAGACATTTTGAACGTCATCGCAGATTTGGAAAGCAGTCCTTGGATTGATTCCATCTCAAGTGTCCGCCTAACACGGATGGATGGCCGTCTTATTCGAGTGAACCTTTCACTCGAGGCATGGGTCGTCTCAAAGAAACGTGGGAGAAACGCAAGATGATGAGCCTCTCGAAATTTCGAAGCCCAATGAGCTGGAGCATCATTTTCATCGTAGCTATTGGTACGTATGGACTTATCTCTATCTCAGCATCTATCTCTCCACTGTTTGAGCGATCAGTTGAAGCCGTCGATGATTCGCAGACAAGTGCCCTTCTCGACCAACATAAAATGCTCATTACGATGGACGTAGCAAGGTTCGAGGGACGCTCTGCATTTTTTAAACCAGTCCGAAAAGCGCCCCCTCCTCCCCCACCGCCGCCAACGCCAAAAGTTGACAGTGAACCAAAAGATGTAGGTCCGCCCCCACCACCACCACCTCCATCAAACTATATGGGACCGGAACTCATTGCTATCCTTGGAGATGAGGCGTGGTTTAGAGGAAGCGGAAGTGGAGTTGAAGCAGTGATACGGCTCAAGGCGGGGGCTGAACACGATGGGCTCAAAGTAGTCTCAACAACCCTCCCTTCCATGGTTACTGTGGAATACAGAAGAGGTGTATACGAAATCGACTTATTCGTTACAGAAGAACCATTCTTTCTCCAAGAAGTCCCTGAACTTCCTGATGCAAGTTTCCTCAAAAAAATAGATGAGGAAGAAGAAGCACCAGCTTCTTCATAATTGTCTATTCAAAGCCAATATTGCCGATAAACGTCCGATAGAGTGTTGTAGCACTATGCCAAAATGTACGAAAAAGGTAATATCCGACCCTTCCATTCGTTCGACTGTTTCGCAACTGCAAAGTAGGCAGTCGCATTCCGAAAAGAACCAGAGAGTGAGTTCAAAGTGATTCAAATTGCCATCGCCATTACCATCACCTTCTCAGCAGTAGCATTCTCCCAAGATCGCCCTGCCCCGCAAGAAGCGCCAGTGATCGAACTTCCAGAGCCAGTCATCGAAGAGGTTATCGAAATTGAACCTATCGTTGAAGAGGTTATTGAAATTAACGAACCTGAAGTCGATGTCACTTCTGACGAAGTTACAGCCCAACTCGAACCAGAAGTAACAATAGTAGATGGTGGTAACGAAAAAGGTGCACCAGTACGTTGGCCACTACTGCGAGAAGTTCCAAACGATTTAGTCATTTTAGGATTTGATGATGTTTCAATCGAAGAAACTTTAGGCTTCATCGCTCAAACAACGGGCAAGGTTGTCATTCCCGTTAGTATTCAAGGACTGCGGGCAAAGAAAATTACATTACAAAATGTCGAACCTATCCATCGAAGTGCTGCACTCGATCTTTTGTTCCAAGCGTTTCGACTCAATCAAGTTGGTGTTATTGAGCGGGCAGACCTTATCGTCATCGGCCCTCTCGATTCAATGTTGAGTGATATCGGTGACATTCCTGTCCTCGGAATCGAAGAAGATGTGATGAATCGCCAAGATCGCGGCACCCTCGTGATCAAAGTATTCAGCGTCGAAAAAACAGAAGCAGGCGTGATAGGTGACCGAATCAATGAGATGTTTCCTGACTATGGAAGCTTAACGGTTGACCCAATTTCAAACCAAATTGTTTTACTTGGCGACATTGGTTTATGCCAACAAATTCAGCAATTAATTCTGCAACTCGATCGTATTTGGCGAAGTGGAAGGCTAAAAACATTTAGGCTCAAGTATGCAGACGCATCAGAAATATCAACCAACATCATTGATATTTTTGAGCAAAGTGGAACTTCAAGTAGCAGAAGCAATGCACGAAATAGTCAACCAAACCGAGGACGAACTTCTACTCCATCAACTACTACAACCGATGAAGTTGAATTACGATTAACCGTCAACATGCAACAAAACTCTGTTACCGTTCAAGCTGAACCAGACGTGATGGAAGAAATTGCGCAGTTGATCACAGATGAATGGGATTTGCCAAGACCTATTGAAACAAGCAAACTTTATACACTTAAATACAGTGATCCAATTAAAATTAAAAACCTTTTAGAAGAGATTCTCGGTGGCGGTTCAAGTAGCGGAGGCAACGCACGAAATAATCAAGCAAACCGAGCAGATGTTACAGAAGCTATCAGCGGCGTCTACCGTTTTGAAGCATATTCTGATAAAAATGCACTCCTCGTATTATCAAAAACGGAAGAGAGTTTTGCATTTCTCGATTCAATCATTGAATCACTTGACGAACCTTCAAATGTTGGATTGCCACAGATCATTGAATTAAAGCACGCTAACGCCGTCTCGCTCGCTGAAGAAATCAACGCACTGCTCGCCCCATCAGGCGTTGCCGCTATGATTGAACGCCCCGATCAGGGACTTTCTGGCGCTGGTTTTGGAGACAGCGCTGCAGGCGATGCAAGTACAGAACAAGGCGGCCAAATGAGTTTTCCATGGCAGAGCGGTGGCGCCTCAAGCGATGATCAATCTCCTGAATCATCCTTGATTGCCAAAATTCGACTCGTCCCAATTATTCGCCAAAATGCTTTGGCTGTCCTTGCACCTCCCGCGTACATGCAAGCAATTGTAGACACAATTAATCAGTTTGATCAACCAACAAGACAAGTAATGATCTCTGCAACAATTGCATCTGTTACACTCACTGACGATCTTGAACTCGGTCTAAGATGGGGATCTGGAACGTTACCAACAGGTGATAATTCTATAAATGTAAACGGCGATTTCGGCGGCACGATCGACGACATCCTTTCAGGTGTATTTACTGGCGGTGGAGTCTTCACAATTGCCGACAATAGCCTTGGTGCAGTATTAGCAGCACTCAATCAACTCACCAATGTAAGAGTCCTGCAGCAGCCACGTACCTTTACCTCTGACAATCAAGAAGCTATTTTCTTCAATGGTCAAGAGATTCCTGTTCAAACAACGCAAAGCCAATCATCTGGCGTTGTCACAGGTGGCTATGAATATCGTGATGTTGGCGTGCTCCTCAACGTTCGTCCAAGAATTACCACTCACGGCAACGTCGATCTCACAATCAACGTTGAAATTTCAGATGAGGCTGGAAAAAGTACCAACGACAATCCTAAATTTTCAAGAAGACAAGTTCGCAGTCAAATTCTCATCAATGATGGGCAAACCGTTTTGCTTGGCGGACTACTAAAAGAATATGAATCAAAAACAAAACGTAAAATCCCACTCCTTGGTGACATACCTCTGATTGGAGGATTATTCACTTCTGTTGAAGACAGCACAGTTCGAGAAGAGTTAATTGTCTTCATTACACCAGTGATTGTTGAAACTACATCAACAAATAATATTCATAATACTTATCTTGAACGACTTCATGAAATTTCACTCCCAATCGATGAACAATTAGAAAATATCGACAAGGGTAATGATTTTCTGAATCAAAGACTTCGTAATCCTGCAGCAGATTACACGCCTGATGCAGAACCTGTACAGTCCGCATTCGATGCAGCCCAACCACTTCAATAATTTTGGAATTATTCTCTTTTGTGCTTTCTCGCTTCTTAGTTGTAGTGGAGCACAAAAAAAACCGGATAAAACTGTAAGCATCGCTTCCAAACAAGAAGCGCTTCGATCACTACGTTCTACTATCAAGCCTGCTACCACTGCAGTTGTGGTCTCGTCAAATGAAATTGATTGGCATGTTGGCAACTTGCCCTGGGATCGATTCACACTTCCAGTAATTTCTCCCGATGGTCTACACGCAGCCGTTCAACTTGGCCCCGCTGTTCCTTCACAAATTCTTAGTGGAACCGATACATCGAGTGTAAACCATACTGTTATCGAATTACATCATATCGATCCAGTTCACGGCGATACTATGGAACCAATCGTAGTGAAACAACAGGGTTTACTTCTTGGTAGAAACGCAAACAACGTTGCATTACTCGTCCAAGCTCCTCGCGGCAGTGCGGGTCGTTGGATTGGTAGAGTTGATTGGGCTACTGGGCAGTTACGTTGGTTGGTCAGTGATGATTCTACGAATGCGTTTCCAGCATTAAATCAACGAGGTGACCTTGCTTGGTCCCGTCAGCCCAAAGGCGATCATCGTTACCACCTTGTTGTAAAAACATCGAATGGTGAACGAACCATTGATGACGGTGACAGTGATTGGCTAGTTCCATCTTTTTCAGATAACAACACTTTATTCGTTTTCCGATTACATGATGGCACACTTTCTTTGGTAGCACTTGACTTACAGGCGAGGGATCCATTACTTACAGCAGCTACGCTGACTTTGATGCAATCGGGTGCAACTCGTGAACAAGCATGGCAAATCGCGACAACAAACCCTGCGAATCCTCTAGGAGCCCTAGCGTTCTACCATCCTGTGCATCACCGAATGACTCTCTGGCAACCGGGAAATGCAATGGAAACGACCTATTTTGTGCAAGACAGCGTCGCTGCAGCGCCAGTCAAAGATGGCTCGTGGATTGTGACAACAAGCGATCGAGTCATTAGGCAACAACTTGGATCTAATGATGGTATCCACCTTCGTGACCTGCTTGCTGTCCCAATTGCAACAACTTCGTCGCAGTGGACGCATTTGATGCTTGTTCCTGACGGCAACCGGCTAGAAGTCCGCGCGATCAACGTTGAGTAATTATTCCAAGGTGGGTGCTGCGGAAATCATGCCCTCGTCTTGAATATACGTTTTTGGCTTGTATAAAGATGCTACAACAACAAAAACGATCGCTGTCCCAAGCATCAACCAAGTGAAAAATTCAAAATAAGCAGCTCCACTCAATGTTTCTGCGCCTCCAACTTCCCAAGCAATGGAGAAATTATGGTTTTGCTGCACAATATCAGCTGGATGTACTTGTGCTTCCTTCTCTATAAATTGTTCCCAAGACGCTGAAGCATCGCCATTCTTTCGCGCATTTTCCGCGTCTATTTCTGCTCTTCGTACTGTGAGCCATGAATGCGAAGGATGCAACTCTGCAAGTGGATCAGTATTTCCAGACTCCTCTGCCATTTCTTGCTGTTGCTGCACTGTGTGTGACTCCACTGTAACCATTGCGCGAACATCAAACTGTGAAAGGAATGTTTTATCAGGACCTTCACTTGTAATCACAAAGTTCCGACGGTTGACCAATTGATAATGCAAAGCTGAGCCCCAAGGGTCTTTCAGCGATTTGATTGCATTTGTACCCTCATCACCAAATGGTAGCCGGTCATGACTGTCCCAAAATTGTCCGACAAGCGCGACTGCTTCTTTGAGAACCTTTACTTCAGAAGTCACCATAGAACGACGCTCTAAATCAGGACCATACCCAACTCGAATGTCGTCATCGCCAATGGACTTTTCAAAGCCATCGAGGACGAATTCAAATCCTCCATCATCATGTGGGTGATACGCAATTCCTTTTAGCTTCGCCTCTTCACTTCTTGCTTGGTGTAAGGCATCATCTACAACCACTGTTTCATCATCATTCGAATGCCAGCCCTCCACGAGTTGTTTAACTTCTGCAAGCGAATCAGGAACCATGATGAAGTGATTTACTCCAGCAGTAAATAAATTACCTAGTGAAACACTCATCAAAAACAACGCCATGATGACTGATTTCATTTTCTTTGGCGCTTGTGTATAAGCAAATTCAAGGCCAGTAATTGAGACCATCACTTCAGAAGCTGTCAAAATTGCATATGCAAGAACTTGCCATCCAATCGATGGACGTTGCCCTTGATCAATCCAACCTTGCACGATACCTACCATCCCAAAGCCAATCACCATGACAAACAAGCCAACGGAAATTTTTCTGATGGGAGTCAACTTCCACGCCTTGTTAATCAATGGATAGATCACAAACTGGAAGAGCGGAATATAAATCAAAATCATAATTGGATTCACTGCTTGAATTTGTGATGACAACCAATTCATTCCAAGCCAATTCCTATTGAGATCTTCTGCTTGTAAGACCCATGATGAACCGGTTTGATCAAATAGTGCCCAGAATACCGCGATAAAAATGAAGATAATTGCTAGTTTTAGGAGTGCTTTGATACCCTCAAAGCTAAATGTTTCAATAAACCATCCAACACCGCCAGCAGGAATATGAATGAATACTTTTCGACCCATCCAAAAGGCAATCGTTGCCAATGCCATCAACACGCCGGGGACACCAAATGCCCAATGTGGTCCATACCATTCCAACAACCAAGGCGTGAGCATTGTTGACAAAAACGCACCGGTGTTGATGGAAAAATAAAACCATCCAAACACTTTTTCAAGGAGGTTTGCATTTTGTTTTCCAAATTGATCGCCAACGTGAGCAGAAACACATGGTTTGATGCCACCAGAACCAACGGAAATCAGAATAAGACCTGTTGCAAGGACAATTCCTGGTGGCATTATTTCAGTTGAACCCATGAGTGCAAGTACACCGTGGCCTGCACAATACACAACACTTAGAATCATAATTGTGAGATATTTTCCAAGCACAATGTCTGCAAGCAATGCACCTAAACATCAAAGAAAAATCATCAAAAAAACACAAAAAA
>PVBE011851076.1_pt1 | contig 16740 bp, 17 predicted proteins | sample 1631181 | NCBI WGS metagenome assembly PVBE01 (sample SAMN08397723, study PRJNA350692) | Marine metagenome, whole genome shotgun sequencing project. | isolation source: water | place: Pacific Ocean | collected 2012-04
CATCACACGGCGGAGGCGGAGGCGGATGCGCGGAGACGGACGCGCGGAGGCGAGGCGGAGGCGGAGGCAGAGACGCAGGTGCGGGAGGCGGAGGCGCGGACGCGGAGGCGGACGCGGAGGCGGACGCGGAGGCGGACGCGGACGCGCGGAGGCGGAGGCGTGGAGGGGGACGCGCGGAGGCAGCAACAATAACAATAATAATGATAACAATAATACTGATGACGATAATAATCAGAACAATAATTAAAACAACAATATTAATGAAAATAACATTAGAACTAAGTAGTAAATTAGAAGGAGGAGGACGAGAACTGCGCCACCGGCGTCCTTCCCAAAGACGCCGGGAACGGGGACGAGCAGCCGCCCGGGCGGCATCTTGAGTCGATTGGCCTGGCGGCCCAGCGCGTGGGATGGGGACAAAGAGAAGAAGGAGGACGTGGACAAGGACTGCATCCCCGGCACCCCCGCAACGTCGCCCCCGGCGTCCCCGCCGGCGCCCTCCCAAGGGGCCAAAGAGGAGGAGGAAAATAAGGAAGAGGAGGACGAGGAAAAGGACCAGGAGGAGGACGAGAAGGAGACGGGGACCTAAGGTGCTCAGACGCTCCTCGTGTCCACCGCGCCACAAAAAGCGCCCTCCCTCGCCACGGCCCTGCGCCTATCCCATGGCGGTTGGGCCGCAAGAGGTCAGGGAGGCACAGCGGGGAGAGACGAGGAGGGGCGTCGTCCGCGCAAATGTCGCTCACCTATCAAAAAAGGGATGATGCGGCATAAAAAATGAGAAACGGTACAAAAATGAACACGAAAAAGAATACTGGACGTCAGTCGCGCACCGAGGACGCCGCGGCGCGCGGACGCCGACCGGACAATCCGGCCGGCCGTCGACCACGTGGACTCCGACAGCGCGGACGGGCAAGGACGTCCTGTTCCGGATCCCTTCCCAGCAACAGCAATAGCAACATCAACTGTAGCCGTCGCCCACGCCGCAAGGGCAACCGCAGGCGAAACAGCAACAGCAACAGCAGCAGCAATAGTATCAGCAGCAACAACGGCAACAGCAGCAGCAACATCAGCGGCAACAGCAAAAGCAACATCAACAGCAATAGCAATAGCAACAGCAACAACACGCACCGTCGCGTCGCCGCTCGCAACGATCCGTTGCGCCGTCACCTCGCGGTCGTTGTGCCCCCAGGCCCAGCCAGGGGTCGCTCTAGCGCCGTGGCGGATACGGACGATGCCGCGAGCGGGACGAGCTTGGGACGTGGCGATCGCGCGAGCGGCGAGCAGACGGGCACGACGTGCCACGTTTCCTTTGGGTCTCTCCCCGGCCGATCCGTTCGCTCACCTATCGAAAAGAGAGGATCATGCAGTAGGAGCAGGAGGAATGAGGACAGAACAAAAAGGTTCGTAAAACAAAAAAAATGAATCTCACCTCAATTGTCTACCGCGGGACATCGCTGCCCGCCGATGCGGGCGATGCCGCGAACGGGACGAGCTTGGGATGTGGCGATCGCGCGAGCGGACCGACGTGCCGCGACAAGCGCGCACAGTCTCCTTGTTAGTTTCAAAGCGTGCAGCAACAGCAACAGCAACAGCAACAGCAACAGCAACAGCAACAGCAACAGCAACAGCAGGAGAAAGAGCAGGAAGACGTAGAGAAAAAGCAGCAGCAACAAGAGCAATCCGGACAGGATCAACAGGAGAAAAAAGAGAAACAACAAAAACAGAACAGCTCAAACGGAGATGAGAAAAAAGATCAACCGCAACCCAGGCCCGGTGAGGAACAACCTAACGCCCCCCAACCACAGCCAGACGGTAAGATGACCCCGGAGCAGGTTCGCCAACTGCTCGACAACCTCAAGCAGCAGGAACGCTCACTGATTTACCGCCCTGTTCAAAAAGGCAAGACTGACAAACGGGGTATCACAAAAAACTGGTGAGATGAGCCGAACGTTTGCATTCAGTCTTGTGCTGCTGCTCGTAGCCAATGCGGTTGCCCAAAAGGTCAGCGCAAGCCTCGACCGCTCGGCCACTTCGGTCGGTGAGAGTGTCAATCTGTCGATCACTTGCACCAATTTTACCCCGTCGACCCAGCCGATTCTGCCATCGATCCCCGGACTGCGTTTTTCCAGTGCAGGGACTTCACGACAGTTCCAGCTCGACAACGGCAAACGCACCTCGTCCTATACATTCAACATACTGGTCACGCCGCTCAAGTCCGGCAACTACACAATCTCCCCAATCCAGGTGCGACACAAGACGAGCCTGCTCAAGCCTAAGCCCCTCACGCTCCGGGTGCTGCCGGCCGGCCAGCAGCCCAAGAACGACAACGGCCTTTTGAAAAACGCCTACGTCCGTCTACTGCCCACCAAAACCACGGCCTACGTCGGCGAAGTTATCCCAGTGGAGATCCAGCTTTTCTTTATCGACGGGGTGAACGTGCAGATGCCTGAACTGACCGCCGACGGCTTCAACGTCGCCGCCTTTCCAAAGCACAAACAAACGCGGATGCAAAAAGGTAACCAAATCTACCAGGTACTTACCTTTCGCACCGCCGCCACGCCGCTCAAGACCGGCGAGCTCCAGCTTGGCCCAGTGAAACAAAGCATGGTACTGCGCATCCGCCAGAGACAAAAACGCCGCAGCCCGTTCAACGACCCGTTCGACGGATTCTTCGACCGCCACCAGCAGGTGCCGGTCAACCTTGAGGCCAAGGCGCAGACAATCACCGTCAAGCCGCTACCGACCACGGATCGGCCAGCCGGCTTCAACGGTGCCGTAGGCCGGTACACGATGCAGGCAAAAGCCTCGCCACTGGAAATGACCGTCGGCGACCCTATCACGGTGAGCGTTCAAATCTCTGGTCAGGGCGCCATCGAGTCGCTCAGCCTGCCCAATCTCAATTGGCCCGGTTTCAAGAGCTACGAACCGTCCGTCACCACTAAAAAAGAGAACCCACTCGGTCTGCTCGGCTCGCGTACATTCGAGCAGGTCGTGATTCCCGAAAACGACGGCATCACCGAGGTGCCGCGCATCGAGTTCTCCTTCTTTGATCCGATCACGAGCCGATACCGCAAGCTGACCAAGGGACCGTTTTCGTTGAAAGTCAATGCCGGCGATAAGCCGGTCGCACCATCCGTCGCTGCCGGAATGGCAAAGGAACCCGAAGAGCCAGAAACACGACCGCAAACCGACATTCTGCCCATCAAGCATCACCTCGGATCGCTTGCCCAAGCCACACCTCTCGTTGCCCGACCCGGTTTCTGGCTTTTGCAGTCCATCCCTCTGCTGCTCTGGCTCGGTGGGCTGGCTTGGCGGCGTAAAACCAGCGCATTGGCCAATAACCCGAAGCTGCGCCGCGCTCGGCAGGTAGCCGAACGCACCAGGGCTGGCTTGGCCAAGTTGGATGACTTGGCCAAGGGGGGCGAAGCCGGCCAGTTTCACGCCGAACTTGCTGAGTTGCTCCGCGAACAAATCGGATTGCGGCTCGACATCCCAGCAGAAGGCATCACCGGCGACATCGTCGAGAGTCCCGCCGCACAAAAACAACTCGACGAAGACAGCCGAAACAATATCCGTAAATTGTTCACCGCAAGCGATCAGGCCAGCTACGCCGGCTCGCAGACCACCGGGGAATTGAAAGCCAATCTAGACCTGCTCAACGAGGTTTTTTACGCCCTCAAATGAATCCGCGCCACCGAACGCACCACCCAAAAAAACGGATTGGCCTAGCGCTTAGCCTGCTTACCGGCATGTTTCTGTTTGCTGCGTCGGGATTCGCTATTGAGTCGCAGTTCGAGGAGGCCAATCGCCTGTACGAAACCGGGGAGTTCGCCGAGGCTGCCGCCCTATACCGGGCAGTCACTACGAACGGCGTTTCGGCCAGCCTCCTTTTCAATCTTGGGAACGCACACTTTAAAGCCGGCCAGCTTGGCCAAGCGATGGCCGCCTACCATCGCTCACTTCGTCTTGAGCCGCGCAACCCCGAAACCACGGCCAACCTCCGCTTCGCCCGCGAGAAGGCCAGCGCTCAACCGCCAGCCCTCAGCGTGCGCCAGCGCTGGCTGCGACGACTCTCGCTCGGAGAATGGACCGCCCTCGCCTCCGTGGCGGCCACCCTAATGCTGCTGTTGTTGACAGCGAGACAACTGAAGCCGCGCTCGTTCGAAGGCAAACCACTTTGGATCCAGTTCCCCGCAGCAATCGCACTGGCTACAGGATTCTTGCTGGCGATGGCTGTGTCAGACTTTTTTTCTGACCAGCGCGCCTTTGTCCGTATCGCTAAGGCCATCGTTCGTAACGGACCGCTGGAAGAATCGCCGGAATCATTTAAAGCCACCGACGGAACAGAACTGCTCGTACATGACCGCAAGGGAGCTTTCCTAGAGATCGAAACCGGTATCGGCCAAAAAGGCTGGATTCACTCCGTCGATGTCGAGCCGCTATTGCCATAGCACAGAGTCCTGTCGAGGGGCACTACAATTCCCCCCCTCATGAACGCTGACAATCCGAAGCCGGAGCAGGTGTATCAAGCATAGAATGCTAATTATTCCGATGTTCGAATATTTCAATACATTGTTAACTTTTTCCTGCGATCCTTCGATATTTGTTTCCGTTCGCCGTCCTGTCTCTTAGCGTACGGGGCATGACGGCAGATGACTCAATTGTTCTCCGGCTGGAAGATGTACATAAACAGTACGAAAGCGCCAATCGCGAGCCAGTGCCGGTGCTCAAAGGCATCTCGATCACCGTGCGGCGCGGCGACTCCGTCGCAATCGTCGGGCCGTCGGGCTCTGGAAAAAGCACCCTGCTCAACATCCTCGGTTCGCTCGACTCCCCCACTCGGGGCAGCATCCAGTTGGACGGTGAAGAACTCGCTCATCTGCCCGAGCCGCAGCTCGCTGCCATTCGCAACCAAAAGATCGGCTTCATTTTTCAGTCCCACCACCTGCTGCCGCAATGTTCCGTCCAGGAAAATGTCCTTGTCCCCACGCTGGCCAGCACCGGCCGAACGCCCGCCCATGCAGCCGAACGCGCCAAGCAGCTCCTTGATCGCGTTGGCCTTGGCCATCGACTCGACCACCGACCAGCCCAGCTTTCCGGCGGCGAATGCCAACGGGTAGCAGTCGTCCGTGCACTGATCAATCAGCCCAGTCTGATCCTCGCCGACGAACCCACCGGAGCGCTCGATCACTCGACCGCTGAATCGCTGGGCGACCTGTTGCTGGAACTGAACCGCGACGACCAGGTGACGCTGGTCATCGTTACGCACTCCAACGGGCTCGCCACCAAGATGGGCGCCATCCAACAACTGCTCAACGGCCGTTTCGTCGCCGACAACCTCTGACGCATCGACGGCATGACGACCTGGTCCCTTGTCCTGAGCTCGTTCCGGTTTTACGCCCGGAGTCACCTAGGCACTCTGCTCGGTGCCGCGGTCGGTGCAATGGTGCTGACTGGCGCGATGCTTGTCGGCGAGTCGGTGCGAGGCAGCCTGCGCGACATGGCTGCCTCCCGGCTGGGCCGCGCGCAACTCGCACTTCCCTCGGGCGATCGCCTGTTTCGCTCCAGCCTGGCCAAACGCCTCGCCGACGAACTGCACACCGAGACGGCAGCAATGCTACAGCTACCCGGCTTGGCCAAGCGGCCCTCCGGCATGTCGCAGGCCAACAACGTCATCATCATGGGCGTAGACGCGAATTTCTGGAAACTCGCACTCGAGCGACCCGGTTTTGGAGATATACCAGAGGACGCCATTGTGCTCAACGAGCGCCTGGCCGGGCAACTCAAGGTCAAGAAAGGCGACGTCATCAACCTTCTCGTGCACAACCCGTCGCAGCTCTCCCGCGATGCGCCGATGGCCCCGATCGAGGGTGCCGCCGCGTCGATGGCCCAGCTCAACGTCCACGCCATCGTCACCGACCGGCAGTTTGGCCGGTTCAGCCTGCAAGCCTCGCAGATACCACCATACACCGCCTTTGTTTCGCTAGATCAATTGCAGTCGAAAATCGAGAAGCCAGGTATGGCCAACCTTATGCTTGTCGCTGAGGCGACTGTCGCCGAGGCGCAAGGTGCCCTGTCTAGGCATTGGCAACTCTCCGACGCGCAAGCGCAGTTGCTCGAGTTACCAAACGGCAATGGCATCGAGTTGCGCACACCGCGCATTTTTCTCGAACCTTCGCTGGCAGATGCTGCCCGCGCCGTCGCACCCAGAGCCAAGTCGGTGCTCACTTATTTCGTAAACAAAATCCAACTCGGTGACAATGCCATCCCATACTCGATGGTCGCCGCGCTGGAGGGCTTTGCGCCGGACACGATCTGGCTTAACCAATGGGCTGCTGACGACCTGCAGGCCAAGGTCGGTGAACAGGTCGAGTTGACCTACTACACCGTCAGCACCATGCGCCAACTCGAGGCACGGACGGCACAATTCACAATCGGCGGCATCATTGCAATGAACGACCCGCGTGCCGACCGGACACTGATGCCTGAGTTCCCCGGCATGACCGACTCGGAAAACTGCGCCGACTGGGACACCGGTTTTCCGATGGATCTCGATGCCATCCGCGATAGGGACGAAGACTATTGGGACAAATACAAAGGTACTCCCAAGGCTTTTATCAGCCTCGCTTCGGGACAGAAAATCTGGAGCAATCGCTTTGGCGATCTGACCGCTGTGCGTTTCAACACCACTGACAAGGCGAGGCTTGGCCAGGCATTACTCAGCAAACTGACTCCCTCTGACACCGGCCTGACTTTCATTGACATTCGAGCCCAAGCCGACAAGGCGGTTAGCAACTCGATGGATTTCAGCGGGCTTTTCATGGGCTTCAGTTTTTTCCTCATCGCCTCAGCGGTGATGCTCATCTTGTTACTGTTCCAGTTCACAATGGAAAAACGCACACGCGAAACCGGCACACTGCTCGCGCTCGGCATCCCGGTCGGGCGCATCCGCCGCATGCTACTGCTTGAGGGTGGCCTCATCGCGCTGGTTGGCTGCACCCTCGGCGGAATCGCTGGTGGAGCGTACGCCCGGGCGATGCTCAATGGCTTGTCAACGAACTGGAAGGAGGCCGTAGCATCCGCCGCGTTGAGCTACCACAGCTCCAGCACGGCATGGGCCATCGGACTGCTAAGCGCGTTTATCATCGCAGTCGGAACAATCTGGTGGTCGCTCCGAAAACTGAACAGGCAAACCGCCCGCGAACTCCTCACTGGTGAGTCGCCGGAAATCACACACACACGCAAGTCAGCCAAGCGCGCCACTCTTATAGGCTTTTTGCTGGCAGCAGGTGCGTTGGCTGTTGTGGTTGGCGCCTTGGCCAATAATGCCGAACTCACGCCCAACTCATTTTACGCGGCAGGCGCAATGCTGCTTCTCGCCGGACTGACATTTGCTTCAGCGCGGTTGACGGGTCTGAGCAAGGCGGAGGAGCTTGGCCAAGTTGACAACCTCTCCCTCGCCGGCCTTGGCCAACGCAACGCCGCACGCCGGCAACGCCGGAGCATGGCCACCATTGGCATGCTGGCCTGCGGCAGTTTCATGATCGCCTCGATCGGGGTATTCCAGAAAGACGCCACAATCAACGCCAACGAACTGACCTCCGGCACCGGCGGTTTCGCCTTGATGGGCGAAGCCGCAATCGCCGTCGTGCACGACATGAACGATGCCCGGCAGCGTACCGATCATTACAGCCTCGACGAGAAACTTGTGGCTAATGTCCGTTTCGTGCCGTTCCGGCTGCGCGACGGCGACCACGCCAACTGCCTCAACCTCAACCGCGCCCAGCAACCACGCCTACTCGGCGTCAAGCCGCTACAACTCAAGAGCCGGTTCACATTCGCCGCAACAATCGACGGCCTTGAACCGGACAACAACCCGTGGGCACTCCTCAGAACAGCGCGCGCGGCCCTCAACCTCGGTGATGATGTTGTCCCCGCGATCGCCGACAAAAGTGTGATGATGTGGGCGCTCGGAATGAAGATGCTCGGCGACACGATCGATTACACTGACGAACACGGCAATAACTTCAAAGTGATGTTCGTTGGCCAACTTGCCGACACCGTTTTGCAGGGCAACCTACTCATCGCCGAATCGGACTTCATCAATCGCTACCCGAGCGAGAGCGGCTACCGCGTATTTCTCGTTGATGCCCCGGCCGAAAAAGCTGACGCGGTGAGCAGCGAATTGAGTGAACAACTGAAGGATCACGGCTTCGAGTGGACCAGTGCCTCGCGTCGACTTAGCGAACTGAATGCCGTGCAGAACACCTACCTGAACACGTTTCAGGTGCTCGGCGGCCTGGGGTTGCTGCTCGGCAGCCTTGGCTTGGGCGTCGTTGTGATGCGCAACGTACAGGAGCGCAAAAGCGAACTTGCCCTGCTGCGCGCGATCGGTTTTGAGAAGCGCACCATTAAGCACCTCGTACTGTCCGAGTACCTCGGACTGCTGGCGAGCGGGCTGCTTATCGGCACCATCGCGGCTGGCTTGGCCGTGCTGCCCACCATGCTTTCCCCGACCGCCGATGTGCCGTATGCTCTGCTCGGAGCAACACTCGGCAGCGTGCTGTTCCTCGCTGGTATGTGGACTTGGATAGCAACCAACATCTCGATGCGCGGCAACCTGCTGGAGGGATTCCGGGAAGATTGAAAACAATGAACATATTACCCAAATTCACGGAGAGTTATCTGTTGGCAATGGGCTTTGTTACATTGACGGCATATGCGACGGAACCGCTGTACCAAAACAATTTTGAACAAATCCCGGCCGGCGAAGTGCCTGAAGATTTTCTCGTGCTCGACGGCAACTTCGCGGTGAAGCAGGAGAGCGACAACAAGTTCCTAGAGTTGCCCGGTGCGCCCCTCGATGCCTACGGCTTTATGTTTGGTCCGTCTGCGCGACATGGCAACGAGATCAGCGCGCGGATGTTCGGCACAAAAAAGGGACGGCGGCGCCCGGTATTCGGCATCGCGCTAAACGGCGTCAACGGCTACCGGCTACAAGTCGCTCCAGGCAAGCGCGTGATCGAGTTGCTCAAAGCCGGCACTGTCGTGGCCAAGACGCCATTCCGCTGGGACGGTGGCGAGTGGCTGCGACTCGCGCTGCGAGTCGAGCAAACGAGCGACGCCGAGTGGACAATCAGCGGCAAAGTGTGGCCGGACGGCAAGCCAACCCCGACCAAGCCAACCGTCACTCTCAAGGAATCCAAGGAACCGCGCAATGGAAAGCCCTCCATTTGGGGTAGCCCCTACTCTGGTACCCCGATTCGCTATGACGACATCGTCGTCAACAAAATAGCCGAGCGCTAATAGCCAAGCGTTGAATTAGCGCGCCCCTCAAGAACCTTGGAGGTGGGTCTGTAATGGGCGATGAATTCTTCGCGGTAATCGTCAAAGGTGCCATCGGCCAAATGGCGACGGATGTCACGCATGACTTCAAGAAATAAATGCGAGTTGTGCACACTTAACATTCGCAGCCCAAGGATTTCGCCGGCCTTAAGCAGATGCCGCAGATAGGATCGGGTATGGTGCGTGCAGGCGAAGCACTCGCAGCCCTCCTCAATCGGTCCGAAATCCTCTTTTTGGTGGCTGGCTCGGAGGTTGATCGCACCGCGCGTCGTGTATGCGGTCCCGTTTCGGGCGACCCGGGTTGGCAGCACGCAGTCGAACATGTCCACGCCACGGGCGACAAGTTCGATCAATTGCGCCGGGGTGCCTAGCCCCATTGCGTAACGCGCCTTGTCTACCGGCAGGTGCGGCTCGGTAATCTCGACCGCATGCATCATCTCCGGCTCCGGTTCGCCAACGCTGACGCCGCCGATGGCATAGCCGTCAAAGTCCATCGCCACCAGTTGTTCCGCACAATAACGCCGCAACTCAAGATTATTCGCACCCTGCACAATCCCAAAATAGAACTGTCCTTCTGCGCGAGGTTGTTCGGCGCAGATGGCGGCCCAGTCGAGCGTACGCTTGACTGCGGACTGCAAATCGTTTTCGGACGCGCCGTACGGGGGACACTCGTCGAAGAGCATCGCGATGTCGGAGCCCAACTCGCGCTGAATAGCCATCGATTCCCTCGGCCCAAGGAAGAGTGTCTCGCCACTGAGGTGCGAGCGGAACTCGACACCATCGTCGCGCACCTTGCGAATCTTGGCCAAGCTGTAAACCTGAAACCCACCGCTATCGGTAAGGATCGGCTTGTCCCAGTTCATGAACCGGTGCAAGCCACCAGCCTTGCGGATGATGTCCATCCCCGGCCTTAGAAACAGGTGGTATGTGTTGCCGAGCAGGATCTGCGTGCCGATCTCGTTGAGTTCGCGCAGATCGAGCGCCTTGACGCTGGCCTGGGTGCCGACCGGCATAAAGACCGGCGTGTCGATCACGCCACGCCCTGTGGACAACCTACCGAGACGTGCCTTGCTGCGCGGACTGGTTTTGAGCAACTCGTACATTCGAGGGGGATTGCAGAAAACAGCGCTTGGCCATCCGGTAGCCTACCACGCACCCTCGGCGAGGAGTGCGACGGTTTTTTTGGCCAAATCATTGGCTAGGAGCGGTAGCGCCTGTCGCTCGGCGCTGGCCAAATCACCGCCCAATCGGACGGTGGTACGACCGCTCAACTCGCGATCGAGCAGCACCCTGCCGGTGGCACGGTCGGTGGCACGAATGCGAGTAATAAGTTCCACCTCAAAATCGCGGACGCTGAGAATGTCCCGTGGCTGAAAACTCACCGGGGATCGCCGGTAATTGTCGATGCTGCCGGTGAGCAGCACATCTCCGTCGCCGCCGGTGGCCAACTCAAAAGTACCATCCCGCTGCAACTCGCGGCGTATGGATGCATTGACTGACTCAGTGAGGCCGGGCTGCGGCGTGGCATTCTGGAGCAATCCCACCTCGACCGATTGGCCGGCTGGAATGGAGGGGTTCACCGGGCCGAGTCGGTAACTGGCACAACCAACCACCATCAGGGCGGGCACCAAAAACGAAGCAATGCGGCTGGCAGCCCTGTGGATCATTGAGGTTGTGCTGCGCGAGCTTTTTCCGCTTCGAGCATCGGCTTCAGGTCGGCGATCTTTTGCAATGCGATCTCGGCGTACTGGGTGCCGGGGGCGAGATCCTTCACTTCGTTATAGTAAACGTTCGCACCGGCCCATTCCCCTCTCTTCTCGTAATAACGTGCAACCTTCAGGTTACCCCGCGCCTGCTCGACTTTCATAACACGTATCTGATTCTCCGCCTGTGGTACCTTGGCATTCTTTGGGTAGAGGGCGATGAAGTCGGAGTATGAGTCGATCGACCTGAGCGTCACGCCCTGGTCGTATTCGGCATCGAGCGACTGCTGCTGATAGGCGGCGGCGGCGGCGAACAATCCTTCGGACGCGACGTCCGGTCGGTCGTGGTACTTGTCCGCCACCTTCTCAAAAGCATCGACAGCCATCCGGTAATTTTTGTGGCGTTCGTTCTGGGAGATCTGGAATCCTCGGGCCTTGTTGACCCATGCCTGGCCAACGTTCATCTGTGCCTTGGGAGCCACAGAACTGAACGGACCACTGCTAACAATGTCCTGAAACATCCCGGCAGTCTTGCGCATCGACTTGTATAGCGGGATATACCTCCACAGTTTGAAACGCTGGCCTTTCAGGTACCGAGTTGCGATCCCAATCTGACGCGTCTGCACGTCCTCAAAATCGGCACTGTGAGGATAGAGTCTTAGCAAATCCCGATAGGCCTCGAACGCCTTCTGGTCGTTACCCCGTTTCTCATAACTTTGAGCCAGTAATAACTGGGCCTCGGGCGCATGGTCTGACAACGGCCAAGCTATCACGGTGCGCCGAGCTGCCTTGAAGGCCGTCTTCCAGTCCTCCTCCGCTAACGCCTTCTTCGCCACGCCCAACTGATCTTTGGCATTGCCGCGACGCCAACTGCCAACGCCGCTGATACTCTCGTACGACCAGCCTTCGCCGCGCCGGAAAATAATCGGTGCGGGGGAGTAGTTTGGCCACAAAAGAAACACCATGGCGGCCAATAGCAAGGGATACATCCTACGCTGCATGGGCTGAATCTACGGCAACCGCTCCGACTGCTCCAGCCTGTTTTTTCTTTTGCCAACACCCGGCCAAGGCCACCCTTGGCGCCGACGGAAATGGCCGAGTCACTCATCATTACAGACTGCCGGAAGGCGCTGGACGGCTTTCCTGACGTCGGCACCCAAGCGAGTTGGGTGGGCGGCGATCTTCCAAAACTCCCAGCCAACACCCGCCGCGTCTGGCAGGCCGTCGGGGGGCTTCGGCAAGCGAACATCGTAACCCGCCCCGCTCCATCGCCGTGGCGGCAAATCATGGCAATCGGCCACTCGACCGTCTCGCAGTTGGACGGGCTGCGCAATCTACTCCAAGCAAACGCCGCGCCGGCCGCGCCTTTTGCCTGCCTCGCCATGACCGGCGACAACTTCCACGGCAACCGGGGCCGCCCATGGCACGCACTCGAGGGCAACCTACACCTGACAGCGCTCTTTTCGCCCAATCGCCCTGCTCGCGAGCTCGGACTTGGCTTGAGCATGCTGCCGACCCTAGCGGTGGTCGATGCACTTGGCCAATTCGATGCACTTGGCCAATCACCACGCATCAAGTGGGTCAACGACGTGCTACTCGGAGGTCGCAAGGTGTCCGGCGTGATCACATCGACTCTGGTCAAGGGCGAATGCATTGAGCATGCCGTGCTAGGCATTGGCATCAACCTCGCCGCCACGCCGGTGCTGCCAAGTGGCAAGTTCGTGCAACCGCCCGGCAGTCTGCGCGAACTAGCACCGGACATCCTGATTACCCTTCCCACCATGCTGTCCGCGATGCTCGAGTGCCTGGCAAGACGACACGAGCAATTGCTTGAACAAGGGCCGGGCGCATTGCACGACGATTACGTCCGACACAGCTGTATAATCGGGCGAGACGTGGAAATCTGGGAGGAAACCGCCGGCGAACAGGAAGACGCTGAGCGGCTCGCTACTGGCAAAGTCGCGGACATCCAGACCGACCTCTCGCTGCGGCTCGATGGCGTCGCTGAACCGGTGCGCCGCGGCCGACTGATTTTTGCCGACTGAGCGTTTTGTCTTTGGCCTGTGGCTTCTCGTCCGTATCTTCACGCGCATGCGCACGGTCAGAGTGCCCCTCGGGGATCGCAGTTACTCCATCAAAATCGGCGGCGGCCTGCTGCCTAAGCTGGGCGGCGAGTGTCGACGACTCAAGCTGGGGAGTCGCTGCGCGGTGGTGACCGACCGCACCGTGGGTCCACTCTATGCCAGGGCGGCGCTGGTTTCACTACGGCAGGCTGGCTTCGCACCGGCGGAGATCCGCGTACCGGCTGGCGAGACGGCTAAAAGCCTGCGCACCATCCAAGCCTGTTACGATCAATTGGCCCACCACCGGATCGAACGCACCTCGTTCATCGTCGCGCTGGGCGGAGGCGTGGTGGGCGACATGGGCGGTTTTCTCGCATCAAGCTACCTCCGCGGCATCGGCTTCGTACAGGTGCCGACAACACTGCTGGCACAGGTAGACAGCTCGGTCGGAGGCAAGGTTGGCGTGAACCTGAAGGCCGGCAAAAATTTGGTCGGAGCATTCTACCAGCCGCGCCTCGTGCTTTGCGACCTCGACACGCTCAAGACGCTGCCCAAGCGCGAACTACGCGCCGGGATCGCCGAAGTGATCAAGTACGGGATCATTGACGACGCGGTGCTGTTCCGGCGACTGGAGCGGACGCTGCCGGAGTTGCTGCAGTTCGACCCCAATGGACTCGCGCACATCGTCGCCCGCAGTTGCCAGATCAAGGCCAACGTCGTCGAGCAAGACGAACGCGAAGTCGGCCTGCGCGCCATACTGAACTACGGCCACACCATCGGCCACGCACTAGAGGCAATCTCGCGTTACGGAAAATACTTGCACGGCGAGGCGATCTCTATCGGCCAGATGGCGGCAGCCAAAATCTCGCGGGACGTGCTCGGCCTTGGCCAGACGGAAGTCGACCGCATCGAAGCTCTATTTACGCAAGCAGGCCTGCCGACTGCGGTGCGCTTGCGCAAGCCGCAACTGGCCAAGGTATTCGCTGCGATGAAGCTCGACAAAAAAGTCAGCAGTGGCGAAGTCAAGTTCGTGCTGGCCAGAAAAATCGGCCAAGTAGAGTTCGGAATTGACGTGCCGAAAGCAATCATCAAAAACGCATTGAAATAATGTCCGCCATCAGTGAGACGATCGTTCGTGAGTTCCTCGAGGGTAAAGACTTTCTCGTACAGCAGGAGCGCAAGTTTGTTGCGCCGTCTCGCCGACACGACTCGCACATCGATTTTTTTGCCACCCACCCGACGGCAACCGAGCCGAAAGTCGCCCTGCCATTCGAGTTGCAGCCGAACGACTTAAGACACATTCGCCGGGCTGTGTTTGCCGTGAAAGGCTGGCACACGGAAACATTCAGCCCGGCGGTGATGGCCAACTCTCCGGAAATTTTTCGCTTCGCGCAACCGGCAGCAAGAAAGGCAGCAGTAGATGTGTTCGGCGTCGATGCCTCCTTTCAAAAAATACTCGTCGTGCCGGCGCTGCCGTCCTCAAAAAAACTGAGGCGAGAAAGCATCGAGATGCTTCGTGCCAAGGGAGTCAACGGAGTGATTGAGTTTCAAACAATCCTCTCTGCCTTGATCGATGGGGTGGAGAAAAACCGTAACTATCAGCGCTCGGATGTGCTGCAGTTGATCCGCGTACTCAAGGTGCACGGGATGCTGAGAGAGCAACAAATGGAATTGTTCCGCGCCGCGAAACCGCGCAAATCAAAGCCTTAAGCGTCAGTGCACGCCCAGTAGCATGCTGAGAGCCGCCAAAGCCAGACCGGCGCCGATCGCCATTATTTTGTAGGCATTAAAGCGATGGCCTTCACTGAACTCAAACAGGATCGTCGTCGAGACGTGCAGGAAGATGCCAATCACGACGGCAAGGCTTTCTCGTTGGTATTGGCCAACCAACTCAACGTTGCTCAACAGCGTACCCAGCGGTGCCATCGCAGCGAACACCGCCAGCAAGCCAAACGCCTTGGGCTTGGCCAGACCGCTGGCTAGCAGCATCGACAGGAATACCATAGCCACAGGATATTTGTGTAACACAATTCCCAGCAGCAACGGATCAAGACCGTTCGAGTGACTGTGATCGTGGCCGTGATGACTGTGTGCAGCGCCCTCGCCACCGAGTGGCATGCCTTCGAGAAACGCGTGAAGGCAAAGGCCTATCATCAACCCGACTGGCATTCCGCTATGCTGATGGGTGTGAGCATGGCCATGCTCGATGCCACCCGAGAGGTACTCGAGCATTAGCTGAACAAAAAACCCAACCAGAATAAACGCGCCGAAATACGCCCTCCGATCATCGCCGGTGAACACTTCAGGCAATAGGTGCAGCGCAGTGATGGAGAGTAGGTAAGCACCACTGAAAGCGATCAGTAGTTTAAGAGCGTTGCGGTCAGACGGCTTGAGCCACAAGACCGTGAGTGCGGCCGCCACGACGGAAAGAATGAGAAGCGCGTAGGTCACTCGGAATGAAAACCAGACGACTGGCCATGCAAGCGTTTTTTTAGGCAATCCATTTGCCGTTGGGTGGCACGAAAAACCGCCGAGCCCAAACCGGAAACGGCGGCTTCAAAATCGATTACTTCATTAGGAGCAACTGCCGCGCACGCTTGATGGCATTGGCCATGCGCCGCTGATAGTGCGCCGGTAGCCCAGTGTACTTGCGCGGCAGAATACGGCCATGACCGGTCACGAACGTCTCCAGCAACTCAGTATTACGATAGTTCAACTGGTCGATGGTGAAATCGATTATGGGCTTCGGACGCGGCGGACGCGATTGGTTCGTGTTCCGTTTATTTTTATCCTTCTTCCTTGGCATATTTTACTTGATTTCGCGATGGACGGTGTGACGACGCATGTTGGGGTTGTACTTTTTCATCTCCAACCGGTCAGGCTGGGTCTTTTTGTTGCGCTGAGCCATGTAGCGGGACACCGATTTGCCCTCGCCCTTGGCTTCTGTGCATTCGAGGATGACTGTTTCTCTTGCCATAAATTAAACCTTTTTCGTCTTCCCCTCAGGGAGTTCCAAGTCCATCTTATCCTTGGCTGATGACTGCGTGGTGATGGTGCCCAATCGCCCAAGCGATCGGTTCTGTAGCACCCCATACTGCTCCAACTCCGACTGGGCATCTACCCGAAACCGAGTCCACGGAATAGCGTTGAGGCGAGTCTGTGGAATTGGTTTCCCAGTTATCTCGCATGTACCGTATGTCCCCTTTTCGATTCGCTTCAGAGCCTCTTCGATTTCGTAGATCACGTCCTGGTCTGACGAGAGTAGGCTTAGGTTGAAATCACGGTCAAAGTTATCGGTGCCGGAGTCGGCCATGTGAACGCCGTAGCTTTCCATCTCTTTCGCGGACTCCTTGGCAAGGCCGTTCCGCTGGTCAGTCAATCTATCACGTAATCCAAGAAGAAGCTGCTTTTGCTTTGCCCATTTGCCGCCATTGGCCAGCTTGGATTCCTTTCTTTTTTTGGCGGCCCGCTTGGCCGGCGTAGCAGGTAGGCCCAAAATAGCCGCCGTTGTCGCCGCTCCAACCTGATGGTTGGTGCGCGAAGTCGATTTCTTCTTAGCCGGAGCCTTCTTAGCCGGAGCCTTCTTAGCCGCCGGCTTCTTGGCCGGGGCCTTCTTCGCCGCCGGCTTC
>PVBE010851427.1_pt1 | contig 16737 bp, 13 predicted proteins | sample 1631181 | NCBI WGS metagenome assembly PVBE01 (sample SAMN08397723, study PRJNA350692) | Marine metagenome, whole genome shotgun sequencing project. | isolation source: water | place: Pacific Ocean | collected 2012-04
AGCGGGCCGGCCTCGGGGGCGACACATGGGGCGGCCAGCCGGAAGAATCCCGCGCCTACAACAACCTGTTCACTCTGTTCGAAGCCGGCCTCGAATACGGCCGCTTCCCCATCGAGAGCTGATGCCGGCCAGTTCCCGCGACCGATCGGGCCGGTCGGCACAGGAGGTCAAGGAATGTCGGACAACAAGCTGTACCTGATTGGGCAGTACGACTGCGAGCCGCTGGCGGCCAAGTCGCCCCAGTGCGGCGGGCCCCAGACGTGGCAAGAGAGCGAGCAGAAGGTCCTCGAAGTCGCCGGCATCTACCGCGAGCGCGGGCTTCTCGGTGCTCTGGGTTTCCACCTCACCCCCGAGGCGGCCAAGGCCCAGTCCGACCTCTACAAGGGCCTGCACGCCGAAGGCATCTTCATGGGTCTCCAGATCAACGTGCCCGGCTTCCGCTACCCAACGTATGACAGGGATCTGGGTCTCCACTCGCCGGACGAGCAGCGCGAGATCATCCGCCTGGGACTTGAGGATTTCGAGGAGGCGCTCGGGTTCTCGACCACGTGTTACACCGCCTGCTGTGGCTCGCGCAGCCACGCGACAGCCTCGATCCTCGTCGAGCAGGGATTCAAGGTCTTCCGCCCGCCCGGGGCCGGACGGCTGGCGTGGGACCGCCCGGACAAGACCACCGTCGGGATGTTCCCCTACCCGTACAAGGCCAGTTCCGAGCACATGTGCCTCGCGGGCGATCTCGACCTGCTGTGCATCCCCGTCGGCAATGACGTCACCGGCAAGTACAAGCGTAGCGAGTGGGCGCCCGGCGACCTGCGCGGCGAGAACCCCGTCTCCGACGAGACGCGGGAGATGTACCGGTACATCGTCGACTCCACCATCGATCTCGGCCGGCTTCTCGACGTGCCCTTGCAGAACGTCCAGGCCGTGGGCCACAACACGGATCGCTGTGAGGGCGAGAACGTCGCCTACGTGTTGGATTACATCCGCGAGGCTGCCGATAAGAAGGGCCTCGAACTCGTGCCGATCAGCCCGGTCGGTCTCCGCGGGGAAGCCGAGAGAATCGGACTGGTCTGAAGACAACACTCGGCGCCAGGCGAACAGGAGGAGACACCCCATTAACGTCCCGCTGGGCGGAGCCCGGTCCTGAGCAACGACGAGATGCACCGCATCCATCTGGCGATGCTCGAGATCCTCGACGACCCCGGTCTTGAGGTGGAGCTGCCCGATTACGCCTACGACAAGCTGGAGGCGGCGGGGCTGCGGGTGGAGCGCGCCGGCCGTCGGGTGCGCCTCGGTCCCCAGCCCGTGCTCGAGACGATCCGGCAGTGCGCGGGCGGCGAGTCGGCGGACATCACGGTGGATGGCACCGACAGACCGCCTCAGCCGCTCCGCCTGCCCACGCAAGTCCGGGGCACGGTCGGCTCGACGCACGGCTTCGTGTTCGACGTCGATAGGTGGGCGATGCGCAATGCGACCCACGATGACGCCCGCGACTTCATGAAGATCCGCAAGAACCTGCCGGATGTCTCGCCGAACGGCGTCGGGATGCTACCTCAGGACGTCCCGCCGCCCGTTCAGTACATCCACCGTGTCGCGCTGAGCGCCAAGTACGATGAGCACGCCGAGGGCGCCATGGCGAACGGTCCCGACGACGCGCCCTGGACCACCCGCGTCCTGCAGGCCGCCGGTCTGGCCAGTGCCGACGCGCCGCCTGCCTTCTCGGTCCACATGCAGCCCACCGGCGCCTTGCGCGTGGACGGCCGGGTGGCCGGGGATTCTCTCCGCGCCGCGGAGTCGGGCCGGCTCTCGTTCATCCTGCCGTGCGGCTTTATGGGCGCGAATCATCCGGTGACGATCCCCGGCGCGCTGGCACAGGTCTACGCGGAAATCTTCGGGCCCAATACCGTCTTTCGCTTGCTGGCGGACCCGTCCAGCAACGAGTTCACTCCCCGCGGAGTGGGCTGCGACCACCTCATCATGGACGTGCGCCGCGGCGCCTTCTGCAGCGGCTCCCCCGAAGCGTTGAAACTGCGGATGTGCATGCGCCAGATGTCCGGTGCCTTCTACAAATTCCCCGGCGGCAGCGGCTTCATCACGGGGCTATCGCCTGACGCCAAGGTACCGGGCATCCAGGCATCCATGGAAGGCGCTCTCGCGGTGGCGTCCGAGTTGATGTGCGGCGCCTACAGCTACGACGCGGAGGTAGTTGCGACGGTTAAGATGCTCGGACGGCTGCATGCCAACCTGTGCATCTGTGCCGAACAGGTCATCATCGACCACGAGCTTCTGCAGTGGATGCAGCAGTTCCTGGCGGGCGTGAGCGTCGACACCGAGACCCTCGCGCTGGATGCCATTCGCGAGGTCGGGCCGGGCGGGGAGTTCGTGAGCGCCGATCACACGATCCGCAACTACCGGGAGCACATGTGGTTCCCGGCCCTGACCCACCGGGGCCCGTGGGCCGATTGGGTAGCTGCCGGCGCCCAGAGCCCGGTCGACATTGCCAAGGCGAAGGTCCGTGAGCTGATGGATATCGACCTGGTCCCCGTACTGCCTGACGACGCGTGTCGCGCCGTCGATGAGGTCGTGGAGGAGGCGGAGCTGGCACTGCTCGGCAGAACGACGGGCGTCGCCATATAGCGGGCGGGCGTGGGATCGCCGCCGGAAGAGAGGGAGCGCGCATGCGGTTTGAGTTCTTGGACGCAAATGCACGTATCGGGACGGTCCCGGACCGCGACCCACGGCATTTCTACTCCGCCGATGAGCTGCTGCGACACATGGACGCCTTCGGCGTGGCCGAGGCCATGGTCTGGCATGCATGGGCCTGTCGGTGGGATATCGACCGGGGCAACGCGGCCCTGATGGAGGAGATCGCGAAGAGCGACCGGCTGCATCCCGCGTGGGTGGTCGCGCATCATCACACCGGGCAAATCCCCCCGGGGCCGGAACTCGTGGAGCGGATGCTCGGCTCCGGAGTGAGGATGGCTCGCCTGATCTTCGGCACGTGGGGGTCCAGCGACGGGTATATCCCGTGGGCCTATGGAGTGCTTCTCGGGGCGCTGGAGGCAGCACACATGCCGTTGGTGGTGGAGTGGGAGAACCAGACCCCGGTCTGGAACGACCTCGCGCACATCTGCGCGACGTACCCGGATCTCCCGGTGATTCTGACGCACTCCAAGCTCACCCAGTGGGAGCGCAACTGGTATCCCCTCATGGCGGAGTACCCCAATTTCCACATCGGGACCGCCGGCTACCAGGGCTGGCGCGGGCTGGAGTGTCTCTGCCGGCTCTTCGGCCCGCGACAGGTGCTCTTCGAGTCGCGGGCACCTCTCTACCAGATCGGGCAGTCGATGTCGATGATCGCCAGGACATTGCGTCCACCCGAGGAGCGCGAGGCCATCGCCTCGGGTAACCTGCGCCGCTTGCTCGGGGAGGTGGGCAGCTGATGCTAACCGACCGTTTCACCAAGATATGCGGAAGCGACGAGCCTCTGAACGACTGCTTCGTCATCGACGGTCACTGCCACGTGGACGAGTGGGCGGGGATGCACGCGATCGAGCGCCACATCGATGGTTTGCTGGAGGTCTGCGACGCGGTTGGCATCGACAGGATCTGCGTCAACTACGCCGCGGCCCCGGAGATGGTCGCCGCCAACAACCGAGTCGCGGAGTGCGTCAGGCGCTATCCCGAGCGCGTCATCGGCGTCTGCTACGTCAGCTATTTCGAGGGCGGGGCGGAAGTGCAGACAGCGGAGCTGAAGCGCTGCTTCGACGAGCTGGGTTTCCGGGGAATGAAGATCGGCAACTTCCACGAGCTGTACCCCCAGACGCCCCAGTACTTCGAGCTGGATGACCCTCTCCAACCCGCGTGGGAGTTCGCCCAGGAGCGAGGCTCATCGATCCTCTGCCACGGGATACTCAGCCACGAAATCGCCGAGCGATACCCCGGCGCCAATTTCATTGCCGCTCACGGCTCGAGCGTCCCGGCATTCTGCATCGAGCTGGCCGAACTGCCCAACACCTACTGCGACATGTCCGCCACGACAATGACCGCGGGCACCATTGAGCTGCTGTGCGAGAAGATGGGGGCCCACCGGGTCCTTTATGGATCGGACATGCCCGCCTCGGATCCCGGCCAGCGACTCGGGATGGTCATGGCGGCACAGATCACGGAGGCGCAGAAGGAGCAGATCCTCGGCTCGAACATGCAACGGTTGCTCGACAACGTGGTGTGAGCGATCGGGGATGAAGGTCGTTGTGGAGCCGCGACGAATGCGAGCCAGTTAAGATGTGGGGAGGAAAGATACCTCAGCCCAAAACGGAGGCGCTCAACGTGTCTAGTCTCACGATAGACGGTGGCCCAAAGACGGTTACGGCTGCGATGGATGATACGTTCCCCAAGATCAGCGAGGTGGAGAAGGCGCACCTGAACGCCTGTCCCTCCGAAAAACTCCATCCACGCTGGAATCTGAGCCTTTGCAGGATGTTGGTGGTTGGCGTGAGGAACGCTGACGCGTGAGCATGTCAGCCCTCAAGACCACGCACGGTCCACAAACTCATCCGCGGTATCGAGCCCCAGATTCTGCTTGCTGAGTCGTTAGACGAAGGGCGACAGAGCGCTCCGACCGGCGTGCTGGGTTGGCACGAGAACTGGGGACGCGATGAGCCCGGGGGCCAGATTGCTCGCGAGGTCCTCAGTCAGGGGTTGTCAAGTTCAGTTGTATCCTCCTACGCCGCCTTGCGGGAGTATGACCTCAGCAATCCTCCCAGGAACTCCTCGACTTGCACATCGTCCAAGCGAGTGACACCCGCGCTCGGCAGAACCGTCGCCTCTTCCCCATCGCCACGCAAGTCGTTGGGAATCCGGTTGCCGATGCCCTGGTGAGGACGGTGCTCGTTGAAGAAGATCCGATACTGATCCAGAGCCCGCTGCAGACTCCCGAGGCCCAGTAAGACGAAATGGTTCAGACACTCGCGCCTTGCTGATCTGACCCAGCGCTCGGCGTGTGGATTTGCGTTCGGCGCCTGTAGAGGCGTCTTCAGCGGCCTCACACCCGCACGGCGCAAGACAGCGTCGAAGGCTCGAGTGAAGCATGAGTCGTTGTCGTGCAGGAAGAGCCGGGGCTTGATCCCCAACTCATCGCATTCCCACAGCGCATTCCGGACCTGCTGCTGCATCCATTCCTTGCATGGGGAGTACGTGGCTCGCGCCAACAGCACGGTGCGCGTCCGCCGGTGGATGACGAAGAAGACGTACGCCGTCTGTAACCCGGCGATGGTCCAGACTTCCTGAGTGAAGAGATCGGCGCAGAGCAACACATCTGCGTGGCGAGACAGGAACTCGCACCAACTCAGACCGCTCCGTTCTGGCGAGGGTGGTAGCCCGTTTCGCCGCAGGATGTCGGCGACGCAGCTCTTCGAGATCTGGATCCCCACCTTCTTCAGTTCGCCGGAGATCCGTTTGTAGCCCCACTCCGCGGCGCGAGCCATTCCGCACACCAGGTCCTCAACCTGAGGCGCCGTGCGTGGCCGACCTGGCTTTCGTTTCCGACGATCTGAGTAGTCCCATTTCCGCTTCTCGAGACGACGCTGCCAAGCCAGGATCGTGTCGGGTTGCACGATGCTCACGACCTGCCGCATCAGCTTCCGCTCCATCTCCAGCACAACGTCAACGAAGGAACGCCTCTCCTCATCAGTGAAGCGGACGCGATCGGGGAGCTTCGATCTGAGGACACGGTTCTCCGTGCGCAGGTATTCGTTTTCCTGAGTCAACTCGCGGCACAGAAGTCTCGCTACAAGCGCAACCAACGGGAAGTGCGACCAGCCAAACGGCTTTGCGGAACGACTCTCGTCCAATGCGAGCCTCCGGGGCGGCGAGATGCACTCGAAAGCGGGAGGATACCATACAAGTCAACCAGTGCAAGGTCCGCGAACGCGCGTCGGCCCAGGTCCCAGATTCCCCCAGATCCTGGGACGATGAGTTTCCGGACACTACGACGTCGTCGACGTAGTCGGACGTGGCGAGACTGCACGGCCCCTGAGATCGCCGCTGTCGCGTGAGCGGTGCGATCCTCTCTCTTCTATTGCTACCAACCCCGAAGGGGACCAGCGACGTATGGCGGGTCCCCCTGAGCACACCACCCAGTGACCGCCCCACCCCCGACTAGCCGCTGTCGCGAGTGATTCGATCTCTTCTCCCCTGTCGACAACCCGAGACGGACCGACGACGTGCTCGCGTCTATCGAGGCAGTGCGACCCACAGATGAATGAGGGAACGGCAGGCCAACCTGCGTTACCGGCTCATGGCGTAGCGGTCAGTGCCGAGCAACACGAAGGACTCGGGCTCCAGCTCGACCGACAGCCGGTTGCCGTTGGTCGTCAGCTTCTCGCCCGTCCTGGCGTTGACAACCTCGGGCGCCCAATCGCCGGTCCAGCGCAGCCGCACCGTCTCGGTCCGGTCCACCTGCAGGTTCGACACCACCGCCAGCACTCGCCGCCGCGAGTCGTGGCTCCACGTCGCTACCATCACCTCCGGCAACGCCGGGGTTTCCACCCGCAGGTAGGGATTCGCGCGCCAGCCGGGAACGAAGGTCGCCCGCCGGGTCTCGTATTCGGCGAGCACGCGGTAGATGTCCCTCAGCGTGTTCTGGTTCATGTAGCGCAGCTCGCCCGCGGGCACGCCGTGCGGCAGGAACCAGGCGTACGCCATGAGGGTCTGGCGGTCGGTCGGGTGGTTCTCCAAGTGCTCCCACATGACCGGGTGGAATAGATTCGGCACGCCCCAGTTCGTGGAGAGACACCGGCTGCGAAACAGGCCCAGCCCCAGGCACTTGCCGAACGTCCCCTCGGGCTTGAGCGTGCCCTCGCCCCGCAGCGGATAGGCGGAGAACTCGCCGGTGAGCCACGAGGTGGCAAACCCCATCACCGAGGGCACGAACTCCCACGAGTGCAGCCGGTAGTGGTAACGCGGGAAGTCCCCTCGGTCCGGGGCCGTTGCCGGCACGACGAGGTCGCTGGCGACATGGTCTTCGAGGAAGGCCGCCATCCGCTGGTTGTACTCGCGCCCCTGCAGCACCGGCACGGTCACGCGCCGGTCGCCGCGCTCATCCGCCCAACCGCACCCGTGTCGCGCGTTACGGCAGGCGATCTGGCCCGTCTGCCAGCCGTCGTAGTAGATGCCCTCCATGCCGTGCCGCTGCACGATCCCCACCGCCCAACCGTAAAACAGCCACTTCCGCAGCAGCTCCGAGCCGCCGCAGTTCTGGTAGTGCGGCGTGCCCTCCCAGCCGAGGACCGACTCGGGCTCGACCAGCCAGTCAGACCGATATGCCTCGAACTCTTGCGATAGTGGACTGATCTTCTGCGGGCACCCGGTGAACAGAGCGGCCGTCCCGCGTTCGTGGATGTAGGTGACGTGCTTCTTAACGGACTCATCGACGAGGTTGTAGGGGTCGTTGAGGCCTTGCATGTGGTTCGGCGGCCAGATGACGACTGAATCGACGTTGCCCGCCATCCCCTGCCATGCCGCCCACTCGTGCCAGTCCAGCCCGGTGCTAACCATTGAGTGGTAGTCGGGCGGCAGGGGTTTGACCGGCGTTGCCTGGAGGCCCAACCGGAAGACGCGGCCATCAAGCGCCGCGGGCTTCTCAATGAGGTTGACGACGTACGTGACCGTCCCACTCTCTCGGCTCAGGACGCAGAAGGCGTTCTCGGACTCCGGCGCGCAGTGCTCGAGCGACGTGTAGGTGAACCCCAGCCCCCGGTCCTCGTTGCCGATCCAGTGGTAGAAGTTGACGATCTGCTCCTTCGACTCCACCATCCACGGCAGGCGGATCGGCTTGTCGCCGATCCAGCCGGCATGGGGGCGAGAGAAGGTCTGGTAGAGCGTGGCCAGTTCCGTCGGCATCTCGCACGTGATCCGCAGCCCCTCAGCCTCCCGGTCGGCCTGCTCATCCGAGAAGCTGAGCGTCATCCAGAGGAACCCGTCGTACTCAATCCACATATCGGCGCGAGCTGTGATGCCGCGGGTCTTGCCGGTGGCTTGGAGCGTCACGCGGCTAGCCTTCCGGTCGAGCACCTCGAAGCGATTCAGTGCAATCGCATGATCCTCGCCGCCGAACGCGACCGTCAGCCGCATGGGCCGGGCGAGCAGCTCGACGTTCCCGCTGGTGATGCTGCTCGGGAGAAGGCTCCCAGAGCGCCAGGCCATCTCGCGTCCCCACACCGCGAGGCGCCGGCCCTTGCTCCGGACGGGCGTCCACGGCTTCAGCACGCGATCCTCGCGACCGTACCGATCGTACAGGTCGCTCGCGAGCCACGGCGCCTCCTCTGCGCCGCATGCGGTGCAGAGGCCTGTGCCGAGCAGCCCTATGAGGCCGATCGTTCGCATTCCGGGTCACTCTCCGTCATCGCTGCCGGCTGTCCCCACCTGCCACGGTCGCATCTGCTGCGGCAACTCGCGCAGCCGGAGTTCGACCTGCTCGGGGCCGATATCGAACCGCAGGCAGGCCTCGCCGCGCTTCCTCGCGTCCTCGAAATGGGCGTCCAGGTCAAGGCCTTCACTCACCGCGACCGCCGGCAGGTCGGGGAAGCCGTTGCAGTCCCGCACGATGATCTGGTTCGGGACTTTCTCCAGGTAGATCATGGCCTTGCGCCTCGGATTGCCCATGGCGTAGACGTGGCAGGCCTCGAAGATGAGAAACGAGGGGATGACCGGGTACTCGTGGTCGTAACGGACCCGGTTCACGACGATCGTAAAGCCCGCGCCCTCACCCCCGAACCGCACGTTCCGGCAGGTCACGCCGCCGTAGTTGTCGATCCAGCGTTGATCGTTCTCGCGGGTCACCAATGGCACTCCTAGCACGTGCTCCAGAAGGAGCAAGCCGTGGTTCTCGAACACAGCCTTCCCCTCCAAGTCGGGAGACGTGGTGACCCAGGTGTCGGCGATCTTCGCCATGTCACAGTAATTCACGAGGGCCTGATCGCAGTAGAGCATCACGCAGTCGTCAATGGTAAGCTGCGTCGAATTCGAGCCCTCATGGACGTTCACGGCGACGCCTGAGGCGCTGTGGAACACGCAGTTCTCTATCACAATGCGCCCGGTGTCGATGTTGGCGTTGCCAATGCTCAGGTGATGCCGGCCACCGAGAAACGTGAATCCGCTGATTCGCCAGCGCCAGGCCCAGTCCCAGGTGATGATGTCCAGCGCCGGATCCGGCTGGTGGAGGATTGCGTTGCCCTCGCCCAGCATGTTCGCCGTCGGCGTGAGCGGCTCGGAGAGCAAGTACTTGCCATTCGGGAAGTAGACCGTGGGCAGCGATGTGACGTACGATCGGCCCTCGATCGGTTGTTCGGAGATAATGCCTCGCGTCGCTGCCTCGAACGCCTCCCGGATCGCGGCAGTGTCGTCCGTCGCGCCATCCCCCACCGCGCCGAAGTCCTTCACATTGACGCTCGCCGCGATGGGCTGACCTATAGCGGCGGCCGATACGCACGCCAGCAGCGGAATCCAAAGCAACGTTCGGTTCATGATCCACTCCTCTCCCCGAAGTCGCCGACCGACCTGGTTGGACCTCACCCAAGCCGCGGTTCCGCGAGGCCCCACGGATCAGGGCGCTGTTCACCTCTAACTTCGGTCACCCGCCGAATGATCCTCCTGTCATGTTCTGGAGTTGCCTGCTACTGCTCCCCCTTCTCGAGAGGCCCATGGGTCGCCAGGCAGTTGACGACAGAGACTGTGAGATCCTCGTCCTCCGCCAACAGACGGCTCGGCGAATGGCTCGACTTCATCTTCCTCATCTCTCTTCATTACCAACCCATCGAGCCACGTCGTCGACGTAGTCGGACGTGGTGACACGGCGCCGCCCGACCAGATCCCCGTCTTCCCGTGAGTGATTCAATCTTCTCTTCCATTGTCGACAACCCGGAGGGGTAACTGACGACGTATGTCGGGTTCCCCTGAGCAGCGCAGTTGAGGCCGCCGCCAACGCCCCACCTGCATCCAGGGCCCAGATCCAAAGCTGGATGGCGTCCTTCGGAGGGACGACCAGAAGGCGCGGACAGGTACGCGAGGCCTGTGGCGTGACGTCGAGCGTAATGGGCGCATTTCGCGCGCTAATCGGCCGGCAAGGTCACGACGGTTGTTGATCCCGCCGGGACCTGCACATCCAGACGCGTTCCTCCATACTCCGGGGCGTGCGGGGGTGACGTCACGGTTACGCTCACCGAGGCGTCCGTGGGGTTATGCACCTCCAGGAACGACTGCTTACCCTCGGCCTGTCCTTGGTCGACCAGCGTCAGCTTCAGGCGGTCGTCGTCGGCAACGAACACGTTGCCGATCCAGAGATCCGAGCCCTTGTCCACGTCCTCCTGGAGCCAAGCCTTGCCCTCGGCAACGCCCACCCAGCGGAACCACCGGTGCTTGGTCCCGTAGACCGCCGCGCATCCGTTGTCCCGGATGCCGTCGACCGAGATGGGCAGGTCGATGATCGTCTGTCTCGGCTCCACCCGCAGCGCCACCTCGTAGTTCTCCGCCCGGAGCGCCAGGAACATCTCGTGATCGACCACCTCGCCGGTGGTGACGTCCACATCCACGCCCCCATCGCCACCGATGGCGAAGCTGTCAGCGAGGTCCTGTACGCTGGCCAGGTAGTCCGCAGTCTCCTGAAGTGGCCCCCCGAGCGTGGCCATGGCGAACCGGTAGCTGAGTTCCTGTCCGGCGACAACCGTCTCACCGTCCTGCCCCAGCCCAACCTGCAATTGCGTGATCTGGCCCGTCTCCGGGTCTGAGAGCAGCACGTATCGGAAGTCTGCGTCGGCGCCGGCATAGAAGACCGTGTACTGGTCCAGCGGACAGGCTGTCAGGAAGCCGCCTGGCGCGATGTCCCCCTGCACCAGGAGCCGTTCGCCAAGCGGGATCTCGATCGTGGTCGGGCCTGTCTCCTCATCGTCGACCAACACCGTGGTCGGTCCGTCGAGCGCGCCACCGGTGAAGTAAAAGAGCATGACCGGGAGGTCGCCCTCCAGCGTGCAATCGCGCTTGAAGGTGATCTTGCCCTCATGCCACACCATTCCGCCGCGATAGTTGAGAGCCCCTCCCTGGCTCGGCGGTGGTCCCACGTCACGTACATATTGGTGCGGTTCTGCAAGTAGTAAGACCGATGGTCGCGGGTGAAGAGGTCGTTGTCGTCCACAACCCGCGGAACGCTCGTCCGAGCCGGCGTGTCTCGCGTGAGCGTGTCAAAGGGCTCCACCAACGGCCCCATCTCCATGTCGCAGATCTTCACGTCATTGCCAGGGAGCACCACATCCAGGATCTTGCGAAGAATGCCATGTTCGCGGTGCATCGGGTATTGGTTGAGCTCCCGGGTCCGCACTATCGCCATCGCCCGTGTGCCCAGGGACGACTGCCGGGCCAGCCGCGCCGCGCTGTCGTACCCGCCGATGCTTTCGACTGGCATCCCCTGATACATCTGCGCCAGAGGCAGCATCTCGTTGCGGTCCGGGTGCCAGCACAGGCCGACCCCGTTGAGGAAGTTGAGGTTGTCCCCGCACCGCTGCAGGCTCATCTTGTAGCTCCACAGGAAGCGCTTATCGGAGATGGCCCGGCGGCCCTGGCCGTCGATGACCTCAAGGGTCAGCGTGTGGTCGCGGTCGTGGAGCACGTTAAACTCCTGCGCGAACGTCGTCTCACCGTTGCCGAGGAAGCGCCGGACGACACCGTAGTCGCAGTTGTGGACGAGGACCTCGCGGATGCCGTCAGGGGAGCTGACCTGGAAACGCAGCCGCGCCCGCTGCTTGCCGCGGACCTCGAAGGGCAGATCGTGCTGGGCGTTGATGGCCGCCCATTGCTCGACGGTCGGGCCGCCCGTGACGTATGGATCCGCGGGATGGAGGAAGTTGCCGCAACGCGTGTTCAGCCAATCCTTGACGTGCGCGAGGCTGGAGCCGCCTGTGGCGCATGCCTGCGCGGCCGCGCCGACCTGCGAGGGCGATGTCGCCCGCGTATACGAGGCCGGGCCTATGTGCCGGACATCCCGGAGCGCGTATAGCCATTCCGCGAGCTGGTCCTCGACCAGTTCGGCGCCGTCGTAGACATAGGGCGGCATCCGGTAGAACCACCACATGTTGGCCGGATGGGCGCCGCTTTCACGCAGGTTTCGGTAAGTGAGCAGCATGTTCGGTGGGTAGGCGCAGTACTCCCAGTACTGGCCGGGGTTGTGCATGACCTTCCCGTCCCACTGCTTCAGGACGGGGCGCTCGGCGTCCGTCTCACCATAGGCACGATCAAACTGGGCCTGCGGGAAGGTGACCCTCTCACCCCAGATCGCCCACCGATTGCCCATGTCGTCGCTGAACTCCACGCCGGGACACGCGTAGAAGTCGTCCGTACCCGCGGCCTCACACTGGGCCTTGAGGCGCTCCAGCTCCTTCTCGGTCATCTCCTCCAGCGCCTCATTGAACACGATGAAAGAGAGCCCCGCGGCCACCGCCGCGGCCACGTGCTCGGCCACGGTCCCCGTGCCGTCGCTCAGGGCAGTCCTGGCGCCGATGATCCCCCGCACTCCCCTGCCCGGCGCAGGGAACTCGCGCGAGTCCCACTCGACGCTCTTCGGGAAGCGGATGGGCGGTACGGGGTCGGTCGTGAACGTGCCCAGGTCCTGGTCGTCCGCGGACGGCTCCACGAGCCAGCGCAAGGCGTTCAGCACGAGCCTGGCGCCGTCGCTCCGCAGGCCGGAGGCGACATCTCCGTCCGTCTCAACCACCATGTTCCAGCCGGGCACGCCGTAGTTAGTGTGGATGCTGCGGGCGGGCACGCTGAAGACCACCACGCGTCCGCGCCCGAAGTCCCGCACGGCGACGATGGGCGGCGCCTTGTCGTACGTCCCGACCTGCGTGTAGTCGGTCACATGCTCGCGGGTGACCACGTAGCTCTGAGCGCTTTCATCGCCACGCGCGAGCACCTGCCAGTCGGCCGAGAGCTTCGGCGTCACAACACCGGGCGTCTTGCCGTTGTGGTACTGGGGAAGGCACAGCCGACCGACACCCTCCGTCACGGGATGCCCGGCGGCGACGTTCTCCGTTCGGAAGAAGCCCTCGGGCGGGAAGATGCTGGCGATGGGCGTCTGGAAGCTGCTCTGCGGGTCGAAGATGCCCTCATGGAGCATCTCCACCCCCAGCCCTTCCAGCACCAAGTTGGCGTAGTCCTGGTCCATATCGCCGGGGTAGCGCACGGCCTGCAGGACGACCAGGACTCCGCCGCCTTCGGCAATGTAGGCCTCCAGGGCCTGCCGGGCCACCGCGGCCGTCTGTCGTTGGTTCTTTCCCACCTCTCGAATGCTGCGGTCGAACGGGGTGTCGATGACCACGACGTTGAACTGCCGGAGGAGGTCAAGCGTGCGCGAGGGCTCGGCCCGCCCGCCCCAGAACTCGCGCCACTCGGCCAGGCCGAACCCGAACCCGTTGGGAGCAAGGACGCGCTTCGCGAAGGGGTCGTGATTCTGCTCTTCAGCGAAGTACTTGTCGGCATCCACCCGAAGGAAGCCGACCACCGGAGCGTCGGCGGCGCGCGCGACCGGCGACACCAGTAGGAGTAGCGCTGCGGGGAGGCATCGTCGCATTGGGGATCCTCCTTGGGCAGTGGCTCGCGATGCCCTATGCCAGACGAGGTATGTGAGCGGCGTCTCAATGCTTCGCCTTTCGCCGCGACAGTTCGCGCCCCGTGATCGCGAAGCCTGCACGCCGAGGCTCTGGCCCTTCGCCAGCGCAGTACTTGCGTCGTCAGCGGCGACTGTCTCCTCGCTATCGCCCCCCTGAGACGGACGAACGACGTATGTCGCGTCCGTCGAGGAAGGACCGGCAGGGGTCGCTCGCCGCTCTCGGCGTCTGCGATCAGATGTGTAGGTTCTTGGAGCCCGGCTGCCGAACGACTGGGACCAATGGCTGACTGTTCAGCCAACGCCAGGGCGCCCAGTTCCACATGGGGAATCCCGGCCAATGTAGCCTACCGGGAGCAGGGAACTCGGTCTCTGAGTTTCCACGGCTTCCAGCCGGCATGCCGTCCGCACATGCCGTCCGCCGCCGTTCACCTGGCCCCTTCGCAGCACCGGAACGCCCGGACGATGTTGGCGTTGGTATTGGGGAAGCGGCGCACAGCGAGGATGGCACATCTGATGAGGCGCGCGTGCACAGCAGTCGTGGTAGTCTTCGTCGCATGCAGTTCGGTGGCTTGGTCCAGCGACAGGGTCAGGACCGTCATCGAGGCCGAAAGCGCCACCGAGATCGTCGCGCCGCTCGTCATCACCGACCTTGAGGACGCCTCCAACGGAAAGTGCGTCACCGTCCCCCGGGTCCGCGGCGTCGGCTTCGTGGACCCCGACCCCGATGCCCGCGCCTACTTCCGCGTCCGCATCCCTCACGACGGCAACTACCGCGTCTGGGTCCATTGGCAGATCCGCCGGAACGGGTGCAACTGCATCTGGATGGCGGTTGACGTCGACGCCCTTACCGACAAGCCGGACCTGATTTGCGGCTCGACCTACACCCCTCTGCACAGGTCGAGAGCCGCACGCAGACACGCCCTGACGGCCGGCGAGCACGTCATCCACATCCACCGCTTTGCGAAGTCAGCCGAACTCGACCAGATCCTCATCACCAACGACCTGCGCTACATGCCGTCGAGAGCCATGACAGAAACTCCCGAATACCTCGTGCGGGACGAACCCGAGCCTGACCCGACCATCTCCCTCGCCTCATCTTGCGCCCAATACAGCCTACCGCGAGCAGGGAAACTCGGTCCCTGAGTTTCCACGTCCGCACATGCCGTCTGAACCGTCGTGCGTTGGCAAGCCGCTCCAGAACCTCGGCATTCCCGCTACCGCGCGTCGCCTCGCACGGCCTCCGTCCCCCGCGCTCTGGCCGCCGTCCCCGTCTACGAGCGTGTGGTCGGCGGCGGGGAACTGCACATCGCCGCAGTCGACGGTCAGCTCTTGTGCCTGGGCAAAGCTGATGGCCGACCGTGAACCGGCTCGGGCTGCGCGTGGAGGAGTTATTGCCGGGAGGGGTCTACAACGAGGACGGACCGACATCGGCCCCGCTGAACTCGGCGTCGCGCGTACACGTGCCGGAGCCAGTGCAGGCCATCGCAACTCCCTTGCCCCCAAGGAGACCCCGCTATGAGTGACGCAACCTCACGTCGTTCATTCATGCAACCTGTTGGCTTTGGCGTCACCGCCATGGGGCTGGCCGGGTCGGCTCTGGCTCAGCAGGAGCCGATCCAGGGCCTCGATGATGTGCCCATGGACGCGAACGCCTCGGAGGGGTGGGAGCCCGTTTCCGACCGCAAGATCCGCGTGGGCATCGTCGGCTACGGCGTGTGTCGATTCGGCGCGGCGTTCAGCTTCCAGGACCACCCGAATGTCGAGGTGACAGCCGTCAGCGATCTGTTCCCCGATCGGTGTGCCGCCTTGGCCGAGGCATGCCGTTGCGATAGGACGTATCCCTCGCTCGAGGAGCTGGTCAAGGACGATACGATCGAAGCAGTGTTCGTGGCCACCGACGCCCCGAGCCATGCCCAGCACTGCATCGACGTTCTGGAGCACGGCAAACACGTTGCCTGTGCGGTACCGGCCGTATGGGGATCGCTCGAGGACGCCGACAGGCTGTTCGATGCGGTCAAGACCAGCGGCCTGAAGTACATGATGTTCGAGACATCGTATTTCCATGCCGACCTCTATGCGATGCGGCAGATCTACGATGCAGGTGGGTTCGGCCAGCTAGTCTACAGCGAGGGCGAGTACTACCACTACTGTCCGGAGCCGATCGCATCATACAAGGACTGGCGCGTCGGCGGCGTGCCGCAGTGGTATCCCACGCATTCGAACGCCTACTACACGGGCGTCTCCGCCGGCAGCTTCACCGAGGTCTCCTGTATGGGAATACCCAGTCAGGTCGAGCACCTCAAGGCAGAAAACAACCGATACAAGAACCCATTCGGGACGGAGATCGCGCTGTTCCGCACCAGCGAGGGAGGCATGTCGCGGATGGGCGTCAGCTGGGACACACCCGGTGTCGGAGGCGAGATGGGTCGGGTTCGAGGGCAGAGAGGGTCGTTCTACGGAGAGTACGCGGGGCAGGAACAGAATCTCCCGCCCACCGACCGCCCACCCCTTCCCCCCGGTGTCGAGGCCGGCGGACACGACGGATCACACGGTTACCTCATGGATGAATTCGTCACGGCGATCCTCGAGGACCGCAAGCCGCTGGTGGACATCGCCCAAGCCCTGAACATGACCGTCGCCGGCGTCGTGGCTCACCAGTCGGCCCTGAAGGATGGCGAGCTGATGAAGATCCCGCAGTTTGGGATCTGAGCCGCTGGGCCCCGTAAGTCTCTCGACCCAAGCCCTGCTGGGCACGAACGCCCCCCGCCAGCACCGCCAACGGCCTCCTCGCGACGTCAACAGGTGATTCGACCTTCTCTCTTCCCACGCTATCAGCTGATCGAGCCACGTCGTCGACGTAGTCGGACGTGGCGAGACAGCGCCACCGCCAGAGCAGGTCCCCCGGCGCGTGGTGATTCGATCCCTTCTCATGCCATCAACTCCGAAGGAGGAACCAACGACGCATGTCGGGTTCTCCTGAGCAGAACGACCTATGCCGTTGACTCGCCCGGCGTCACAAAGCCACTGCCAACGACATGTGTCAGGTCCGCGGTCGCTCGCACTCGTGCGGAAGACAAGGTCAC
>PVBE011330559.1_pt1 | contig 16736 bp, 9 predicted proteins | sample 1631181 | NCBI WGS metagenome assembly PVBE01 (sample SAMN08397723, study PRJNA350692) | Marine metagenome, whole genome shotgun sequencing project. | isolation source: water | place: Pacific Ocean | collected 2012-04
CAGGTGATCGTGGGCACCACGCCTCCGGGCAACGGCGACTTGCGGCCCGCCCACGTCATCGTGCAGGCGGGCGGCGTGAGCCCGCGGCTCGGCGCGGCGTACCAATACGGCCAGGTGGCCCCGCTGGCCGTGCGCTCGATCCGGCCCGCATCCGTCGCCGAGGCAGGCGGCGCCTCGGTCGTCGTGCGCGGCGGAGGGTTCGACGAGCGCACCCGGATCCTCCTGGGCGGCAGGCCGATCCGCAGGGCGGTGCTGGTCCACGACGGCGAGATCCGCGGCGTCGCCCCGGCGGGGGTCGGGCAGGTCGATCTGACCGCCTTCGACACCGCGGGCGAAGGCCGCTCGGCCCTGCTACGCGACGCCCTGCGCTATGTGCCGGACGACCAGGGTGCCGTGGGGATCGCCATTCCCGACGCCGGATCGACCGAAGGCGGCGCGGTCGTGGATCTGCACGGGCTCGGCATCGGGACGGTGACGCGAGTGCTCTTCGGCGGCGAGGAGGCCGCCGACGTCGAGGTCGTCGACGACACGCTCGTACGGGCCACGGCGCCCGCCCACGGGGCCGGCGCCGTGTCGGTGGCGCTCTGCATCGAGGGCGTCTGCCCTGCGGAGCTCACCGCGCTCGCTGCGTACACCTACGCGGCGCCGGACGATCAGCCCCTCATCGCCGCCGTGGTCCCCGCGGTCGGGCACCCCGCCGGAGGCCAGCGGTTCAGCGTGCTCGGCGGCCACTTTGCCGACGACGTCGAGCTCCTCTGGGCCGACGGCGAGCCCCTGGAGATCGAGCGCCTTGGGCCTGGGCACCTCACGGCGACGGCACCCGCGGGAGTGGGCGACGTCGACGTGGTCGTCAAGACCGGCGGACGGTACGCCCGGTCGGTCCGGGGCTTCCGCTACCTCGCCGACGGCCCGGAGCTCGACTCTGTGGATCCCATCGTTGGTCCCGCCCGGGGGGCCGACGTCGTGCTCACCCTTGAGGGCGACGGCTTCGTGCTGGACGAGACCCGGGTGTTCGTGGGCGACGCTGAGCTCGATGAGGTCGAGGTCGACGGCACGGGCGAGGCGCTCACAGGCACCCTGCCGCCGACCGCGCCGGGGACATACGCCGTCCGGATCGAGACCCAGCATGGGATCGCCGAGCTCCCCGACGCGTTCACCGTCGAGGCGCCCATCGCCGCGGACCCGGAGGTGCTGGCCATCGTGCCCACCGAGGGGCCCAGCGACGGTGGCGGGCCCGTCGTCCTGCGGGGCATCCACCTCGATCGGATCGTGCGGGGCGATCTGGGTGGCGCGGTGTTCGACCGCGTGCGGGTGATCGACGCCTCCACGGTGATCGCTGTCGCGACCCCGGGCGACACCGGGGGCGCGGTCGCCGTCAACGCAGCCGAGGCCGACGACACGGAGCACACCCTCCCGGCGGCGTACGCCTACCGTCCGCTGCCCGAGATCCAGTCCGTGGTGCCCGACGTGAGCGCACGTGTGGGCGGCGAGCGGGTGACCATCCGGTTCGCCCGCGGGCTCACGGCGGACACCGTCATCACCGTCGACGGCCTCGAGCTGTCCGATCCTGATCCCGACGTGGCCGCCAGCACCTATCGAGGGGCGTTGCCGCCCGGCGAGCCTGGCCGCCAAGACCTGCAGGCTCGCAACGAGTGGGGCGCCGACGTCCTCGAGGCCGTGGTGCGCTTCATCGCCCCACCCGTCATCGACCGCCTCGAGCCCTCGACCGGGCTGCTCGGCGGCGGCGGCGTGGTCGCGATCCGGGGATCGGGCTTCGACGCTGACACCATCGCCTTCTTCGGGGCGCGGCAGCTGCTCAATCTGCGCCTCGTCGACGTCGATCGCATGGAGGGCACGCTGCCACCCGGGTTCGGCGTCATCGACGTGCAGGTCGAAAACGCCTTCGGGCGCTCCATCGTGCGGGAGGCCTTCAGCTACCTCGCAGCCCCGCGCATCGGCCTGATCACGCCGTTCATGGGGCCTGTGGCCGGCGGCACCCCGATCCACATCAGCGGCGCCGGTCTCGGCGCCGAGACCACCTTCACCGTGGGCGGCCGGGCGCTGACGTCGACCGGGGAGGGGGTGCCCCTGGTCCGCGACCCGAATGAGGCCGTGGGGATCATCCCGCCAGGCGCCGAGGCTGGGTGGCAGGCGCTGATCCTCGACGACCACCGGGGCGACGACCGCGAGGACCTGGGCTACCGCTATCTGGAGGACGTGACCGCCTTGATCGGCGCAGGGCAGCTCCCCCCGGTGGCCATCCACGGGCTGGCCTCCCACCGGATCACCGGGGCGATCTGGGCGGCGACCGCCGCCGGCCTGTTCAAGCTGGACGTGAGGACGGAAGGGGTGACGACGTCGGCAGACACCCCGTACGCGCTGCCCTCTGAGGTGGTGCGCGACGTCGCCCTCGAAGACGGCGGCGCCATGGTCGTCGCGACCGAGGCGGGGGCGGCCCTATGCACCACGGGCGCGCAGCTGCAGTGTCGTCAGATCGATCATCGCGACGTGCTCGGCGACGTGGCCGCCCTGAACCTGGCGAGCGTGCAGATGCTGCCGGACGCCAGCCTCCTGCTCGCCGGCGAGGCGGGCCTGTTCCGCATGGATCCGGGCGGAGAGGAGCCCCCGCTGACCTTCGAGTTCGGCGAGGGCGGACCGCCGGGGACCGTCATCCGCGACACCGCGGTGGGGCCGGACGGCCTGACGTGGCTCGCGACCGACGCCGGCGTGGGAGTGTTCAACTCCGCCGCCCTGTCCTTCGCCGTGCATGACCAGGCGTCGAGCGGCGGCGGGCTCGGCGACGACGACGTGCGCGCAGTCGCGGTCAGCCCTTCAGGGGCCGTCTGGGTCGGCACGGGATCGGGCCTGTACCGCTTCGATCCGTCGGCAGGGAACGACGGATGGAGCGAGGTCGCGGACCTGGCGGGCGACCTCGTCCACGCCCTCGAGGTCGCCCCTTCCGGCGACCTGTGGGTCGGCACGGAGGACGGCCTGCTGCGCGTCGCCGGATCGCCCCCGGTGGTCGCCACCCGACGGGGATCCCTGCAGGGCTTGCCCGCCGATCGGGTCTTGTCCGTGCACGTCGGCGCCCGAGGAGGCGTCTGGGTCGGGACCGCCGCCGGCCTCGCCCGCCACGCCGGCCCTTGAGCGGCGCCGACCGGCTCGCAGCCTCCCTGTCCGATGCCAAGGCGCGGGGACAGGCTGCGCTGGTGATGTACCTGTGCGCGGGAGATCCCGACCCGGCCGAGACCGTGGCGCTGATGGAGGCCTGCGCGGACGGCGGGGCCGACATCCTCGAGCTCGGCGTCCCGTTCTCCGATCCGACGGCCGACGGCCCGGTCATCCAGGCCGCCTCGGAGCGCTCGTTGGCCGCAGGCACCCGCCGCGCGGACGTGCTGTCCGCCTGCCGGACCTTCACGGATCGGCGGCCGGAGGTGCCTGTGGTGCTGTTCGGCTACTGGAACCCCTGGCACCGGGTGGGCGCCCAGCGCGCCGCCGCCCTCGCCAAGGAGGCTGGGGCGGCGGGGCTGCTCGTGGTGGACCTGCCCCCCGAGGAGTCCGCAGAGCTCGACGCCGCCTGCGCGCAGGCCGGGCTCGGCCGGATCTTCCTGGTCGCGCCGACCACCACCGCGGACCGCATGGACACCCTCGCCCAGCGGGGGTCCGGCTTCGTCTACCTCGTGGCCCTCAAAGGGGTGACGGGCGCGGCGCTCACGGACCTCGAGGAGGTGGCCGCGCGCACTGAGATCGCCAGACAGGCCACGGGCCTGGGGGTCGCCGTGGGCTTTGGCGTGGCGGGTCCGGAGCAGGCTCGAGCCGTGGGCGGCTTCGCGGACGCCGTCGTCGTCGGGACCGCCCTGGTCCGTCGCATCGCGGACGCCGCCACGCCGGCTCTGCGGGTCGAGGCGGCGCGGGCATTCACCGCCGACCTCAAGCGTTCCCTGGCTGCGTGACAAGGACCCCGACCGCAGCGACGCTCCTGCTCGTTGCGGGGTCCCTGCTCCCGCAGGCCTCCGCAGCGCCCACCGCCGGCGCCCCTGCCGCCGCGACCTGGCACCAGCGTGAGCTCGCCTCCATCGACTACGGCCTCGGGGGCGACCGCACCCGGCCGGACGCCTTCGTCCTGCTCCACAAGGCGTGGGGCCTGAGGTACGGGCTGGGCGACGACCCAGCGCTGGCCAAGCTCTTCGAGGGGATCGCCGCAGATGCGGCTGCGCACCCGCTGCTGCGAGACCACGCGCTGTGGAACCGCGCTGCGCTGCACACCCGCCGCGGCGAGCTGGACCGGAGCGCGGCGCTGATGCGCCAGCTCGGGTTCCCGGCCGACATGGAGCTCGTGGGGCCCTTCGAGAACCTGGGCGACGCCGGCCGGGACGAGCCGTTCGAGCCCGAAGCCCCGGACGCCGGCCCCGGTCCCTTCCCGGGTGCGGAGGGCCCGGTCCGCTGGCGCGTGCTGCCCGGGCTGGGCCACCTGGGCCGCGTGGATCTCGCCGGGCTGCTGCCCCGGCGGCAGGACGTGGCGGCCTACGTGCGCGCCACCGTCCGATCCGAGCAGGACCAGGCCGCGACGATCCGTCTGGGCGCCGACGACTCCTACCGCCTCTGGGTCAACGGGGAGCTCGCCGGGCAGTTCGCCGGCAAGCGCACCGCCGAGTTCGACCAGGAGGCCCTCCCCGTCCGCCTCAAGAAGGGGGACAACACCGTGCTCCTCAAGCTGGCCTGGACCGGGAGCGGCGGCACCTTCTACCTCCGGGTGGATCCCGGCCCTGCCTGGCACCCGCTGCAGGCGGCGGAGCAGGCGGTGCAGGACAAGGGCGACGACGTCTCGGCGTTGGACTGGGGCATCCTCGGCGAGCTCCACCTGCTGTTCGGCCCGAGGGACCGAGCCGAAGAGCGCGACGCCGCCGCCTTCCGCAAGGCGCTACAGACCGCCGTCGGTGCCCGACGGGCCCACTGGACCCACGCGTTGGGGCGGGCCCTGGGGGCGGACGAGAACACCCGCCGTCAGGCCTATGCCTCGGCCTGGGCGCTGGCCCGGGAGCACGGCGGCGACCCCGTTCCTGCAGCCGCGGCCATGGTGCGCCACTACCGGCGACGGCGCGAGGCGGCCAAGGCCACGACGTGGGCCGACCGGCTGGCCGAGGACGACCCCACGCACCTGCTCGTCGACCTGGAGCGGGCCGATCGGTACGTCGCCGCCGGCTCCAAGCGCCTGGCGCTGTTGGAGATCGACCGGGCCCGCAAGGCCCGCCCCGGGATCCCTGCGTTCCATCGCCGGGAGGCGGCTCTCCGCCGCTCCCTGTCCGACACCCCCGGTCAGCGCCTGGCGCTGGAGCGCTACCTGGCCCTCGAGGCGTCCTCGGGGGAGCGCCTGCGCACCCTCTGCCGCCGGCTGCTAGACGCCGGGGACCTGGAGGGCGCGCTGAAGGCACGCAGGCGGATCCTCGCTCTGTGGCCCTACAGCCTGAGCGATCGGCAGGAGGTCGCCGGACTGCTGGCGGAGAACGGCCGCGAGCAGGAGGCGGTGGCGGAGTACCAGCGCATCGCCGAGGAGTTCCCCGAGGCCGCGGGCCCGATCGAGGCGCTCGGGCGGCTGCTGCACCGGCTGGACCGGACCCAGGAGGCCCTTGCGGCGATGGACAGGGCGATCGAGCTCAAGCCCCAGAACCACAAGCTGCGTCGCTACCTGCGCCGGCTGCGCCCGGGCGAGGACAGCCTCGAGGACCGCTATGCGGAGCCCATCGAGCGGGTCTTGCAAGACGGCAGCCCGCCGGGCGCCGCCGAGCAGGGCGCCTGGAACGCCCTGTTCGTGAGCGCCGTCCGGGTGCACGAAAACGGCCTGTCGTCCCGGTTCCATCAGCTCGCGGTCCGGGTGGACAGCCGCTCCCAGCTCGAGTCCTGGCGGAGCATCCCTGTGTCGTACATCCCCGGCCAGGAGCTGGTGGAGGTGCTGCTCGCCGAACGGATCGACGCCAAGGGCGAACGCCACAAGCCCACGCGGGTGCGGACCGCCGGGCCGTTCGGCAAGAGCCAGGGCATGTACATGAACAACAAGGTGCGCCGCATCGAGTTCAGCGACGTGCGCCCGGGCGAAACGCTGCACGTGCGGTACCGGGTCGACGAGGTCGGCAGCCGGAACATGTTCGGCGACTACTTCGGCAACGTGGTCAACCTGCAGCGATCCGTGCCGACCCGACGCTTCGTGCAGGTCTATGAGATGCCGACGTCGCGACCGCTGCACTACGCCGGGCGAGGCGCCGGTGAGCCGACGGTGACCGAGCGCGGACCCCGCACCGCGTACCGATGGGAGTGGCGGGATCTCCCGCCCCACCTGCGCGAACCCCACATGCCCGGCTACCCTGAGGTCGGCCGCTTCCTGTCCGTGAGCACCTACGAGGACTGGGCCGAGATGGCCCGCTGGTACGCCAAGCTGATCAAGGACCAGTTCGAGCTCGAGGAGGAGGACAAGGCCCTGGTCCGCAAGCTCGTGGAGGGGGCTACGACTCCCGAGGACAAGGTCGCCCGGCTCCATGGATACGTGGTCGCCAACACCCGCTACGTGGGCATCGAGTTCGGGATCCACGGGTTCAAGCCGTACCGGGCGGGGCGTGTACTGCGGCGGGGGTATGGCGACTGCAAGGACAAGGCGACCCTGCTGTCCGCCATGCTCGCCGAGGTCGGCATCGAGGCGCGGGTCGCGCTGCTGCGGACCGTCGGACGCGGCAAGCTCGACCCGACCCCGGCCACGCTTTGGGCCTTCAACCACGCCATCACCTACATCCCGAGCCTGGACCGGTGGATCGACGGCACCCACGAGCTGGCGGGCAGCCGCGAGCTGCCTCCTCGGGACCAGGGCGCCATGGCGCTCGTGGTCGGGCGCGACGGCGAAGGCAAGCTGACGACCACGCCGGTGCTCCCGGCGGCCACAAACGCCTGGCGCACGCAGTCCAGCGGGTCTGCGAAGGAGGACGGCGCCATCCACGTGCAGGTGGAGGAGACCGTCACCGGCTACGGAGCTGAGAGCCTGCGTCGGGCGTTCCAGGACGTGTCCAAGCGCAGCCAGCGCCTCGAGAAGATGCTGTCACGACACCACCCGGGCGTGAAGGTCACCTCGCTGGAGATCGAGGGGATCGAGGACATCGAGCGAAGCCCGGTCCTGCGCTTCGAGTCGGTCATCCCGGGGCTCGTGGAGATGGACGGCGCGAAGGCCAGCCTGCCGGTGGTGCTGTACCGCAGCCGGCTCACTGAACGGGTGGCCCCTGGCTCCGAGCGGATCCACGACGTGCGGCTCAACCACCCCTGGACCGAGTCGTCGGAGTCCCGCGTGCGCCTGCCCGAGGGCTGGAGCGTCCAGTCCCTCCCCGAGGACTTCAGCGTGGACTCTCCCCACGGTCGAGCGGCGGTCACCACGATGCTGCAGGGCCGGGAGGTCGTGGTCCACACCGAGCTGACCGTGAAGGTCCGGCGGGTGCCAGTGGCCGAGTATTCAGAGCTGCGGGCGTTCGCCCGGGCGGTGGATCGCGCCGAGGAGGGCAGGATCCGCCTGGTCCGCGACCGATGAGGCGTGTCACACCGCAGGTGCTCGGCGCCCTGTCCGCGCTGCTCGCGCTGGCCGGCTGCCCCACCACACGGACCAGCGGGCCGGCCACGGACGCAGCCGAGGCCTGGCGACGGGTCTCCGCCCGGGTGCAGGCCGATCCGGCCGACGGGCTGGCGACCCTCGAGGCCGCGCGCCTGGCGCTGTTCGCACGTAACGATCCGGATCGCGCCGCGGCCCTCGCGGACCGCGCTGCGCGAGCGCCGGCGCTGACCGCCGACGCCGACCTGCTCCGCACATACCTGGCGTGGCGGCGGAGGAACTACGCCGCGGTCCTGGACCGGGCCAAGGCCACGATCTAAGCGGATCCTCACCACCTGCGCGCCGAGGTGGCGGCCTGGATGTTGGAGTGGATCCGGCAGGATCACCCCGGCTACGCGGCCGAGGTCGGGCCCTGGCTCGACCGCCTGCTCGCCGAGCGCGGCGGCTCGCCGGGCTTTGAGCGTATCGCCGGCCGGATTGCGCTGCATCTGCTGGCGGTGAACAAGGACCGCAAGGGCTACGAAGCCCGTGTGCAGGGGCCCATCGGGGCGCTGACCCGGGTGCGCACGGCGTGCCCGTTCGGGCTCTTCCCGGCGCTCGACTGGACCCGCGAGCAGCCGCCGGACAAGCGGCCCGGGCCCCTGCGTGGCGAATACTCGATCCGCGGCGCCTCCCATCGGTCCACCGTCGTGGTGCGCGGGCGGAGCTTCCCCGACGCCTGGCTGCGCTGCGACGACTGGCCCGACGCCGGCGGGGTCGCCTACTACGAGGCCGACGTTGACGTCGAAGGGGACGTGGAGCGCGTCCTGACCGTGTACGGCGGTGGGAGCTGGCGGGTCACCGTCGACGGCGAGCCCGTGCTCGAGCGCCGAGGGCTCACCGAGGTCGGCCGCAAGCTGCTGTCAGCCAGGATCCACCTGGGCGAGGGGGTGCACCGAATCCGGATGAAGGCAGCCACCAACAGCGACGATCACGACGCCTGGATGACGCTCACGCCCGACGGGCCGGCCCAAGAGGCGCCCGATCAGCTCATGCGACCCGAGGAGCGGCCGCTGGGCGCGAACTTGGAGCGGCTGACATACGCGGCCCTCATGCTCCACGGCTATCCCTACGACGACGCCCCGCTGGCCCGGGAGGCGGCCGAGCGGCTGCTCGAGCTGGCCCCCGAATCGGCCGACGGCATGTACGTCCTGGGCGAGGCGCTCGAGTCGGACACCACGGTCCCGCTCAAGCGCCGCCGGTCGATGTCGCGCTCCCTGCAGCGCCGCCTGGTGGAGCTGGCGCCGGACCACCTCCTGGGTCGGTACGCCCTCGGCTTTTCAGCGCGGCAGGACGCCCGTCTGCAGGCCGCGCTGGAGCACTTCGATCGGGCCGTCGCCATCAACCCGGACTACTACTGGGCCCACTATCGGCGGTTCGAGGTGCTCCGGACCCTGGGCTGGGATCGCGAGGCCCGGCTGGCGCTCACGCGGGCCCTCGAGCTGTCTACCAACCCGACGCTCCTACGGGAGGCGTCGGATTGGTTCGACGAACGCAACGCCATCGGCCCGCGCGAGGCCCTGCTCGACGAGCTCGAGCGTCGCACCTCGTCGGTCGCGCCCACCCTCCCGGCGAGGCGGGCTCGGGACAGGGGCGATCCGGCCGCCGCAGGGGCCGCCTGGGTGCGCCGCGCCGACGCCCGCCCCTGGGATGCCACCCCGTGGCGGCGTCTGTTCGAGATCAGCTGGGCGTCGGGGCGGGCGGAGTCGGGGCCGCTGAGCCGCTGGGCCGAGGCTGCGCCCTACGACGCCACGATCTTCGCGAAGAGGGCCGAGCTGGCGGTGAGCGAAGGCCGTCGGGCGGACGCCGCTGCCATCCTGCGCAAGATGCTCGTGGAGCGTCCCGAGCGCATGGCTGACCGGCGGCTCCTCGCCCTGCTCGAAGGCAGCCCGCTGGAGCTGCCCGGCCCGGACGTGCCAGCGCTCGTGGCCCAATACCGGCAGGCCGTCGCCGGGGACCCGCGCCTGAAGACCTGGCCGGATCACGAGGCGATCTACCTGCTCGATCGGCGCTTCGATCGCCTGTGGGCCGACGGCGGAGGGTTCCGGGAGACCCACCGGGTCACCGTGCTGCAGAACAAGGCGGCCATCGACGAGGTGGGCGAGTGGCGCCCCCCGCAGGGCGCGACGTTGCTGCAGATGCGCACGCTCAAGTCGGACGGCCAGGTGCTCGAGCCGGAGCTGGGCCAGCGCAAAGGCGACCTGTCGTTCAGTGGCCTGGTCCCGGGCGACGTCACCGAGGTGCGCTACCTGCAGCCCATCGAGCCCGATCTGCCAGGCGGCGGCTGGCACGATCGCTACTACATGCAGTTCAACTCGCGCCCGGTGTGGCGGGGGGAGCTGGACGTGACCGTGCCTGCGGACTCGCGGCTGGAGGTGCTGTTGCGGTCCGGGGCCCAGGCGCCCGCGGAGTCCATGGAGGGCGACCGTCGGCGCTACACGTGGCGCATCGCCGACGTCACGCCCCTGGTCTCCGAGCCCTACCAGGCGCCCTACCAGGAGTGGCTCCCCCACGTGGACTACTCGTACCGGACCGCGACCGTGGCGGCGCGGCGGAGGGACCAGCTGCTCAACCGGCTGATGGCGGGCACGCGGCTCACCCGCGACCTCGTCACCCACGCCCGGGGGCTGGTGGCCGGCATCGACGGCCCGGCCGAGCAGGCCAAGGCGCTGTTCCGCTGGGTCCGCAACGAGGTGGACACCTCAGGCCGGCAGGGACGGCTCCTCGGCGACGAGGCCGCCCGGGTGCTCTCCAGCCGGCGGGGCAACCGGACCCTGCTGCTGTCTGCCTTGCTCGAGGCGGTCGACATCGACCACCGCGTCCTCGTGGCCCGCCCCATCGACGACCCCGCCACCACGCCACCGACCCCCACCGTCTTCCGCTACAGCACCCCCTTGGTCGAGGTGACCGCCGGGGGCGAGGCCCTGTACTTCGCGCCCGCCGGCGACCACGCGCTCGCCGGCTGGCTGCCCGAGGACATGCTGGGCGCCGAGGCCTTGGTGATCGCGGACGGCCCGGTGGTGGTGCAGACCCTGCCCGTCACGGGCGGCGAGCGTTGGACCGTACAGGCCCAGCTCAAGGCCTCTGTAGCGACCGGCGAGATCCGAGGCACGGTGGTGATCGAGGGCGCCGGCGAGTCCACCGCTGATCTGCGCCGCTTCCTGCCCCGCATCCCCAAGACCCAGCGCAAGCAGGTGGTCGAGCGGGCCCTGGCGCCGGTCATCGCCGGGCTCACGGTGCAGTCGTTCGAGCTCAGCGACCCCGAGGACGTGGACCAGCCCATCCGCATTGAGCTGACGGTCCTGATCCCGGGGGGCCTGGAGCGCGTCCAGGGCGGGCTGCGGCTGAGCCGGCTGTTCGCCGTGCCGGTCTCCTCGGTCCTCGGTCGCGGGGTCGCCCCGGGCCGGTACCTGCAGCGCGCCGAGCGCCGCCAGACGCTGATGACCCGGCCCTTGCGCGAGACCTTGGAGGCGACCGTGGAGTTCGACCGGCCGGTGAAGCTGGCCCGCTCCCACCAGACGTTGCGCACCAACAGCCGGTGGGGACACCTGGCCCAGGGCTGGGGCGCCGACGGCCCGCGGGCGGTGCGGCTCACCCGCAAGCTGGACATCGGAATCCGGCGGGTGCCGGTCGCCGCCCACGCGGACTTTGCGGATGCGATGTCGATCGTGGACCGTGCCCTGTCCGCCGAGGTCCTGTTCGTGGTGACGCCATGACCCTGAAGATCGCCGTCTGCAGCGACGAGCCTTACCCGATCCACGATCTGCTCCAGGCCGAGTTGGAGGCGAGAGGACACCAGATCGTCGCGTTCGGCAGCATGCTCGACGGGGCGCAGGCGCCGTGGGTGCAGACCGCCGAGGCGGCGGCGAGGGAGATCGCCGCGGGCCGCTGCGACGAAGGGATCTTCTGCTGCTGGACCGGCACGGGCATCGCCATGGCCGCCAACAAGGTGCCCGGCATCCGGGCCGCCCTGTGCACCGACGCCCAGACCGCCGCGGGCGCCCGCGTGTGGAACCACGCCAACGTGCTGGCGCTGTCCAACCGGCTGCTCGGTGAGCACGTGCTCAAGGAGATCCTCGACGCCTGGTTCGACACGCCGGCCTCCGACGAGCGGGGTGCCTCGGGCGTCCGCGCGCTCACGGACCTGGACGCTCGGACCCGGAGCGAGCGTGGCTAGGAGGATCCCAGCCGCAGCCATCGCCTGCGCGCTCCTGTTGGGGGTGTGCGGAGTCGCGCGCGCCGAGATCACCGAGGAGCAGCGCGAGGCGCTTCGAGCGGCCAAGGAGCATGTCCCCGAGGGGCAGGCGATGTTCAAGGACGGTGAGTACGAGGCGGCGCTCAAGCACTTCCGGGAGGCCGAGCGCATCCTGGAGGAGGCCGAGCTGGACATCCCGCCCAGCCTCGAGCGGATCCTCGGCCGCTGCTACGACCAGCTGGGCCAGGTGGTGCCTGCGTTGCGGTACCTCAACCGATTCCTCACGGCCGCAGACTCCGACGACCCGGAGACCGCCGACGCCGTGCGCCGGGCCGAGCAGGCGGTCGCACGGCTGCAGGGCCAGCTCACGCGCACCAAGCTGTCTTTCGACGTGCAGCCCGCTGGTACGCAGGTCCGAATCGGCGCCCGAAGCCTCGGGGAGACTCCCCTCGAGCCGGTGCAGGTCTCGCCCGGACCGCAACAGGTCACCCTGTGGAAGGACGGGTTTGAGCCCCACTCGGTCGACGTGCAGGTGGTCGCGGGGACGACGGTGCCGATCGTGGTCCGCCTGGCGAAGGCCCCGCTGGTGGCGGCAAGCGAGGACGACGATGGGATCTCGTGGTGGGTCGTCGGAGGAGCGGCGGCCGCCGCCGTCACCGTCGCTGCGGTGACCGTGGTGCTGCTGTCCGACGACGAGGCCGCCGCCACGACCACGCCGACGCCCGCGCCCATCCCGTTCAGGACCGTGCAGTGAGGGGGTGGCGCCTCGCGACCTTGGCGCTGGCGGGCTGCGCGAGCGATCCGTCGGCGGTGTCCCTCGCCATCGATCTCATGCCTTGCGAGGAGGCGTTTCACGGCGCCTCCTGCTCGACCGGCGTGATGCTCGAGACCGGGCCGGAACGCACCGCCTGCCTGGGAGTACAGACCGCCGACGGCGCCGCGGGGCTGTATCAGTACGAGCTCGACCGCGCCGCCGGCGCGTTCGTCCCGACGAAGACGTTGCAGGCGCTGTCCTTGGAGGGCCGCACCGACGCCACGGTCAGCTTCTGGCTGCCTACCGCAGGCTTGCACGACTGCTCGGCCGGGACGGTGGACTTCCGGCTCGCGGACAAGCAGGTGTCGCTGTCCGCCACCGAGCCCCATGTGCGCTGGGACGACTGTCAGGTGGTCTGCCCGGACACCGGGGCGGGCGACGACGGCGACGGGCCAGGTCCTGGCGGCGAGCCGCCTTGCCCGGAGGGCACAAGGTCGGCGGATGGCGAGTGCCATCCTAGCCAAGGCGAGCCCGCCATCGGTGGAGAAGGGGAGGGCGAGGGGGAGATCGCCGACCGCGGGGAAGGAGAGGGAGAGCTGGGACCGTCTGGACAGGGGGAAGGGGAAGGAGAGGCAGCGGGGGAGGGAGAGGGTGAGGGCGAACCGCCGTGCCCGGAGGGCACAAGGTCGGCGGATGGCGAATGCCATCCTAGCCAAGGTGAGGGCGAGGGTGAGGGCGAAGGAGAGGGCGAAGGCGAAGGCGAAGGCGAGCCCTGCGACGCGGAAGGCGTCGAGACCTGTCAGAACATGGGCGTCGACAACGACTGCAACGGCACGCTCGACGACGTCCCCGGCGTGGGGCAGGGCTGCAGCATCGCCGGTGGCGCCAACCTGTCGCCCCGCTGTCGGGCCGGTTCACTGCAGTGCGGCGGGAACCGCCTGCAGTGTGAGCCCATCAACGACCGATCCCGCGATGATCGCATCTGCAACGGCGAGGACGATGACTGCGACGGCCAGACGGACGAGGAGTTCATCGGTGAGGCCTGCGACACGGGACAGCCCGGTCGCTGCCAACACGGCGTGGAGGTCTGCATCGCCGGCGGCGGTGGCGGCGACCCCCCGTGCGAACGGCTGAACGGTCCCATCCGGGAGAACTGCTTCAACGGGGTCGATGACGACTGCGACGGCCTGGTGGACGCGCAGGACGCCGACGAGTGCCAGATCGAGGATCCTCCGCCCGACCCGCGATAGCCCGCCGCGCCGGTCGGGGGTCGACTCGGACCTGCCGGCCCAGTAGGGTCCGCCCCTTCCACAGCGGGGACCCGCCAATGACCCATCGAATCCTGGTCACGGACAAGCTGTCGGACGCCGGGCTGAAGATCCTCCAAGAGGCGGAGGGGGTCGAGGTCGAGGTGGCGGTGGGGCTGTCGCCGGACGAGCTGAAGAGGCGCGTCGGCGACATCGATGGCTGGGTCATCCGATCCGGCACGAAGGTCACCGCCGAGCTCCTCGACGCGGCGACGGACCTCAAGGTCGTCGGGCGAGCGGGGATCGGCCTCGACAACGTCGACGTCGGGGCGGCCACACGACGGGGCGTCGTGGTCATGAACACGCCCACGGGCAACGCCACCACCACCGCCGAGCACGCCGTGGCGCTGCTCATGTCCGCGGCGCGACGCATCCCGGGCGCCCAGGCGAGCCTGCGCAGCGGGGAATGGAAGCGGTCGAGGTTCGTCGGCACCGAGCTGGCAGGCAAGACCCTGGGCGTGATCGGCCTGGGGAACATCGGGCGCATCGTGTGTGGGCTGGCCCAAGGCCTGCGCATGCGGGTGATCGGCCACGATCCGTTCGCCTCGCCCGAGCTCGCCGAACGGCTGGGCATCGGCCTGGTCGACATGGACGGCCTGCTCGAACAGGCCGACGCCCTCACGGTCCACGTGCCCCTGAGCGACGCAACCCGAGGGTTGCTGGGCGCCGACGAGCTGGGGCGGGCCAAGGACGGCGTAATCGTCGTCAACTGCGCCCGCGGCGGCATCGTCGACGAGGCCGCCCTCGCGGCGGCGGTGGACAGCGGCAAGGTCAGCGCAGCGGCGGTCGACGTGTTCGAGCAGGAGCCGCCCCCGGCGGATCACCCGCTGCTGGCGTCCGATCGGGTGGTGACCACCCCGCACCTGGGCGCCTCGACCGGCGAGGCCCAGGTGGCCGTCGCCGTCGCCGTCGCCGAGCAGGTCCGGGACTTCCTGACCACCGGCGCGGTGCGTCACGCGGTGAACCTGCCCTCGGTCGGCAACGAGGCGCTTGGCAGGCTGCGGCCCTACCTGCACCTGGCCAACCGGATGGGCACGCTGGTCGCCCAGCTCCTGGACGGTCGCATCGAGCGCTTGAGGATCTTCGTCGAAGGCGAGCTCGCCGACGACACCCAGCCCGATCCCATCGCCCACGCAGCGGTGTCGGGGCTGCTGTCCGGGTTCGAGGCGGGCGTCAACACGGTCAACGCCTTGGTCGTCGCCAAGGAGCTGGGGCTGGACGTGGAGGTGACCACGCGGCGCAAGGCCGGCGACTTCGCCAGCCTGCTCCGCCTCGAGGCGGAGGGTCCCAGCGGGCCGCTGCGCGTGTCGGGCGCCAACTTCGGCGAAGACGACACCCGCATCGTGCGCATCGACGACTTCCTGCTCGAGGTCGTACCCGAGGGTGAGCTGCTGGTGCATCGCAACACGGATCGGCCAGGAGTCATCGGGGCCGTTGGGACCCTGCTGGGCGCCAAGGAGATCAACGTCTCCCGGCTGCAGGTCGGCCTCGACCGTGAGCGGGGCGAGGCCATGGCGGTCTGGAACGTGGACTCCCCCCTGTCCGACGAAGTCCTCGACGCCGTGGGCCTCGTCACCGGGATGGGTCGTGTCCGCAGGGTCCGTCTGGGCGACTGAAGGCGCTGTCGTGATCTCCGAAACCCAGGGCCGGGTCCGGCTGCCGGACGGCGTAAGGGATCACCTGCCCGGCGAGGCCGCCGAGCTGCACGACATCCGGCGCACGCTCCTGCAGACCCTCGACGGCCGCGGCTACCAGCGGGTGATGACTCCGTCGATCGAGTACCTCGACGTCATCCTGAGAGGCACCGATCTGTCCGAGGACCGGATCTTCAAGCTGGTCGAGCCGGAGACGGGGCAGGTGATCGCCCTGCGCCCCGACATCACGCCGCAGATCGCCCGCATGGCCGCCACAGCGCTGCGTGACAGCCCTGCGCCCCTGCGCCTCTGCTACTACGGCGCGGTGTTTCGGCTTCAGCCCCGCCACAGCGGCGGCCGCTGCGAGGTCTACCAGGTCGGCGCAGAGTGCATGGGTGTCCCGGGCGCCACCGGTGACGCCGAGGCCCTGTCCCTGCTCGCAGAGCTCCTGGGGGCGGCCGGGTTCGACGACTTCACCCTGGATCTGGGCCACGCGGCGTTCCTGAGGGAGGCCCTCACGCGGGGGTTCCCGGAAGCAGGCGCCCGCGCCGCGGCTGAGGCGGCCTTGGGGCGGAAGGACCTGGCCGGGCTAGGAGAGCTGGCCCAGGCCGCCACGCCGGCGCGCATGAAGCCGCTCATCGAGGCGCTGCCAGGGTTGTATGGGGATCTGGCCGCCACGACCGACCGGGCGCGCGGCCTGACCCAGCGACCGGAGCTGCTCACCGCCCTGGACGAGCTGGACGCGCTCGGTGAGGCGACCGCTGGCAACGGCTTCGGCGGCAAGCTGTCGGTGGACCTCGGCGAGGTGCGCGGGCTGCACTACCACTCGGGGATCGTGTTCCAGGCCTTCGTTTCCGGACCGGGCCGCCCCCTCGCGGGCGGAGGGCGGTACGATGGCCTGACCGCTCGCTATGGCAGACCTCTCCCAGCGACGGGGTTCGCCCTGGACCTGGGGGCCGTGATGGAGGCGCGATGCCGACGCTCGTAATCGTGGGGGCCCAGTGGGGCGATGAGGGCAAGGGGAAGGTCGTCGACCTGCTCGCAGGCGAGTCCGACCTGGTCGCCCGGTTCCAGGGGGGCCCGAACGCCGGACACACCCTGGTGGTTGGCGGCGACAAGACGGTGCTGCACCACATCCCGTCCGGCGTGCTCAACCCCCAGGCCAAGAACGCCCTGGGTCCGGGTGTCATCGTCGACGCGAAGACCTGCCTGGAGGAGATCCGGGGGC
>PVBE012860427.1_pt1 | contig 16736 bp, 14 predicted proteins | sample 1631181 | NCBI WGS metagenome assembly PVBE01 (sample SAMN08397723, study PRJNA350692) | Marine metagenome, whole genome shotgun sequencing project. | isolation source: water | place: Pacific Ocean | collected 2012-04
CGCGTCGTCGAGGACACCCGCGAAGTGGCGCAGGCCCACGGCCGCCTTGCCACGGACGACCCTGTCCTCGATCGCCGCGTCGACCGCTTCGTAGAGCGAGCAGCCGCGCTCGGCCGCGAAGGCCCGAAGATTCGCCAGCGACTTTGCGCCGACGCCGCGGGGGGGCACGCCAACCGCGCGCTCGAAGGCGGCGTCGGTCCGCTCGTTATGGAGGAGGCGCGCGTAAGCCAGCGCGTTCTTCACCGACGCCCGCTCGTAGAAGGCGCGCCCGCGCAGAACCACGAAGCCGAGGCGTTCTCCGGCCAACGCGATCTCGAGGTCGGCGGCCAGGTGGTTGGCGCGCATCAGGACCCCGATGTCGTTGGGCGAGAAGCCCTCCTCACGGCAGAGGGCGGCGGCTCGCGAGGCGACCCATCGCGCCTCGGCGCGCCCGTCCGAGGCGGTGTGCACCTCGAGGCGCATGCCCTCACTCCGGTCGGTCCACAGCGATTTTCCGAGCCGACGCGTGTTGTGGCCGATGACCGCGTTCGCCGCGCGCAGGATGTTGCCGTCGCTCCGGTAGTTTTGCTCGAGGCGCAGCGGCTCGCAGCCGAACTCGTCGGGGAAGTGCAGGATGTTCTCCACCTCGGCGCCCCGCCAGCCGTAGATCGACTGGTCGTCGTCGCCGACGACGAAGAGGTTCGCGCCGGGCGGGGCGAGCTGTCTCAGCAGTCGATATTGAGCCGGGTTGGTGTCCTGGAACTCGTCGACCAGCAGCCAGCGCCACCGCGCGCGATAGGTGGCGGCGAGCTCGGGATCGATCTCGAGCAGCTCGGCCGGGCGAAGGATGAGATCACCGAAGTCGAAGGCGTCGGCGCGCCGCAGGATCCCGTCGTAGGCGTCTCCGAAGGCCTGGACGTCGAGGCTGCCCATCTCGAGCGGCATCTCGATGTCGGCGCTGCCGAGCCCCGCGTTCTTCGCGGTGTCGAGGGCGCGATGGGCGGCATCGATCCACTCGCGGTCGGTGACGCCGATGGCGGCCATCGCGTTGCGCACGGCGCCCTTGCGGTCGCCGTCGTCGTAGATCGTGAACCTCTGCGTGCGGGCGAGGCGGTCGCCGTGGCGGCGCAGGAAGCGCGCGCCGAGGGCGTGGAAGGTGGAGATCGTCAGCCCGCGACAGGCCTGCTCGCCGAGCAGCTCCTCGACGCGCTGGCCCATCTCGCGCGCCGCGCGGTTGGTGAAGGTGACGGCGACGATCGACGAGGCGCGCGCGCCGCCGTCGATGAGGCGGGCGATGCGCCGGGTGACGACGCGCGTCTTCCCACTGCCGGCCCCCGCGAGCAGCAACATCGGGCCCTCACCGTGGAGGACCGCCTGCCGCTGCACCGGGTTGAGGCCTTCGAGCCAGCGATCCCCGCTCACTCGACCGTGACGGACTTGGCGAGGTTGCGGGGCTGGTCGACGTCGGTCCCCTTCAGGTCGGCCACGTGGTAGGCGAAGAGCTGGAGCGGGATGGTCGTCACGAACGGCTGCAACAGCTCCTCGACGTCGGGTACGCGAATGACGTGGTCGGCGTGGGCGACGATGTCGTCGTCGCCCACGGTGGCCACCGCGATGACCTTGCCCTGACGGGCGCGGACCTCCTGCAGATTCGAGGCGGTCTTGTCGTAGTGGCGGCCGCGCGGGGTGATCACCACCACCGGCATGTCCTCGTCGATGAGCGCGATGGGCCCTTGCTTCATCTCGCCGGCGGCGTAGCCTTCGGCGTGGATGTAGCTGATCTCCTTGAGCTTCAACGCGCCTTCGAGGGCGATTGGGAAGTTCGGGCCGCGCCCGAGGTAGAGGCAGTCGCGGGCGTGGATGTAGTGACGGGCCATCGCCGCGATCTCGGCGTCCTGCTGGAGCTGCTGCTCGATGACGCCCGGCAGGAAGACGATCGCCTCGAGGGCGTCACGGACCTGGTCGGCGCTGAGCGTCCCGCGGCGGCGCCCGAGGAAGAGCGCGAGCAGCTGAAGGGCGATCATCTGGGTGGTGAACGCCTTGGTGCTCGCGACGCCGATCTCGGGGCCGGCGTGCGTGTAGATCACGTGGTCGGACGCCCGCGCGATGCTGCTCTCGATGACGTTGCAGACCGTGAGGATGGTCGCCCCGCGGCTGCGCGCCTCGTGGAGGGCGGCGAGGGTGTCGGCGGTCTCTCCGGACTGGCTGACGGCGATGAAGAGCGTGTGCTCGTCGACGATTGGGTCGCGGTAACGGAACTCGCTGGCGAGGTCGACCTCGACCGGCACGCGGGTCGCCGCCTCGAGGAAGCGTCGCCCGACGAGCCCGGCGTGCCAGGCGGTGCCGCAGGCACAGACGATGATGCGGGTGATGTTGCGCACGGCCGCGTCGTCGAGGGTGACGTCTTCGAGATGGACCTCGCCGGTCTCGAGGGAGATCCGGCCACGCAGCGTGTCGGTCATCGCGCGCGGCTGCTCGTGGATCTCCTTGAGCATGAAGTGCTTGTAGCCGCCCTTCTCCGCTTGGGATGGGGTCCACGTGATGGTGCGCGGGTTGCGCTCGATCGTGCTGCCAGAGAGGTCGGTGAGGTGCATTCCGTCGCGGGTCAGCACCGCGAGCTCGCCCTCCTGCATGAAGACCACGCGGCGGGTGTGGCTGAGCAGCGCGGGGATGTCGCTGGCGAGGAAGGTCTCGCCCTCACCGAGGCCGATGACGAGGGGGCTGGCGTTCTTGGCGACCACGATCTTGTCGGGCTCGGTGGTGGACAACACCGCGATGGCGTAGCTGCCGTGGACCGAGGAGATCGCCGCGCGGACCGCGCCCTCGAGGTCGAGACCCCCGTCGAGCTTCTCGCGGATGAAGTGGCTGAAGATCTCGGTGTCGGTCTCGCTGCGGAACGTGTGGCCGCGCGATTCGAGCTCGGCCCGCAGCGCCATGTGGTTCTCGACGATGCCGTTGTGCACGACGGTGACGGGACCGGCGGTGTGCGGGTGGGCGTTCTCTTCGGAGGGCCGCCCGTGGGTAGCCCAGCGCGTGTGGCCGATGCCGAGCGTCCCCTTCAGCGGCTGCTCGCGCAGCTGCCCGGCGAGGTTGACGAGCTTGCCGACCGAACGCAGGACCTGGGTGTCGTCGCCGTCGAAGACCGCGAGCCCCGCCGAGTCGTAGCCTCGGTACTCCAGGCGTTCGAGGCCGCCCAGCAGGATGTCCGCGCAGGGGCGCGCGCCGATGTAGCCGACGATGCCGCACATGGGCTCAGTCCTTCTCTTCGCTGCGGGCCCGCTCGCGCGCGCGGCGCTCGACCCAATCCGGGATGTTCTTCTGGCGGGTGCGGCTGAGGGCGAGGGCCCCCGGCGGCACGGTCTGCGTCACCGTCGTTCCAGCGCCGACGTAGGCGCCGTCACCGACCTTCACCGGCGCGACGAGCTGCGTGTCCGAGCCGATGAAGGCGCCGGCGCCAATCTCGGTGCGGAACTTGTTCTTCCCGTCGTAGTTGCACGTGATCGTGCCCGCGCCGATGTTGGCGCCCGGGCCGACCGAGGCGTCCCCAAGGTACGAGAGGTGGCTCGCCTTGGCGCCCTCGCCGAGCTCGGTCTTCTTCGTCTCGACGAAGTTGCCGACCTTCACCCGTTCACGGAGGACCGTGCCCTCGCGCAGGCGAGCGAAGGGTCCGACGACGCATTTCGACTCGATGACGGTCTTCTCCGAGACGGTGTACGCCTTCAGATGGACCCCGTCGCCCACCTGCGTATCCACCAGGCGCACGCCGCGCTCGATGATGCAGCCGCTTCCGACGCGCGTGTCACCGTGCAGGGAGACGCCCGGCTCGACCACCGTGTCGGGTCCGATGCGGACGGTCTCGTCGACGAAGACCGACGCCGGATCGATGAGCGTGACGCCCTCGGTCATCAATCGAGCGCGCAGTCGCCCCTGCATTTGCGCCTCGGCGTGGGCGAGGTCGGCGCGGTCGTTGATCCCGGCGGTCCAGCTGGCGCGGTCGCCGTCGAGCACGAGGTCGCGCACCTCGAGGTCGGCCGCGCGAGCGGCCTCGACGAGGTCGGTGAGGTAGTACTCGCCTTGCGCGTTGTCGGTGCCGAGCCCGCGCAGGGTGTCGAAGAGGAAGCCCGCGTCGGCGCGGTAGATGCCGGCGTTGACCTCTTCGATGGCGAGCTGCGCCTCGGTGCAGTCGCCGGCCTCGACGATGCGGAGCAGACCGCCCTCGTCGCGGGTGAAGCGCCCGTAGCGAGCCGGGTCGTCAAGGCGCATGCCCACCACGGCGAGGGGGGCGGTGCCAGCGGCGGCGTCGAGCATCTCGATGCACTCGGCCGGCAGCAGGGGCACGTCGCCGGACAGGATCTAGACATCGCCCTCGAAGCCTTCGAGCGCGGGGGCGGCGCAGCGCACGGCGTGTCCGGTGCCGAGCTGTTCGTCCTGGACCACCGAGCACAGAGGCGCCTCGGGGAACGTTGCGCTGAGGTGTCCCCGAACCAGGTCGCGCTGGTGGCCGACGACGACCACGACGGGGTCCGCGCCGATCTCGAGCGCGGTGCGCACCGGATAGTCGATGAGGGCGCGCCCGGCGAGGCCGTGCAGGACCTTGATTCGTTCGGAGCGCATCCGGGTCCCGAGCCCCGCGGCCATGATCACCACGGCCTTCTTCCTCTTCACGCTGCCTCCACGGAGGGTCTCGTCATGCTCCTCCGCGGTATCGGCAAACCGGGCGGGACTGTCAATGTATGCTCGCGCCGCCGTGCACGACGCGCTCACCGCTGCAGTTGAAGCCACCGCCGAGCCGGAGACGGTGCGGACTCGGCTCGCACGGCTGAGCGACGCCGGGGCTGATCTGACGGCGGCTTCGCTGGCCGAGACGCTCGTCCCCGTCCTCGACAACAGCCGCTTCCTCACGACCTGGCTGAACAAGCACCCGACGGCTGTGGCCGATCTGGCGGATGTGGACGCGCTGCGCACACCGATCGACGCGGCTCTCCTGCGCGCCTGGTTTGACGAGGCGCTGGAGGGGGACGACGAGACGGCGGTCGCCACCGCGCTGCGCCGAATGAAGCACCGCGCCTTCGTGCGGATCACCGCGCGCGACGTGGCGCTGCAGGCCCCGGTGCCCGAGACCTGCCGCGAGCTGTCGGCGGTCGCGGATGTCGCGCTCGAAGCCGCTACCGACTTCGCACGGCGCGCGGTGGACGCACGGCACGGACCGGCGCTCGACGCGAGCGGCGCGCGGATCGCGTTCTGCGTGCTCGCGATGGGCAAGCTGGGCGGGCGCGAGCTCAACTACAGCTCCGACGTCGACCTGCTCTACTTCTACGGCACCGACGACGGCGCGCCCGGTGAGCTGACGCCGCATGAGCACTTCCGCCGGGTGTGCGAGCGGATCACGCGGCTGGTTGGCCAGGTCGGGCCTGAGGGCCTGGTGTTCCGGGTCGATCTGCGGCTGCGTCCGGAGGGTCGTAGCGGACCGCTCTGCAACGCGCTGGCGAGCGCGGAGCGCTACTACGAGACATGGGGGCGGACGTGGGAGCGCGTGGCGTGGCTGCGCGCACGTCACGTGGCGGGCAACGCGGAGCTGTCGCGTACGGTGCTGCGCACCCTCGAGCCGTGGATCTTCCGACGGACCTTGGACTTCCGCACCTTCGACGAGATTCGCGACATGAACGAGCGGATCCTCGGCCAGCGACGGGCCTCGAGGGCCCTCGACGGAAGCGCCCGGCTCGATCTGAAGCTCGACCGCGGCGGCATCCGGTCCGTCGAGTTCTTCGTCAACGCGCTGCAGTTCGTGCACGCCGGACGGGCGCCGGACCTGCGCGACGCGTCGACCCTCGGGGCGCTCGAGCGGCTGTTCGCGGCGGGCCATGTGAGCGAGCGCCAACACGACGTACTCGCCGAGGCGTACCTGCTCTTCCGGCGGGTCGAGCACCGCATCCAGATGGAGGATGAGCGTCAGACGCAGCAGCTCCCGGGCGGGGCGGCGCTCGACGCGTTGGCGCGCCGCCTCGGGGTGGTGGCGGCGCCCCCCGGCAAGGCGTTGCGCGCCACGATCGACGGTCACCGAGACGCCGTCGGCGAGCTCTTCGACGCGCTGATGGACGAGCCGGAGAGCCCGCGCATCGACACCGAGACGGAGCTCTCGCGGGCGCTGCTCGCCACCACGGACCGGGCGAAACGCGCGGCGCTGCTCGGCGCCGCGGGGTTCGCCGACCCGGAACAGGCAACGCATCTGCTCGAAGAGGCCGGGCGCCTGCCCTCGAGTCCATTGTCACCGCGCGCGTCGGCGGCGATGGCGCGACTCGGAGTGGAGCTGCTCGCCGAAGTGCTGCACGCCGCTGAGCCCGAGCGGGCCCTCAACCACCTGACGGCGTTCACCGCCTCGCTGGCCAGGCGGCCCATCTACCTCCAGAGCTTGACCGAGCGGCCCCGGCTGAGACGGCTGCTGGTGAACCTCTTCGCGGGGAGCGACTTCCTGAGCGCGCAGCTGCAGCGGCGCCCGGATCTGGTCGACGAGCTGTACGACCGCCGGCCACCGGGGGCACTCCCGCGCCCGTCGGTGAGGGGGGAAGACACCGAGCAGCTGGTCGAGCGGCTCGGGCGGTTCAAGCAGGAGCAGCTCGTGCGGATCGGGTTGGGGGATCTCGCCGGCGAGCTCGACGTGGTGTCCGTCGGGCGCCTGGTGACGGCGACGGCGGAGGCGGTGCTGAGCGCGGTCTTCGCGCGCGCCGTGGAGGAGACGGAGGGGCGCTTCGGGATCCCGCTCGACGCGGATGGGGCGCGGATCCCGTGTTGCGTGGTCGGGCTCGGGAAGCTGGGCGGCCGCGAGCTGACGTACGGCAGCGACCTCGACGTCGTGTTCCTCTACGCCCGCTCCGGCGCGGCGACCAACCCAGCGGGTCGTGAGCGTACGATGCTCGAATGGGCCACGCGGTTGGCGCAGCGGACGATCTCACTGCTCGGGCTGCCGACCCGTGCGGGCGCGCTCTACTCGGTCGACACGCGGCTGCGTCCGGGTGGGCGTCAGGGGACGCTCGTGAGCCGGCTGGCGCGGTTCGCGGAGTACCACGAGCAGCGCGCCGAGCCGTGGGAGCGCATGGCATTGGTGCGTGCGCGCGCCGTCACCGGTGAGGCGTCGTTCAGCGCCGTGGTGCAGGCCGAAATCGAGCGGCTCGCGTACGACCGCCAACCCCCGTCGGACCTGCGTCCGACGATGCGGAGGCTGCGTGCGCGAATGGAGGCGGAGGTTGCCCGCGAGGGGCCTGGACGGTATAATCCAAAGACGGGTCGTGGCGGTCTCGTCGACGTCGAGTTCATCGCCCAGGGACTCCAGATCGAGCACGGCGGAGCGCGGAAGCACCGGGCGCTCAGGACGCCGAACACGCTTGAAGCCCTCGATGCGCTCGGTGACGCCGGACTGTTGACCCAGGCCGACCGCCTTGCTGAGGCATGGCGCTTTCTGCGCCGCCTCGAACACCGCTTGCGCGTGATGCGCGCCCAGGCGGTGCCAGAGTTGCGCACCGAGCCGGACACGCTCGATCGGCTGGCGAGACGCCTGGGAGATCGCCGCGAGGCGATCGCACCAGACGAGGCGGGTCCCGGGGCCCGCCTCCTACAGGACTATCAGCGCACGACCGGATTCGTTCGTGCGCAATTCGATGCGGTATTCGGAGCTGATGATGGCAGTCGAGGCGAATTGGATCTGGATGGACGGTGAGCTGATCCCCTTCGATCAAGCGCGCGTCCACGTCCTCACCCACACACTTCACTACGGTTACGGCGTCTTCGAGGGGATCCGGGCGTATGCGCGCCCCGACGGCAGCCACGTGTTCCGCCTCGGCGAGCACATCCGTCGCCTGTTCGACAGCGCCCACATCATTGGGCTCGAGATCCCGTTCCGGCAGGGCGAGTTGCTGGAGGCGTGCCTCGAGACGCTGAAGGCGAACAAGCTGCCGAAGGGATACCTGCGACCGCTCGTGTTCCTGGGCAGCGAGGCGATGGGGTTGGGCGCGTTGAATAATCGCGTCCGCGTCGCCGTCGCGGCCTGGGATTGGGGCGCGTACCTGGGGGAAGAGGGGATCGCGAACGGAATCCGCTGCAAAATCAGCTCGTACAACCGCCTTCACCCGAATGTGAACATGGTGAAAGGCAAGATTTGCGGACAGTATGTCAACAGCGTCATAGCGAAGCGCGAGGCGCTGTCCGCGGGGTACGACGAGGCCATCATGCTCGACACGTCCGGATACGTGTCGGAATGCACGGGTGAGAACCTCTTCATGGTCCGCGCGGGTCGCATCGTGACCCCTCCCTACGGTTCGAGCATCCTCGGCGGCATCACGCGCGACACGGTCATCACGATCGCCCGTGACCTGGGTGTCGTGGTCGAGGAGCGTTCGTTCACCCGTGACGAGCTCTACATCGCCGACGAGATCTTCCTGTGCGGGACTGCGGCGGAGGTGACCCCGGTTCGCGAGGTCGATGACCGGCGCATCGGCACGGGTCGCCCTGGCGAGGTCACTGGCCTGATTTCAAAAAACTTTTTCGACATTGTCACCGGCGCCAGCCCCGCGCATCCCGAGTGGCGGCACACCTACACCGCCCCCGGCTGACACACCCTCGCACGCGGCTTGCATAAGCCCTCCTCGTCGCGGAAACGTCGAGGAGTCCCACGTGCAGACCGGAACCGAGTTCATTCGCGCCCTCGAGCATCATCGCGCCCAGACTCTGGCTGCGCGGCCAGGCCCCGACGCCGTGTCGAATAGCCTGCTCATGTCCTGGATCCACCACGACAACATGCTGGAGGGCCGCTTGTTCCGGCCGGCCGAGATCGCTCAGGCGCTCACGGAAGAGGACGACAACCTCGATCGCTACCTGCACCCTTTGATGCGCCGCATCCGGCAGTACCGGGACGCCGTCCGCCACATCTGGTCGCGCTCCCACCTCGGACTCGAGGCGGTGAACATCGAAAACCTGAAGACGGTCCACAGAATGTTGACGCCGGACCCCCGCGACCGCGGTGGGCTCTACCGGCGGACGTCTCCCGTGCACCGCGACTACTTCCAGAAGATCTGTGCGGCCGAGAAGGTGCCTTACCACCTGCGGAAGCTCTTCGAGCAGGTGCACGAGGAGTGCGACAGCGCGTGCGACCCGGTGGTCTTCGCGGCGGCCATCCACCAGCGGCTGATGTTCGTCTACCCGTTTCGGCGCAACCCCGGGACGACCGCGCGGCTGTTCACGAATCTGCTGCTGCTCTCGCGCGGGTACCCGCCGGCGATCATCCCGGCCCACATGCGCGCCGAGTACTACAAGTCGCTCACAGACTCCGAGCCGCACCGTCTCGCCCGGATCTTCCGCGAGTCGGTCGAGGTGCTGCTCCAACACGACGACGGCAGCCTCTTCAGCAGCGTCGTCAACTAGAGCCCCGAACACGTAAACTCCCGTCGCCCGCGGAACCCCGCACCAACACTGGCGGCGTTGCTCGTCGTCGTCGTGCCTCGGCACGCCTCCTCCTCGCGCCTTGCCAGTATCGGCGCGGGATTCCGCGTGCTCGGTCCGTTTAAGTGATCGGCCCTCTTGCCCGCCTCAGCCGCCCGCCTCCGGCGCGGCCCAGAACCCATCGACCAGCGCTTCACCACGGGCCGCACAGCCGGCGCCGTTCAGCGCTCGAGCTGCAGCGACGGGGTCGACCATGTTCGCCCGCTGGCGGCTGACCGTGTAGCGCGCCCGGGCGGAGGCATTTCGCAGCTGCGTGTAGTGGCCCTGCGCGTCGGGCTCGACCTTGGTCTCGAGCTCGTAGAAGACCAGGGTCACATTCTCGATCTCGGGCAGCGCCGCGAAGAGCGCCCGGATGCCCGTCGAGCCCGCGAGCCGACCGCGGATGAGCCAGCGAAAGCCGTCGCAGAGAAAGTCTCCGCGTTTGGACCTGGGCAGGGGCCGCATGAACCAGACTTCGAGGCGGTCGCCCTCGAGGACCACGCGCTCGCTCGCCTCTCGCCGGCTGCGCGTGGTCAGGTAAATCGACAGGTGCTTCTGAACCGCCAACTCCATCTGCCGCTCGGCGAGCGTCGGCGTCTTCGCTTCAACCGGTCCAGCCGAGCCGAGGACGAGCGCCACCCCGATGCACGCCGCCCACATCCGCGATACGCTCGCGCCGTGCGCTGCCTGCTTCTCCTCGTCATCGCGCTGCCTGCCCTCGCGGCGGACAGCGCCTCCGTGATCGAGCGGAGCCGCGTTCGCGCGGGCGCCTGGGCCGGGTTGGGGATGGTCAACGGGCGCCTCGAATTCCGTGACGCGACCGCTGCGATCGACACCGCAGTCACGGCGCTCCCGGTCGTGGCCGTGGGCGTCGAGGTCTGGCCGGAGGAAGCGCTCGGCCTGCATCTCGCGCTCGACGTGGGCACCGGCATCAAGCTCGACCTGCCGGACAACGCCGGGGCCCTCGAGTACAACCTGCACCAGGTCCGACTCGGCGCCCGGCTCCGGCATCACTTCGGACCCGGCGCCTCCGCCGGCGCTGCGTACTTCGGTCTCGGCGCGCGGGGGCTCCGCCAGACCGTCCAGGCCCAGGTTCCGTCGTTGTTGGTCGACCGCACGATCGCCGGCCCGGAGGCCGAGGCTGGCCTGGAGTGGGTGCTGCTCAACGACCGCGTCTGGCTGCGTGCCGGCGGCCACCTCACCCTCCCCTTCTTCGTCCGCGAGAACCCCGCCGACTCCGGCGACCCCGACAGCTTCCTCGGCTACGGCGCGCGCCTCGACCTCGTCGCCCGTCTCACCGGAGCCTGGTCCGTTCAGCTCGGGACCACGATCCACCTGCAATCCATCGAGTTCCGCGGCGAAGGCACTCGCGCCACCCGCGTGGTCGACGCCACCACCGACGACCGATTCCTCACGGCCACCCTCGGTGTCCGCTACGCGCTCTGACCCGACGCCCCTCACTGGCACTCCAACGGATCCGCAGCCACGTCACAGTCGATCTCGCCAGGCCGTGGATGGTCCGCGCCATCCCAGCCAATCCAGGCCGCGATCTTCCGGTAGACGCAGTCGCCCGGCTTCCAGCAATCCGGCGGAAAATGCTCCGCCCGCTCGTCACCGGTCGAGACGTAGTAGAGCAGCCGACTCTCCGTCGCCGTCTCGCGGTCGATGAGCGCCGTCACGCTCTCGTAGCTCTCCAGGAGCGACACCTCGTCGGTGGCCTCGAGGATGATCAACGAGCCCGCGCCGAGGATGGCGTGACATCCACCGCCGCGCGAGCACCCCGCCTGAAGCAGCAGCCCGTGCACGTCATTGGTGAAGTCATCCTGACGCGGCCGGACCTGCAGATCGATCCGCTCCACCTCACCGCATCCACCCACGGCGAGAACCAGCACGAGTCCCAGAACCAGCGCAACACCGCGATGCAAGGCGCGCACTTAGGAGGCCGGCCGAAATTGGGTTGCCAGATCGCGTTCGAGGCGACCGGCCGGCAAGGCGGGTCGTCGCGCGCATACTCGCCGTATGCGAAGGCGGCCCAACGCAGCAGGGCGGGATGGATCGGGCGCGAGGTGGCAACCCAATTTCGGTCGGCCTCCTTGACCCCGAAACCGCGGGCTGCCAGCCCGCGCGAGGTGCGCTTGTTTGGGGACCAGTAGAGCGAGCCGCACGGATCAGACGCTACCACCGCCGCCGCCGCACCCCAACGCCCCGCCGTCGAAGCCGGTCACCCGTGCGGCTCGACGACCGCAGGTGGATCGGGTGGCGCGAAGACGCGGGGTCCATCGAGCCGGGCCAATCGAGTGAAGTCGCGCACGTTGAACGTCAGCAGGACGTCTGCGCCGCATTGCTCTGCCGCAACGAGATGCAGCGCATCGTAGACGACGCCGGATCGAAGACTGCGGTCGGCGCAGCGCTGAACCGCAGACCTGTAGTCACTCCAACCGAGGTCGACGGGTTGAAGTCTGTCCGCAAGCCGCAGGACCACGCGCTCCGCGTGGCTCGGCGCGACTCGGGGCCGCACCGGCAGCGCCGTGAGCGTAGCCCACAACTCGGCCAACCCGTGCGCAGCGACCCGTCCATCAATCGCTCCTCGGTCTGCCGCCTCCAGCCAGACCAGCGCCCGCTCCTCGTGGGCGTGGCCGACGACCGAAGCCGCGACCAGAACGGAGCTGTCGAATAGAACCTTCAGCGTCGCATCGCGTAGTCGACCAGCCCTCGAAGCCGCTGAGCCCGCACGTCCTCCGATTCGACCTGCATCTCACCACCCACGTCGATCGCGAGAAACCCGCCACGCTCGACCAGCGTGGGTTCACTTCGCTCCGGCGACAGCACGATCCGACCATCCTGCTCACGAATGTGGAGCGACGTGCCGGCGACGAGATGGAGCCTTTCGCGGATCGCCTTGGGGATCACGAGTCGTCCGACACCATCGATGGTCACTGTTCCATCCATATTGGTAATCATGAGTGCCATGCCGCCGCCGTGCAAATCGTGCGCGCACACACCGGTCAACTCCGCGTGGTGCCCTGGGCGGACATCAGCCCGTGTCGGGCGTGTAGCCCGTGCCCACCAGGAAGAGCTCGACGCTCTCGGAGCGGGTGCCCTTCGGTTTGAGTCGGCGCACGGAGTCGAAGGCGCCGCGCAGCTCGCCGAAGAGGTCGTTGAGGTCTTCGCCCTCGAAGGCTTTGCACACGAAGGCGCCACCGGGTTTCAGCACGAGCCGGGCGACGTCGAGCGCGCGGCGGCACAGCTCGATGGAGCGGACGTGGTCGGTGAGGCGGTTGCCGGTGGTGGCGGGGGCCATGTCGCTGGTGACCACGTCGAAGGGGTCGCCGAGGGTCTCGGGGTCGAGGTCGAAGGCGTCGGCCTGGTGGACCTCGACGTGCGACGGCAGCGACGCGGTGACCGGCTGAAGATCGATGCCGACCACACGGCCGCTGGGGCTGACGACCTTCGCGATGTACTGCAGCCACGAGCCGGGGGCGCTGCCGAGGTCGAGCACGGATTGCCCGCGCCGGAAGAGGCGTACGCGACGGTCGATCTCGTCGAGCTTGTAGACGCTGCGAGCGGCGTAGCCCTCGCGTTTTGCGCGTCGACTGTAGTGGTCAGGGGTGCGGCGGCGGGACATGGGCGGACGTTCGCGCACGTCTGGGGCCGACGCAACGGCGTCGCGCTCGTCGCTCATCAGTCGGGCCATCCGCCGCGCGAGGGCGGTGAGCCGGGCGCGGCGCCGAGCGGGATGGAAGCGGCCCGCAGGTTGTTGATAGAGGCGGCTCGAGGCGGCGAAGACGTCGCCTTCGCGCGCCCCGGGCGGGAGCGCGTCTGTGGGGACGTCGACGGGGTGGCCGTCGGGGGTGATGAGGACGGCGTAGGGCGGCTCGATCCGGTCTACCGTCCAGGCGGAACCGAGCAGGGGCTGGACCGGACCGGACACGATGACCAGGGCGAGCAGGGCGGCGCCGGTCACGCGTCGACTCCGCTTTCTGTCGTGGCGGGGACGTCGAGCGGGGCAACGCGAAGGCCGAGCTCGAGGGCGGCGCGAATGCGGGCGGAGCGGACAGGTCCGATACCCCGCAGCGTCTGCAGCTGCTTCGCGTCAGCGCCCGCGAGGCCTTCGAGGCCACCGAGCTGGCCGAGGACACGGTGGGCGAGCTGGCGGGCGTCCTGGCCGGAGCCGCGGCCGGTGACCAGGACCAGGGCCAGCAGCTCGCTGGGCTCGAGGATGTGCGGGCCTTCGCGGAGCAGTCGCTCTCGCGGGCGCGCAGAGGGCTCGAGGTCGCGCATCGACGGCAGGACGGGGGCGGCGTTGGACTCCATTCGGAGAGGCTCCTGTTGTGGGAGCGCTCTATAGAGTCAAGAGGCGTGCCGAATAGGAACTCAATGATTCCAAGTGGTTGGAGGCAACGCGAGCGTCCAGAGCGTCCAGGGTGTCCAGAAAATGGACGCCTCGCAGGTTGTTGATAAGGGCGGACCGAGCCGCGGTGCCTTTTTCAACAGCCTGCTCATCAGAGCCGGGCGCGGACGTCGATCGCGGGGAGGAGGGTGGTCGTGAACCAGTACCGGGCAAACCCTTCGGCAGCTTCGCGCGCGGCCGCCTCGTCTGCGGGCAACACGACCCAGCCAGAGGCGCCGCGGGCGTAGGTGCCGGCGCACCGTTCCAAGTCGTCGTGCCGGCTGACGACGACCAGTGGGAGGAAGCTCCACGGCTGGTGCGCAGCGACCAGGTCGAGCAGCGCGCCGCCTTCGGCCCAGGCGAGCTCGGCTTCTACGACGAGCAGGTTCGGCAGGACGGTGACAGGCGTGGAGTGGTCTGCGCCGACTCGGTCGAGCCACGCGTGGACAGCGGAGTCAGGAAGGTGGTCGACGACCCCGCGCGCGTTGCGGATGGCGTCGGCCAGCAGGTCCAATCCGGAACCTGGGGCGTCGCCCAGCAACCAGACCGAGCGCGCCATGTACGCTACTCGAGCGGGCGGACCGCGAAGACGCCGGCGCCGCCGATGACGTTGCCCTCGGGGCCGACGCCACCAACGCGCTCGAAGGTCGCGTACGCGGCGTTGCAGTTCAGATTGCCCATCGCCATCGCCGTGAAGCGCGACTTCGTCCCGGTGCCGGTCGTTTTGTACCAGTACCAGTAGTAGTGCGGGTCATCGACGGCGAAGTTCAGCGAGTGCCAGACCTGATGATCCCACGCATCGGGGTCAGGGGAGCACTTGTCACCGACCTGACCACAGCACGGGTTGTTCCCATTCGGCGCGGGGCCGAATGCGACGCCCACACCCGGGAACTGCGGCGGAATCGACGCACCAGCACGGTCGCTGTGGTCGCGCTCGTAGTACTGCACGCTCCCGTCGAAGAGCTTCCGCAGATTCATCAGCGCCTCGGTGGTCTTTGCCCGCCGGACGTACTTGATGAAAGCCGGAATTGCGATGGATGCCAGAACGCCAATGATCGCGACTACGATCATCATCTCGATGAGCGTGAAGCCGCGCCCCCCCGTCCTCGCCCTGAGCTTCCGAATCATCTCCCTCTCCCGTGGAGCCTCTGGCCCCCGCTGTTCGGTCGCTACCTGTAGCAACCCACGTGCCACGAAAGATGCGGCCCCCCGACCGACGTTTTCCGCGCGTTTCCGGCCCTATGGACCGCTCAGAACCCTAACAACTTTTCAGGGGGGTGACAATTCGCGTCACAGTGAACTTTTTCGGCATTTCTGGGGGTTTTTCGCGGAGTTCCACGGGATCCACTACCACCAGAAGGTCAGGCCCAGCGCACTGATTCCGTCGAAGACGCGAACCTGGAACCCGTCGGCCACGAGACCTTCGTCACCGCCGAAGAGCACGCCGTCTTCCGGACCAATGAGGAACGAGACCCCCATCTCGGCGTGCAACGAGATGTGCTTGTTCGGGAACCAGTACACCCGGACAGGCACGTCGATGCCGAGCTGCGTGACGTCCTTCTGTTCGGCGTCCGCGCCTTCGCCCGCCGTGACCTGGCCGGTGCCGATGTTCACCCGCCCACCGACCGTGAGCGCGGCCTTCGGGGCTCGCAGCGCCTGGAGATGCGCGCCGATGCCGGCCGCGAAGTTGATGACCGGATCCGGCTCGGTCTCGCCTTGCTTCGGAAACGACGTGTAATCGAGCCCGACGAGGCCTTCGATGATCAGCCAGGAGGCCGCGAAGTCGAAGGCGAAACCGCTGGGCCCGCCCAGGGCCTGCGAGTAGCCGATGCCCTTCCTCCCGTCGAGGTCCACCGCGTGAGCGGTGCCGACGGCCGCGAAGGCCAAGACGCAGGTGACGGCCAGCGTGCGCGCTGTGAGACGACCCATCGAACCCTCCTCTTCTTCGGCTGACCGCGCCGTACCATACCGCTCGGACCGACCTTGTAAAGCGCTATCGAGCGGCGCTAATCACTCAGACGTGCAGGTCTTCTCCGACTATCGCGAGCTGCGACCGACCGGGCGCTCCGCGGTCACGATCGGCAACTTCGACGGCGTCCACTTCGGACACCGTGCGCTCCTCGAACGCATCGTCGCGGCGCGCGCCGACGACGTGGCGGCCGCGGTGCTGACGTTCGAGCCGCATCCGCGCGCGGTCCTGTGCCCGGAGAGCGCCCCGCTCCGGCTGTGCTCAGTGGAGGACCGTCGCGAGCTGCTGGCGGCGGCCGGAGTGGACCTGCTGCTCGAGCAGCGATTCGACGCCGCCTTCGCCGAGAAGTCGCCGGAGGCGTTCGTGGGAGAGGTGCTCGTCGGGGCGCTGCGCGCAAAGCGCGTCGTGGTCGGCTATGACTTCACCTTCGGCGCGCGCGCGAGCGGGACGCGCGAGATGCTCACCCAACTCGGGCGCGCACACGATTTCACGGTCGAGGCGGTCGGCGCGGTCGACGCCGGCGGCGGCGTCGCTTCCAGTACCCGGGTGCGCGAGGCGGTGAGCGCTGGCGACATGGCCGCTGCGGCAGGTGTCCTCGGACGCTGCTTCCACCTCAGCGGGACCGTCGTCGCCGGGGAGCGACGCGGCCGTCTGCTCGGATTCCCGACCGCCAATCTGCGCTGCGACACCGACCTGCTTCCAGCCACCGGCGTTTACGCGGGTTGGCTCGACTGGGGTGACGGGCCGACTGACGCGGTCGTCAACATCGGGTTCAACCCGACGTTTGGTGACAGCGGCGCACGCACGGTCGAGGCCCACGTGCTGCACCGCGACGACCTCGACCTGTACGACCGCCGCGTCCGCCTTTGGCTGATCCAGCGGCTGCGGGACGAGCGCCGCTTCCAGGGCCCGAACGCCCTGCGCGCCCAG
>PVBE010276223.1_pt1 | contig 16733 bp, 21 predicted proteins | sample 1631181 | NCBI WGS metagenome assembly PVBE01 (sample SAMN08397723, study PRJNA350692) | Marine metagenome, whole genome shotgun sequencing project. | isolation source: water | place: Pacific Ocean | collected 2012-04
TACATGAACTGGGGAGTTTCATAAATCTGCCCAGTGGACCTGTCTTGAACCAGGTACTTGTCATAAACCTGCCTCAGTCCAGCATAGGTGAAGAGGAGGTCTCTGTCGTGGTCGATATACTTACCTAACTCTTTAATCTCTCCCCAGGTGTAGTGGTCGAAGATTGCTTCATCGTATACTCCTTTGTTGATACCATGGTTGATTTGCTCCTCAAATGTCCATGCATCATACATCCTATGATAGATAGACTTCCTGAGAGCAAAGAGAAGTAACCTGGCTGCCACAAATTGATAGTTGGGATTCTCCAGGGTGATAAGGTCTGATGCTGAGCGAATCAGGGTCTCCTGAATGTCAGCAGTAGTGATGCCATCATAAAATGACAACTGAGAATGAATTTCTACCTGAGAGGCAGATACTCCACCCAGTCCTTTACATGCTTCCTCCACCATTATATGTACCTTATTCAGGTCCAGGGATTCATCTCCCCTTCCATTTCTCTTTTTGACTAAAAGGTCTGGTGTAGCTGTCATCGTTTCCATTCGTTGAATTTAAGGGTTGCGTTAAGTCCTGTGTAAGTATGGTTACTTACTATTTGGTTTACATCAATACCAGCAAGGTGCATGTCATTGATATCCTTTTGTTTTATTTCTGTGGGCCAGATAACTACCGATTCACCTTCACCAATAAGCTTTTGCAGTCTGGCAGTGATCTGTAGGTTTCTTGGTTCATTGTCCATGACAAATACCCTAGACACATTCCCAGTATGAATGTGATTGGAATCGAGGTCAGTGAGAGCCACATCGGCACCGGCCATGGCGATGGCATTGTGCAGCAAGAGTGAGTCGAAGGGTCCTTCGGTGATGTAAATGGTCTGAGTTTCATTTAGTCTGTCTAATCCAAAGATTTTCGGTTGCTCCTCATTAAGGAGGATAGTGATATAGCGGAGAGTAGTATCAGAAAGGGCACGGCCTTGATAGCCAAATGTGTTTCCTTCTTTATCCCTGAAAGGGATGATAATACGTGGTTCATCGGGTGTAACCTCTTGGAAAGTCCCTGGTTTAACAGAGTTAGTCCATGCTTTAAACGTCTCTGTATAATACAAAGACTCAGTTGGCAATTGTCGCTTTAGGATGTACTCCTTAGCTGGGTGTGCTATATTTAGTTTATTCAGAGGAGTGATATCTGAGAGGATATCTTTTTTGAATGTAGGTTTCTGGGAGACTATTTTCTTTACTTTCCTCATATCCACCTTCTGGTGGGGATTTGTTTCTTTAAACTTCTCTAACCTATATTCTTTATAAAGAATGGGGTCTATAGTTTCTATAAGATTAGGTAAGGACATCCCCACAGAACAGTTATGACACTTGTATACCAACTTGCCTTTAATTTGAAATACAAACCCCCTTGCTTTGTTTTTAAATCTTTGCGAGTCACCGCAAACGGGACATCTAAAGTTCCATAGGTAATCTTTCTTCTGCTTAAATTTCTCCAAGCGAATAGAAAGAAGATTGAGATATTTTATCTCAGTGTACATAGGGTAATGTCCTTTTACCTATTCTATCACACTTTGGGCAAAGGTAAAGTTCCTAGGGCTTCCTTTATTTTAGGAATAAGACTTATGTCAATATCTAGAAAGGGTGGGATGAGCCCCAGCATCCTGAATAGTCCATCCATAAAGGCACCAAGAAAGAAGAATCCAATCCACATAGAGATGATGGAAGCATTCCTATTATGCCTAGTGATAGCATCAGCTATCATCTTTTCTATTTCTTCTTTATTTGGAGGAGTGTCATCACCTTCAGTTAGTGTCCACCTCCAAATGTCATCTTCCAAAGCTCGTTTAGTTGGTGGGGGGGTGTCCATGCCTTTCTTTCTTTACATTTAATAAGTGTAGCACATCCATGCGAGTATTCCAAGCCATATCCTTGATTTCTGCCATATCTGACATGATTTTGGTAGTTACATCCCTACCTTCCATCACATGATCTCTTAGTTCTTCTTTTGTAACATAATCTTTCACCATATCTATATGCATATCTTCTACAGTTCTTTCTAAACTGGTAATAGATTCAAATACACTGTCTAATCTATCAGTATTTCTTTTATTAATCCATACTATGAGAGAAAGTCCTGAGGCAACTATTGGGCCTAGGATTGCTACTGCTAATTCTGGTCCCATTATTTTATACTATTTCTAATCTTTCTCGCTCTATCAATCTTTTTAAACTTCTTATCTTTCTCCTTTTCATCATCAGCTTCCATATCAAGAGCTGATGCTTTCAGTGTCATCTTTTCTACTGGAAGGGGTTTCTTCTCTTCATCTACTCTTAGGTAAGTTCTGTAATTTTCCACTACTCTCTTGAGTATCTTCTTCTGCTTCTTCTTCTCCTTCCCTAGAAGAGGGTCGAAGCCAGCATAGGGGCCTTCTGCTGGTGCTGAGCCCTGATAGGCATCTGCTCCACCTTCCATACCTCCACCGCCCCCACCACAGCCTGCGCAGCCCATATCCTCAAGCATTTGCTGCTTCCTTTCGGAAAGGGATTTATTATTCACTTTACATACCTCCAGAAGATTGTTATACTTGTAGTGTCAGCAACAGATGGTTGGATCTAGAGACCTTTAAGGTCGTTAAGGATATTTAGGTCTTCTTCTATCTCGTGGAGGATGGTGTGAGGGTATTCTGGAATTCTATCCAGGTATACAAAGAAAGATTTGAGATATTGCCAATATTGAGGTTCTGTCTTAAAGAATAGCATTGGGATAGATGCATCATTCCAACAATTAAAGATAACAAGAATATGATTCAATAAAAGATGGCTGTTGATTTCACCACTCTCATGGTATTTCTTCAGCCATCTCTTAACATATTTGAATCTTTTGATATCTTCATCAAACTCCTCCTGAGTGGAGGAGATTGGATTCTCATAATTTTTGATTGCAAATAAAAGGAAGTTATCCTTATTCAATTCACTAAAGTTCATTACATCTAGGTAGCTGCAGTGAGTGTAATGCTATTAGATGTCTCAGAAGTAGGCTCTGACTTAACGGATCCTACAACACAGGTAATATCAGTTGAACCATCAGCTGCAATAGTTACAGTTGTGGTAGCAGCTGCTGCATCACTGAATGAAACACCTGCAGAGGGGTTAGCACTCCACGCATAGGTAAGATCATTTGCTGCTGGGCTGCTAGCTCCAGTATAAGACAGGGTATAAGCAGTAGAAGCTGCTCCTGTCACTACTGTGGTGGGTCCAGCTGCAGCTACGTCACCAATATGGAATACTGGGACAACTGTCTTGTTACCAGTCTGGTTAGGACCATCAGAGGCTTCAGCGTCACCTACAACACAAGCAATAACTGTGGATACCACAGATGCTTGAGATGTGAATGTAACAGTAGCTACTTTTGCATCGCCAGCTGTAATAGTTACACCGCTATTAGGTGTTGCACTCCATACATAGGTAAGGTCTCCTTCTGGAGCAGTGCCATCATTGTTAGCAGTATATGTGGCTGCAACACCAGCTGTTGGAGTTGCCTGTCCAGTGATTGTAATATTACCAATGGTATCTAGAGGTACGTTAGTTGATGCAACTACAGCTTTCTGTGCAACACTACCGGTTACAGATGCTGCTGTTGTCTTAATCAAACACTGCAGAGTATAAGTTCCTTTGTTTGCATCAGCAATAGTAACAGTGGTGTTAGCTTCAGCAGGTGTGTTACCTGTGAATGTACCAGTAGCATTGCTGAATACAGCACCTGCTGGCTGTGAAGTCCAAGCATAGGTGTTGTTATTAGCCAGTACTCCAGAAACTGAAACTGTAAATGCTTCTGCTACATCTGTATCGAAGTCAGATGCACCAGAAATAAGTGCTGTTCCAATTGTAGTATCGATACCAGGATAAGGACCTGATGTGGGTTGATATCCATCTCCTACAAGGAAGTCTGGGTTAGCGGGAGGTACGTTTCCATCCCATAGATCAACAGGATCATTTTGTGAAGGTGGATTTGTAACATCCCCTGCCCAAATGATTTCATCCCAATATTTTGTCTTATCTTTGCTCTTAAAGTGGCGGTACACCCACCCACGATCAGAGAGATAAATGTTATCTTTGTCAGCTACATCAGACTTGTCAGGATAGTTTCCTGTTGCTTGGGTCTGGAAGCCAGGGTCATCACCCCTCCAAACTGGACTTGCCATAACTCTACTTAAGTGTATTTCAGTTATTTATAAACTTACTTTAGTGAGAGGGCCTTGTCCTCTAGATTTCGTAGGTACTGATTGATTTTATCCAGGTACCCTCTATTTCTTAATTCTTTAAACACCAGATTCTCTGGCGCATATTCACCACTCTTCTCAATGGCGCCAGCTCTCATACCTCTGAGACGATTCTTTACCTTCTTTAAAGAATCAATATCATCTGTTTTTGAATCAATTAGAGAGTCTATAAGACTCATGAAGTCTTGGGTTTTCCTTTTAACCTCTGGATGGGAGGCGGAACATTTGTGTTGAGTTGGCTCTTGGAGCCATTTTCCAGATTTGAGAGAATAGATTCCCTGATCTTTTCTGAAGGGATCTCGTTGATCCTGCGCATATAACTCAACAGGGTGTCCCTTGACTCTAATGTCATGGGTAAGTGCCCACAGCTGTTTCTTCGATTGTAAATAATCATCCAACAGCCCTTGGCAGTCAATCTCCTCCTTATCGACTATCAGGTGGAGGTCTATATCAGATTGATCTGTATAGTTATAATTTGCGTTTCCGCCAACGACTACTACATCTTTGATTGCTTTTGAGGGAATGTTAGCAAAGGTTGCCCATTCTTTCCCTATCTTATCTAGGGATCTGTAAACTTCTGCGTCGATTTTCTTATCTTTCCAGAGTTTAGGATTTAGTGTCTCGTGCGATTGCGTAGTGAGCTTAAGCTCCTTTAATAAAGATCTCATCAGCCTGAATAGTTTTTAGGTGCTTTGCCTGTCATAGCAGCTGATCCAGCTTTAATGCCAGCTTCCTCTGGTGTTGCTGGAGTAGTTGCTTTCTTTTTATTAGCCTTTCTTGCTTTCCTAATACCTTTTTGTCTTTTCCTATCATCTTCTATGGCTTGATTTTTAAGTTCTTGGTTTAAATCACTACGGGTTTCTTGTAGGGTTACAGCTTCACCAATAGACTGTCCTCTCAAACCAGCAGCCATCTTACTCATCTTCTCCTTCTCTGCTGCTGCTTTAATCTGAGCCTCTGCTTCCTTCTGCTTAAACTGGGTAGAAGGCATAATTTCCACATAGGGGTGGTTATCCTCCTGTTCTTGCTCCTGTCCCATCTGAGGCAGTCCTGGTTGAGCTTGTTCATTGCCCAAATTTTCATTCACTTTCACTTTGCGCTTATTTGATCCGTGATTCTTCGTATCTCCACCAGACATACCTGCTCTCATTGCAGATCCAACTACACTTGCTGCCTGGCTTGCTGCCTTTGCTCCTGTAATAAGCGCGTTAGCAGCACCGGCAATAGGATTAATATTTGGCATCTCTTCTGCTAAGTTTAAATCTTCTTTCCAATCAGACTTCTGTTCTTCTCTAAGTCTAAGGATTTCCTTTTGTGTTCTAAGAGATCTTAAATATTCCTCATTGGTACCGATTATATCTCTACCTACTTCTCCTGATTCAGTAGGTTTTACTTTCTGAGACCTTTGTTTTAACTGTCCAGTGGTACCCTTTTGTGAGCTCAGTGCTTGTGCATCTCCACTCTCAAGAGCATCTGCTTCTGCCTTTTGTACAGGAGCACTAGCTGCTTCGTTAAGCTTTAGTTTAGAGAAATTCATTCTGTTTTCACTTTATGGTTATTTAGAGTAGACATTATGTATGAACTCTTTAAACATGATACCATCTTCAGTCACACAAATCAGATGGTTAGCTCCTCTCCTGTGGACTGTTCCCATTAAACCACTATAAAGAGATTCCACTACTTCTCCCAGTCTGTAGATTTTATCTGTAGCATAAAGCTCCCTTACATCTACCTCTTCATTCTTCTGTCCAAATAATCTAACAGCATCAAATAGTTCTTTTGGATCAAATCCTTTTTCATTCACCTGGATCATTTCTTTGAATGATTCCAAGTCATTACCTTGAGCAAAGTTTCTTAGCTTAGAGGCAGACAATCCAGCAATAGGATCTTCTGGATCTTCAGCTCTATCTCCAGCTGAATGTGAGTAGATGTTGTCAAAGTTGTACAGCTGTCCATTATATTTTCTTAGAAGATCTTCCATCCCTTGCTTTCTATCCTCTCCTCCTACAAAGTGAAGGTTCTTATATCCTTCTTTGTGACCTTTGGAAGCTGTATCAAGAATAGTCCTTACATTTTCATCCTTATCCCATTTCTGAGCATGTTTAGGGAACATCTGCTCCATAAACTTAATCTTCATCTGCCAGGGTAGAGGGTTCTTTTTAGGATCCTGTGATTTGGAAGTATAAAACCTTTGATCAGCAGGAGCTTTATCTCCTACGTTATTTGCTAAGTCATGAGCTTGATCAAATGTTCGTCCGTGCCCAGCATGGGGGGGATTATGGCGACCAAAGGTTACCATAAGATCTTCAGACAACCGTTTAGGTTGGTTCATTTCTGAAGCAGAGGTTTCCGCTTGCTCGGAGAAGTGGTTAAAGGACTTCATATCCTGTTTTTGTTATTATTTATCAAAGAGACCAGATAGGGGTTCAGCAGTAACTGCTGGAGTAAGAGAAGCTTCTGTAAATTTCTTAATATCTCTGGTGGTTGGAGTTTCTATTCTATTTCTGGACTCATCCAGATACTTCCGAGATAGATCAAAGCCAATGTAATCATGCCCCAATAAGGTAGCAGCAACCCCTGTAGTGCCTGAACCATTATATGGGTCTAGTACAACTCCCTTTTCAGACATAACAGCCTGTATACACCTTGTAGGTAGGATAAGAGGATAAGGAGCAGGATGATCATTTTTCATATCAGGTCCAAACTTCCATACAGATGTCCAGTTAGCACATTCTCTTGGTAGTCTGGGATGCTTAGCACCTTTACATAGCCAGTAAATCCTTTCATCAGTCTGGATAAATCTATACCCTGAGATCTCTGGACCACTTCCTCTATTCCATACAATCTCTTCTCTGATGTGCCAATCTGTTTGAGTGAGCCATGCCCATGGAGAGATTGCCCCACCTTTATAATACCTTACCTTGTGGTTATAGAATAAGGAACCACCCTCAGTAGTCTTTTGATAAAGTGTATTGAGTAGTGCTACTTGTTGCCTTTGATACTCCTCTTCTGGTACAGTATCATCAAAGGTATCATATTCAATCTTTCTAAACAATCCACCACCCTGTCCACACTTATTATAAGGTGGAGACGTGACGGTACAATCTATGGAGTTATCTTCCAACTCCCTAGCAAGCTCAAGGCAACAGCCTTGTCTTAGGTCTATCATTGGGTCTCCCTTAGGTTCTCTTTTATTGTAGCACAGAACTACTGGATTTTCAAGAAAGGTCCTAGCTTGTTTTGATTGTCCACATTCACCTTACCAGCACCATAGTACATTTGTGCTAATAGTTCACCAAGTTTACCTTGCTTCTTAGCATTCTGAACAGCTCTCATGATTTTCATTTGCCGTAACTTGGTTCTTACACCCTTTTTATACTTCTCATTGTGCTTTTTCTCTCCATGTCCACCAGTATTAGCCATAGTTAATGCTCTTTTAAAGTATTCTTCTGGCTCCACTTCTTCTCCATCCCAGTTTAGTCCAGCACCAAAACCAAACTCTCCATCAGCATCATCCTTTAGTTGTTTATATTCTTCAGCATAATGTTTCATATCATCTTCTGTAAAGCCGTCATTACCCATTCCCATTCTTTCACCGAAGTTTGATCCTCCGAATTGTGTAATCAATCTTTCCATCACTGGAGCAGGAACACCACCACCTCTAGCATTTGCTCTGGAATATCCTCCATCCTCTTTATCAATCAATTCCGCAATCTCATTAGGATCTGAGATCATACTACCTACCTTATTTTCAATTCTAAACTTCTTCTCCTTATTGCCTATTTTGAATCTAGGATCCATCATTAGGGAATGAGTACCAAAGCCCAGATTGCCCTCTTTATCTGGACTAATCCCCATTTCAGTACGAGGACTCTGACCATCCATAAATCCACCTTCAATGAGCCTAGGTTCTCCATTCTCATCATAGAAGATTTCATCCTGGTTCATATTAAAGGCTCCAATTTGAGGAGCAACTCCTTTTTCTACATCACCTTGCTTAAGGCTAATAGGAAGAAACACACCATTCTGAGCAAGATCTTTCAGATAGGTATTAATAACTGCTGGGCCAAGTTCAGGATTACTATCAGCAAATTGTGCTTGTAATCTTGAGATTGTATTCATAATTTCTTCTCTTTTGCTACCTCTGATTAGTGAGATATCAGCAGGATTCCAGCTATCCTTACTCTTACCATAGACAGCCCTTTGGTCATCAGTAAATCCATCCCAAATGTCTCTCATAGTATTATGTTGCTGTTCTTTTGGAATGTAGTTTGAATCTCCTTCACCATACCTTTCATACATCCAATCTTCATCAATCTCATCCTCTCCTAGTCCCATATATTCTTTCATAGCAGCAGCTTGGCCTAGATGGTTTTCATACCATTTCTTGTCTAGGGATGATTTATCAGTAGTCATTGCTGGATTATTATTAGCAAGCTGCTGGAATAGATCTAGATTAGCACCCGCACCAGTTTTAGCTCCTTTCTGGAGAGCATGGTATATGCTTAGAAGGGTACCATCCTCTTGTCTTTCTACAGGACTCTTTGCTACCTCAATGTTTTTAGGATCTAATGCCTGTGCTCTTCTTGCTCTTTGTTTTTCCAAGCCTGCTGATACTCCATCAGGCTGAGTCTTAGCTAATGCTCTTTCTATAGCTGGATCATCACCAGAAACCTTTACTTGCCGTTCTTGGTCTTTTACATTCTCTGGATCAACAGCAGGATCATTATCTCCTGATAAGTTTGCATGGTGTGCTGCTCTCTTAGCATCACCTGCTTTTCCCTTAGCTCTAGGTTCTGCTCTTTTTGCAAAAGCTCTATAGTTATCCAAAGGCTTATTTGGTTCTTCTAATTCTTCTGCAAAACCACCTGCATCTATTTCTACTCCTACCTCCTCTTCTTCTGGTGTAGGCATCAATTTTTCCAGCTGTCTTTTCAGGAAGTCATCTTTATACATCTGTTTTGACTTCTTATTCATAAGAGCAGCCATACCTGCTGGTAGTTTAGCAGGTGTTGCATCTGGGATAGCAGCAATTTCTTCTGGTGACTCAGCTTGTGCTGGTGGTACAATCATCATACCCGTGACTGGGTTTCTCCATGAAGGCTGAGCATTAACAATCTGTGGACCATCTGAGCCATCTGCTACTACACCACCACTTCCACGTGGATCATAGTACACTAGTTCTCCATTAACTGTTCTTGCTACCGTATTTCCATCCTGATCAGTATAACCACCATGACCATCACTAATTAACCCCTGAGAAGCTGCTTTCTCAGCTGGTGTTTGGAGTCCAGTGCCTGTAGGATTACCTGAATCTGTAGCTCCAGCAGGAGAGATAGGAGCTTCCTTTAAGAAGGAAGAAAGAGATTTCTTCTCTTCTGTTCTAATTCCTCTACTCCAATTGGCCCAACGTGATTTAGTCATAGGTATGCAGCTAGGATTTTAGCATTATTAGAGACATCCCCTTCTTTAGCAAGATCCTGTGCCTTTTTTCTCATCTTGTCTGATCCTTTACGATCATCCTTACGAGTATTCTTATACTGAGACATTATAGCAATGTATTGCTTATCATCAGCACCTTCTTTACTCTTGGTGGCATGAGGTTTTTTCTTTTCCTCTTCCTGTATAGAAAGAAAGCTGTCTAGGTTCTTCATAGGTATATCCCTCTTTTGATATTTAGTCGTCTGATTCTATATCTAAACCTTTCCAGGGAATGGGAGGTTTACCTAACATCTGCATTAGATTATTAGCTCTCTTCCAAGTATCCAAATCACCTTCTGGAATCTCATCAACCAGTTTACCATGAGCTTTAGACATTCTATCTTTTAAGTTGGGTGGTTTATACCCATCAACACCTTCATAGAACATACTAATCAAATCTCTTACGCCATCTTCATCCTGCAGGAATGGAAATCTTTCTCTTAGCTCATCTAGTTGAGTATCACTTTGTCTAATCCCACCAGTTAGGAAGTCTTCCACTTCAGATGGATCATCTTCAGGATTTAACTGATCAAGTAGATGCTCTCTTAGTCTTCCATGATTTCTTTCTATTCTATCACGTAGTCCTTGTGGTATTCTATCCATCCATCCATGATCTGATAGTTGATAATCACCTTCATCCTGATCACCAAGTCCACCCATAGCTTCCATAAGAGCACTGATAGGATTAGCCTTAGCTAATCCTAAATCTAACATACTTACATTACCATCATCATCCCTTAAAATATTTCCTCCATGCATATCATTATGAGACAAGCCAGCCATATGCATATCTCTTCTTAGTCTATGGATTTTATCTGCTAGATCCGTATCCTGATCTTCATCTAGTTCTCCATCCCAATCAAAGAGTGGACGCCCTTCAGCTTTACTCATAGCAAACACACCACGAGCAGTAGGAAATCTTTTATCAAAGTCACTCTTATCATCTGGGTTCCAATAGGCTGATTGATTAGGTCCCATTTTCAATCTTTTAGCGCCACCAGGATTATTCCTTTCACTGGACTTGTGTTTAAATGGTTCAGTAAACTCAGCATTCAATAGAGTAGGAAACCTATCATGGTCTTTCAACATTGCTAGAGCTTTAAGTTCATCTACTCCAATGTCTCCTTCTTTGATAACTGATTTCCCATCTTTACCCATATTAACTTCACCAAATGCCCCCGAAGCCATGTAATCACCTTTTCCTTTTAAATCAAAGTCGGGTTGACTAAGGAAACCAGATCCCTGGAGAGTTTTATTCATCTCCTTTACTTTCTGTTTATCTTTTACCCTAGAAGGAACTCTATATGCAGCATCGTTGGCTATTTGTGCCCTTTGACGATCATCACCACCATAGTCTGGTGCTCCTGCCTTTGAAAGATGATCTAGTTCTGCTTCTCTATCCTTTGTCTTTAATGGTGCTAATGCTTTTTGTACTCTTCTTTCAGTTTCTCCTCCATCAGAGGGAAGTTTAATCTTTCCCCTGACCCTATCCATCATAGTCCTTTGACCTGTATAATCTTTTTCTTCTTCCTCCTGCACTCCTACCAACTCTTCCATTACAGCTTTAAGTTGATCAAAGGTAATGTTAGTAAAGTTACTACCTTGTGGGCCAGCAATCCATTTAATGTTATTAGGAGTACCAACATAGGAATCTTCAGGCACAGCTGCTGGTGGCTCAGCACTATTCACGCAGGTGCTCCCATCAGGTCCTGGCTCCCATTCTAAAGTGGCTGGTACCTGCTCCTTCCCAGGCTCAGGAGCCCCTCCTACCATTGATCCAGGAGTCACTGGGGGCAAGCCCATGGCTGTCCTAACGCCAGGCATCTGTCCAGCCTGGGTCATCTGAGCTGATGTGCTCATATTGGGCACTACTTCACCAGTATTGCCACCAGCTACTTTCTCTGCCTTCTCTGCTTCCTGCTCAAGATCAACTGGTTGTAGAACATCTCCAACAGTTTTATGAGTGGTCTTGCCGCTGGAATCTACCCAATAGCCAAAGCCTTTATACTTAAGGCCCATTGCAATAGCTTCTTTATGAGCCTTTTCCCCTTTTACTTCATTGAGAAGAGTATTTAAACGTTTCATTTAGGCATCTCTCCTGCATCTCCTGGGCGTTGATCAGTGGGAGGTTCTTCCCATGCATAACCACCATCATAACCACTATTTCCCCATACTCTAAAGGCAGGGCTTCCATTAGCAGGCATTGGTCCCCCTTTACCTGATACACTATCCTTTTGTGTCTTAGGGACACATCTCATAGTAGTATTATCCCATTTATATCCCTTTGGGCATGAAGGCATTTCTCCTTCTACCTGATATAGTGGAGAAGTGGTTGCTTCAATATATTCAGAATAATTCATCGAGTCTACTACTTTATTCTTATTTATCCTGGTACTTTTTTCTTCTCCCACTGCTTAGGTAGGGTGAAGTTAAGCTTACTAAATTCTAATCTATCCACTAACTTGGTTACCTTATTGCCTTTTATAGCAACAAATCCTTCAGGACTTGTTACCTGAAAACCTTTACCTGTATTAACAAAGGTTTTGAGTTCTGATACCTTCTTCATTCTTTTTACTATAATCATCTTAGCAGCCATTATATTCATGTAGGTAGCAATCAGCATCTTCATTTGCTTCTCATGCTCTTCCATAAAAAGAAAGCTTTCTAGGTATTTTGCTGCTTTGTTTCCTTGTCCTCTTATGGTTCCAAGTTTCTTGATAGCTTTATCATACTGAGCACCTACAAATTTATAGAAATCCTGAGAAGCCATACTAACTGAAGGGATTGGTTGTCCTTCTTTTACATAGTTATTGAAGAACTGTAGGAGGAGAGTATCTATTGCTAGTGTCTTCTTACCAGTTTGTATTTTATTGAGAATACCTTTGCATTGGTTGACCGAACCTTCAGCCATCCTTATAGCAGAATCAAATTTAGCTCTCTCTGCTTGACTCAAACTGGCTACATTACCAACATCTTTAAATTCTACCTTTTGAGCCCATACGCTAGGACTGCTTCTAAAAGCTGAATCATTGATTTGATAGGAAGCAGTCATGGTTGCTAAGGTAGCACCTTGATACGAGTTAACGAATACAATACCTAAAGATGCTTTCTCTATCTGCTTACCTAATGGTGTAGCTGGATTTACAGCATAGGTAATGGTATTAGGTGTCCAGGTGATTAACCTTTCACCTTTGATTGTTTCAGGTCTTTTATCACCAGGAGTGAACATCAAATCACCCTGCAATACCCCTTGGATATTACAGGATGGTAGGTATTTCAGACATTCACTCAGTTTCTTGGCGAGTCCACCATTATAATATCTTTGAACATCTGCTTGTGTCTTACATATCTTTGGCTCTTTAGCAAAGACACCTGTCTTATGTCCTACAAAGAACTTACCATCTGATGGATCTGTTCCACAAACTACAGCAGGTGCTCCATCAAATTTGGTTGTTACTTCTACGCCACCACCAGGATTTCCAGATAGAAAGTCAGCTACTCCTTTGAGTACTTCAATAGCTTCCTTCGCACCCTTAGTTCCATCTGTAAGAATACGATCTTCTACGTGGGTTATGTGGGTGTTGCGAGCCATTGGGTGATACCCTTTATTCTATATTTATTGTAGCACACAATGGCTCTGGTGTCTAGCCTCCGTCGGCAGCGCAGCCAACCATTGCTCCAGTAACAACTCCAAGAGGAATAGCCCAGATACGTCCTTCATCTCGTGAAGCAATAGCACCTACAGTACCACCAGCAATACCACCAACGATAGTACCTCCAATACAGGAGTTATCATCAGTGTGGCGACTGTGGTGATGATGCCTACGTCTGGGACGTGCTGCACCACTACAGGGGATTTCTTTTTGCTCTGTCCATCTTCTTACACGACCAGGGTTTCCTGCAGTACCTGGAATATAGCGTTCACGATAGACTTCTTTGTAGCAAGTCCTTTCATTTACACCAGAAACTCCTCTCCTCACCCTTCCTACATGGCTATGGGGGTGACGTCCTCTGTGAGCCAGGGATACTACTTCTTCAGGGTGGTGTGCCAATGCTGCTCCTGGAGCAGTGATAAGGGCAGCTAGGATAAGGGGGATAGTTTTCATAATGATTCTCCGTCAGTGGTATTTATGTTGCCATCCTCATCCTTCTTAAGGAATCCAAAGGCTTCTTCTTTCTTGTCAGCTCTTTTCTTGTGTGCTAGTTTAGCAACACTTTCCATAACCTTCAAGGTGTCTTCAATGCTTCCTCCTGAGTCCTTAATAGGTTGATTTACAATGTGAAAAAGAGGCAGGAACTGATCCATTGCCTCCTGCATTTCTTCTGGACTTAGTGGTTTATCACTCATAGGTCTCCCTCCTGCCTGTGTTCAGAGTACCAAGCATCAAATTGTCCACCAGGATACCTGGCTTCTAGCTTTTTAATGTTCTCACCAATAACCTCATCCATTGTGAGATCCAGAGCCATCAGACATTGGGTAAGATACCAACAGACATCTCCTAGCTCACGCTTAAGGTGAAACTTAGTTTCATCATCAAAGGGTTTCCCTTGGAATACCAACTTCTTCACAATCTCCATAATCTCACCACCTTCACTGTTGATACCAACAGCACCAGTCATAAGACGCTCAATATTTGCTCCTTTCCTATCAAGGTCTAGGAGTCTTTCAGTAAGAGCAAGAAAGTCTTTACTTTCATCTGATGTAACTGCATCAACAAACTCACGATACTTTGCGAGATCAATCTTTTTCTTAGTCATAATGAATTCAATTCATACTACAATGTTAGCACAGTTTAGGCTTTCTTTCTAGCCTTAAGGGGATAAGCACGTTTTCTAGCTGTTGGGGCATCCCCCTCTCCTTTCATAAATTCTTTGTAGTTCTTCCCATACTTCATACGGGCATCACTAGTTTTAAACTCCTTTTCTTGCTTCTCCATCTTGGGACCTTCAGACCGCATAAAGTCCTCATAGTCTCTGCGGGCTTCTTGGTAAAAGAAATTATCCATAGTTCTATTTAGAATGTAAAGTCACCAAATGATTTAGAGGAGGAAAACTTAGGCTCAACCTCTACATTTAGAATGTCCTCTTGAGCAGACTGCTCTACATCAAATAATCTCATCTTAGCTCTATCTATTCCAACTACAAACTTCTTATAGGTTGTTAGATCATTGTATCTGTTTTTGAGTTGTTTGACCATAATCTGTCCCATCTCATCCAGCTCTTCGGTAGAAATAAGAGCAAACATAAAGTCGGCAGTAGCAGGTAGACCAAAAGACTCAGACGTATCTGTAAGATCAACATCAGAATTAGCAAATCCTCCACGGGTAGTTTGAGTTGCACTCATTACTGGGAGATTATACTTCACAGCAAGTCCACGCAACTCTTCAGCAATCGCTTTCACGACTGTATATGAGTTTACATTACTTCCTGCTTTGTATCTAGCACTTGTGCAGATATTAAGATAATCCACAAAGACAATATCAGGCTTGAATGCTTTCTTCATACTCAGCTCTTTAATCAGGGCATCGAAGTGTCCAGAATGAGCTGAGGCAGTAGGGTATTCTTTGATATAAAGTTGTCCCTGTGTTTTCTTTTGTATCCCCAGCACCTTTGTTTCAAACATAGGCTTGGGGATATCAATTATGTCTTGGAGGTTGGTGTTGAGGAGGTTTGAGTCAATTCGCTCAGCAATTCTCTCCTCCGCCATTTCAAGAGTGATGTAGAGAACGTTCTTCCCTTGCAGGAGGAGGGAGCTAGCCAATGAGCACATGAATAGACTCTTTCCGACGCCTGTACCAGCAAGAGCGATGTTGAGAGTTTTATTAGGGATGCCGCCCTTCGTAATTTTGTCAAAGTAAGATAATCCAAAGGAGAGCCTTTCTTCTTTGAGGTGATAGAAGTCATATCGTTCGTTATAGTCCTGTAGGTAATTGTGGCCAATGTGAGCGTCAAAAGAGACACCTAACGCTTCCGACAGTAATTCAGGGATAGATTCTCTTCCCTTATCTTTGTCTTGTCCATCATGAATAGAAATGGATTCTAAGAGAGCGAGATAAACGGCCCTTTCTTTGCACCACTTCTCAGTTGTATCCACCAACCACTCAAAGTTGTTTTCGTCCTTCTCCAGAAGGTTTCCTGCAGTTGATTGGATTGATTGGAAGTCCTCTTCGCTGAGTCCATTGAGGGATTCGATGGCAACTCCCAGAGTATCGGTTGTTGGACATCCTCCGTATGTAGTGAAGTGTTCCTCAATGATTTTAAATAAGTTCTGTCCAGTGGATGTCTCAAAGTAAGACTTCTGTACATATGGTAAAACCTTTCTGGTGTATTCTTCATTGTGGATAAGTCCTTTAAGAATAGTTGTTTCTAGGGTTGTAATCATGAAGCATCATTATTATCAGTGAAGTACTGATGATAAACATCAGAACTCTCATGGCTCAATTTTAACATAAACTCCACTGTAGATCTATCCAGATCAGGGAATTTACTCCAATAATACTGTAGCTCAACCTCCGTAGGAGAAGGTTCCTCTGGCAATGACATCTAGTTTCTCCAGAACTTCAGGGGTAAAATAGTTTTCAGGGTTCTTGAGTATTTCTTTAGCATAGAGTTTCTTCCCATCAATTTCATATCTACCAGCTACATTCTTCCAGAGTCCACCAATCTCACCGAGTTCAAGAAGACCATAATATCGATCAAGGCCACGCTCATCATAATAAAGCTTAACTTCCACATCTTGATTTTCTTTGCTTAAACGCGACTTAGCAGTCTTTGCCTTGATAATGTTGCCAATGACTTCTTTTCCGTCTTTCTCCTTCTTTTTACTAAGATAGATAATGCTACTGGCAGCGTACTTAAGGCCGCTCCCACCGCCCATCTCTTTAGTAGGAACATAGGAACCGATGACATCATAAGTATGGTTTGTGACGATAAGGGGAACATTGGCTTGACCAAGTTTAAGAGTTAACATTCTGAA
>PVBE011846898.1_pt1 | contig 16732 bp, 14 predicted proteins | sample 1631181 | NCBI WGS metagenome assembly PVBE01 (sample SAMN08397723, study PRJNA350692) | Marine metagenome, whole genome shotgun sequencing project. | isolation source: water | place: Pacific Ocean | collected 2012-04
GGCCTGCCCGAGGTTTGATGGAGGCGAATCACTGGATCCCGCCGCCATAATCGCGAAGGAGGACGATATGGCAAGGAGAGGTTACCGCCGGAATTCCGGCGTCGTGTGTTGGATTTGGTTGAAGGCGGTCGCGAGGTGGCCGACACCGCGATTCTTCCTCTCAGCACCTCACAGAATGCTCGGGCAGGCGCACACCTCATGTCTAGATGAAGAGCGGGCTCGTTGATCGCCTTTGGGGCGGGTTCGCACGGGACCAGGAGGTGGCTGGGGACGGACTCGTCCGCCCACATCGAGATTATTTAGGCGGCGAATTGCCCATCACCTCATCGTAGTCCGCAAAGCTTTTTCTCGCCTCCCCCACGCGAATCCGCCCTCGAGCTATATCCCGGGTCATATCTGGGGCTGCATCTTCGACGACGAGGTTGGACTGAAAGACCGTGACCTGATCGGCATGGACCAGATCTGCTTCGAGGTCGACTACCCCCATGCAGACAGCACCTTCCCGCGCACGAAAGAGATTCTGACCCAGATCGTGACGGCCGCGGGACTCTCCCCGGACGAGATCTACAAGCTTCTTCGCGGCAATGCGATCCACGCTTCTGGGCATTCTCGATTCGGCATAACGAAGTAGCACCCTGAGGGCCCGCTTCCCGTCGCGACTGTCTTCCAGCTGGATGCGGGCTTTCCTGCTACTAGGTGAGGATCGCGTCGGGATGGCGTTTGTGGAGCGCCGACCGCATGCCCTGCTTCCAGGGGATTTCGCAGGCTCCCCCCAGCTTTTTTCGCAGCGTGTTGTCGAGGACCTTCATGCCCCAGGACGCGGCTTCGCCGACCCGGATCTCCATCTTCAATCCGGTCAGTGATTCGACGTAGCGAATCATCTCCTCGACGCTCGCAACTTCGTCGCCACCCAGGTTCACGACCGGCGCTGGGACTGCGGCCTTTTCGATCAGTCTCAGAACCTGGCGCACGATGTCGTTTTCGTGAATGGGCGTGCAGTGGCTCTCACCGCTCTCGGCGCGCTGATAGGGTATCCCGTTCTTCATGAATTCGTAGATCACCATCGGGACGCCACCGTGTCCACGGCTGCCGTAGGCGACATCGAGGCGCGTGATGATCGTCGGCAGATCGAGCTGCCGCGCCTGGAAGCGCACCAGGCCTTCCGCGGCGAGCTTGCTCATCGCGTAGTGGGGCGAATAGGATGAATAGCCACCCAGCGCGTGGCTCTCGGAAATCGGATCGCTGCTGCTTGCCTCGACTCGATACACCGAGGAAGAGGACATGTGAAGAAAGGCCTTGGCGTCGCGATAGCGCTGCATCAGGAAGCCTGTGCCCTCGGCGTTCTGGCGCAGGCCGTCTTCCGGGGTCTTCGGATTCGTATTGCAGCCGCAATGGATCACGTACTCGACATCGGGCAGAGCGGAGAGATCCTCTTCGCCCATCGAGAAGTAGGCGGTCTGGATGCCCAGGGCCTGGAGCTCTTGCTTGGCCTGGGGATCCGAGAATCGGGCGGCCGCAAAGACCTCGTTGCTCTCGTTGAGAGTTTCGGCGATCGGGCGGGCGACCTGGCCGGTCGCGCCGGTGACGAGAATTCGGTGGCCTTCGAGCATCAGGGGACCTCGGGTGGTGTTGCGCGCGATCATAAACCCGTCTCGAGGCTCGAGGCAACACAGCTCGTGCAGCTTTCGATTGTCCGCCCCGTTGTGGGTGTCATGTGTGGTGGGTGTCGCGGGTGTCGTGGGTGTGTGAGCGGGGGTCGGCCGGCAGGCCGAAATCCTGCTCAGGGGCTCACTGGGTCAGATCGAGCCAGACCGACTTCGTCTGCTGGTAGCCGCGAAGACTCTCGAGGCCGCTATCGCGGCCATAGCCGCTCTGCTTGAAGCCACCGAAGGGGACTCCCCAGTGAATGCGGCGATAGTTGTTCAGCCAGATCATGCCGGCCTCGAGTGCGGCGACCATGCGGTGGCCGCGTTTCAGGTTCGAAGTCCAGACGCCTGCCGCCAGACCGTAGGGCGTGTCGTTGGCGATCTCGACGGCCTGCTCTTCGCCCTCGAAGCGGATTGCCGCGGTGACGGGGCCGAAGATTTCCTCGCGGCAGACGCGCATCTCATTGTTCGCCTCGCGGAAGAGTGTCGGAGCGACGAAATAGCCGCGGCCGAAGGGGGAGCCGGACTCGAAGAGCTCCGCGCCGCTGCCTCCTCCGAAGGCGATCTCGGCGCCTTCCTCGACGCCGAGTTCGAGATACCGCTTCACCTTTTCGAATTGGACGTCGAAGGCAAGGGGGCCCATGCCCGTCGTGGGATTGAGGGGGTCACCGAGAACGATCTCTCGCGCCACGCTGGCCACGCGGTCGATGAACTCGTCGTAGATGGAGCCTTCGATCAGGGTGCGCGATCCGCAGATGCAGGTCTGTCCGGCGTTGCCCGTGAAGACGGCGGACAGTGTGCCCCGCGCCGCGGCGTCGAGATCGGCGTCGGCAAAGATGATGTTGGGCGATTTGCCTCCGAGCTCGAAGGCGAGGCGTTTGAGCGTATCCGCCGAGCGCGAGGTAATGGTCCGGGCGGTGGCGGTTTCGCCCGTGAAGGTGATCTTTGCGACGTCGCGATGGCGCACGAGCGCGTCGCCCGCCGTGGAACCGAGTCCAGGTACGATATTCACGACCCCAGGCGGAAAGCCCGCCTCCTCGAAGAGCGGCGCGAAGGCTAGGGTCGAGCAGGCGGCCTGCTCTGCGGGCTTGACCACGGTCGTATTGCCCGCGGCGAGGATTGCGCCGACCTTGGCGGCCATCAGTGAGAGTGGCGCATTCCAGGGCAGGATGGCGCCCACCACGCCCAGGGGCTCGTGCAGGGTGTAGTTGAAGCTGTCCGGGCCGACCGCGATCGTCTCGCCCTGGATCTTGTCCGCTGCGCCCGCCCAGTAGTAGAACATCTGTGCGACGGCCTGTACCTCGGGCAAGGTTTCGCGTATCACCTTGCCGTTGTCACGCGACTCCAGGCGTGCGAGCCGCTCGGCATCGCGAAGCACGAGATCGCCCAGCCGGCGCAGGCTCGCCGCGCGTTGCGAGGCCGGGAGTCCGCGCCAGGCTGCCTTGCGCCCGAATGCCCGACGGGCGGCGTCGACCGCGCGGTCGACATCCTCTGCGCCGCCGTCCGGGATCAGGGCCCAGACTTCGCCGCGGGCCGGATCCCGGCTCTCTATCCATCCGCCCTTCGCGGCCTCACAGGCCTTGCCGTCGATCAGTCCGAGAAAACGGCTGGGGGTCTCGGCATCGTCTCTCTCTACTGCCATCGCATGACTCCTGTTCGACTCTTTCGACTCTCTGCGTCGTCGTGATTCGCCACCGGACGTGTCACTTCTCGCGGCCGTGATCCCGAGATTTTCACCCACCACGATTCCACCCGCGGTGACCTGACGCGAACCGACACCTGTGTCGGCGAAGCCACCCTCAAGCATTGCCCTCCACCTCGGCCAGGGCCGCGGAGTCGTCGGCGTCAGCCCTTGCCAGATGCTCGGGATCGACGTCGTGACATTCGATCGCGAAGCTCATCGCGCCGGCCCCGAAATCCGTGCAGATCCGGATCTGGAGGCTCGGGCTGCATTTTCTAGACGGTCTCGATCTTGGAGTCTATCGGCTCAAATCCCGAACACGCGAGCGGCGTTTCCGGCGGCGATCTTCGCCATCGCCTGCTCACTCACGTTCTGGCCCAGTGTCTCGAGATGTTTTCTCGAATCGGGCCAGGTCGTCACGCTATGTGGGTAATCCGAAGACCACATCGCGCAATCCGCCAGCCATGGATGTGCCGTGATCTGCTCGAAGCCGACCGCGTCATTGAGAATGGTGACGAAGAGATTCGTGCCCATGTGATCCAGCGGCCGCCTCGTCGTCTCCAGCGTGGCGTCCTTGAGCTCCGTTCGTATGTCGAGATTCTGCTCCATCATCTGAATCCAGAAGGGCAACCAGCCGAAGTTGACCTCGGCCCCCACGATCTTCAGCTTCGGATGGCGATCGAAGACGCCACTGTAGATCAGGTACGTGAAGGGACGGATGGACGAGAAGAAACGCCAGACCGTGCCGCCCACGCTGACCTTCAGGCTGGCGATGCCATCCCAGTCCGGCTCCTGGCCGCGGCCACCGAAGGTGCGATGAAAATTCAGTGAGATATCCGCTTCGGCAGCGCGCGCGAAGAGGGGATCGTAGTAGGGATCGTGATAGGGGCGCATCGGCAGGCCCGGTATGAAGGCCGCCTTCGCGCCCGCCTCGAGACTGCGATCGAACTCGGCCAGACAGGTGTCCATGCCGTCGTCGACGGGCAAGAGCGGGAGCCCCACCAGGCTGTCGGGGGCGGCGCCCTGGAATTCGCCGAGCATCCAATCGTTGTAGGAGCGCATGCAGGCGACAGCGAGCTCGCGGTCTTCCATCACGTAGGTCTGAACTGCATAGGCGGGGTAGACGACCGACACGTCGACCCCATCCTTGCGCATGTCCTCGACGTGCGCCTTGCCTTCGTAGTTGCCGGGCAGGATCTCGTCGAAGCGCAGACCGGTCAGCTTCTTGTCGGGTCCCGCGTGCCCCGCCGTCGACTCGATGCCAAAGGTCCGCAGGGGCGCTTCGCCGTCGAAGCTCCAGCCGTCGCCCCCATCGGGGCCGCGCAGCATCTTCGGGGCGCGGTCCTTCAGCTTGGCCGGCAGGGTAGCGTAGACATGCGGCGGCTCGTTGATATGACAATCGGCGGAGATGATTCGATCCGGTGCGGCGCTGGCCATGGTCTTGCCTCCTCGGGCGGCGATGTCTCGCCGGTTGATTCGGGTCCGTTCTCGCAAGTCCTCCGTTCCGCTTCGCGGTGGACCCGCCGCCGCCTGGTCGCGGCCTCGTCGCGGCTTGGTCGGGGTGTCAGTCGCGTTATTAGTCGCGCAGCTCGGCGGGGATCATCTCCTTCGGGAAACGGTAGAAGTCCAGGGCGTTGTCCCACAGGATCTTTCGCTTCTCGTCCTCGCTGATCAGGTCGGGCCTCAATGCGAGGAAATTGTCCACCGTGTGGGGGTATTTCGAGTCCGGATGCGGAAAGTCGGTTTCGTACAGGATTCGGTCGTCTCCGAGCCAGCGAATCGCATCGGAAACGAATTTGTCCTCGCATTCGGTCGTGACCCAGCAATTTCGCTTGAAATAGCTCGTCGCGTCCATCGTGAGCTCGGGAAACTCGCCGGGCGCGAGCTCGAGCTGCTCGTCGATGCGATCGAGCCAAGATGGCGTCCAGCCGCAACCGGCCTCCAGGTACGCCACCCGCAGCCGCGGGAATCGTTCGAAGACGCCGTGCACGATCATCGACATCATCGCGCCCATGGCTTCGAAGGTGTGCACCACCGAATGCCACTCGACGAAAGATTTGTAGCGGTCGTGGCCGAAGGAGGTCCCCCGCAGCCCCATGAACTCGTGGGTCCCGAAGGGGACGTCGAGATCCTGGAGGATCTCCCAGATGGGGTCGTAGTAGCGATCGCCGAGGCTGCGCGTGTTGAAGCAGTCGGGGCGAGCCCAGAAGGTGCGGACCCCGAGCTCGTCGTAGGCGAAGCGAATCTCCTCGACCGCGCGACTCACGTCATTGAGCGGCACCGGTGCCGATACCAACACCCTTTCGTCCGAGGCCTCGCGCATGTCTGCGCCCCAGCGATTGTAGGCGCGCGCCATGGCTGCCTGAAGCTCCGGGTCGATGCCTTCGAACCACATGTCGTACTCGGGCCCGTAGATGACCGCGAGGTCCACGCCGTCGACCGCGAGCGCCTTGGCGACCGTGTCGCCCGTGAAACCCGCGCTCACGCATTCGCCATATTTCTTTACCTGGTCCTCGGCGGTCCAATCGATCAGCTCCTGGAAACGACCGTAGAGAATCGTGTCGTGCTGAGTGAAGCGGTCGTCCACCGTCACCGGGTTGTGGGTCTTGAAGCCGGGAATCGGCTGCTTCCAACCGATGCGCGACGCGTGCTTCTTGTCCAGATAGCGACTCCAGAGATCGGCGGGGTAGACGACGTGCGCGTCCGCGTCGAAGACCTTGAATCCGTTTCGCATGGTTACCACTCCTCTTCGCGTTGCCTGATGTGTTGTCGATGTGTTGTCTGAGGCGAATTCGTACCAGCGGCCGCGCAGCCACGCTGCGACGGAACGGTCGCGAGGGGATCTGTCGATTCGATCCAATGGATATTCACCCCAATCTTGCTGGAAATCCCTCGCCGCGTCCATCGCAAATCCTCGAGACTCGCGGGACTCGAGATGGAGGCGATCGGCCTTGCTCTTGAACCCAGAAAGCGTCCCAGCCTCGATCGAGTGCGGGCGAGCCAGCGCGCACCTCTGGGAGCGGGAGCGCGTCGGCGAATCCATTTGAAGAGCCGCCAGCATGGATGTCATAATGCTTGCGGATCCAGAGAGGCCCGCGCCCAACCGTGCCCGCCGAGCTGCAGTCGGAGCTGGGACCCGCGCCCTCGGACCTCGTCTGCCGCGCAACCCACGGCCTGTCCCCTATGCGGGCACCGACCTCGACGCGCTGCTGCGCGACATGGGCGTCACCACGATCGTCCCAACGGGTGTCTCGCTTCGCTCGGGGCCCGTCGCCGAGAGCCGGTCGAGACGTCATCGACATCGCCGGCCGATTCGGATATCTACTTCGACTCGCGTGGCATGGGTGGCATTCAAAGATGTCCGGCCCCGCGTCTTGCGAACTCGGGGGTCCCGGTGAGGATGCTGAGGGAGATACTTGTGAACCGAGGTTTTCGATCGATTGTCGGACTGGTCGCGCTTCTGGCTGCCCTTGGCTGCAGCGGCGTGGGAGCGACTCCCGAGGCGCCGGCCGAGACAGCCGAGGCGGTGGGCATGTCGAGTGCGCGGCTTGCGCGGCTGGACGACGCGATGCAGGCGCACGTCGACCGCGGCGAGCTGTCCGGCGCGGTGACGCTGGTGGCGCGGCACGGGCGCATCGTGCACTTTGGCCTCGTGGGCCAGAGGGACGTCGAGGCGGGACAGCCGATGACCCGCGACACGATCTTTCGCATCTACTCGATGACGAAGCCCATCGTCAGCGTCGCGGCGCTCATCCTCTACGAGGAGGGCAAGCTGCTGCTGAGCGACCCGGTCTCGAAATTCATCCCCGAGCTTTCTGGGCTGTCCGTGATGAAGGATCCCGCAGGTTCGATCGACGATACGGTTCCCGCCCTGCGTGAGATGACCGTTCGCGACCTTCTCACTCATACTTCCGGCCTTTCGACAGGCAGCGCGCTCACCGGCGGCAGTTCGCTCAGCCATGCCTATCGGGCGGCCGGCGTCCGCGGCAGCCGTTCGAGCCTGCGCCCCGACGCCTGGATTCGCGCTCTATCGGGTCTGCCGCTTCTGTACCAGCCCGGCACCCACTTTCACTACGGGGTTTCGACGGATGTGCTCGGCGTGTTGGTCTCGGTCGTTTCGGGTCAGCCCCTCGAGAGCTTTCTGCGCGAGCGCATCTTCGATCCTCTCGGCATGCCCGATACGGCCTTTCAGGTTCCCGACGCAAAGCTCGAACGCTTCGCCGCGAACTACAGGCCCGGCGAGGACGGCAAGATCGCGCTTCTCGACTTGCCGGCCGCGAGCAGATACCGGAGGCCGCCGATCTTTGCCTCGGGCGCGGGGGGGCTCGTCTCGACCACGGGTGACTACCATCGCTTTGCTCAGATGCTGCTTGCCGGGGGCGAGCAGGGCGGCGTGCGCATCCTCTCGCCCAAGACCGTCGAGCTGATGGCGACCAACCACCTCAGTGACGAGGAGAAGGACGTAGCTTTCCTTCGCGATTGGTTCCCGGGCCAGGGCTTCGGGCTCGGTGTCTCAGTCGTCGAGTCGGTGGCACCCGGTCAGGTGTTGAGCTCGGTCGGGCAGAACGGCTGGGGCGGTGCTGCCGGGACCTACTACTGGGTGGATCCGGAGGAAGACCTTCTCGCAGTGCTGATGGTGCAGCTTCTGCCCCCAGGCGGAATTCCCCTGGTGCCGGAATTCAAGACGCTCGTGTATCAGGCGATCGTGGACTGAAGGATGCGGACCTTCCGACCGGCGGCTAGGAGCTCACCCAGGTGATGTTCGCGTCGGCGACCGGCGGGCTCTTGATCGCCAGCTTCGCGACCTTGCGCACGATCTCACCGGTGATCTCTCGGAACGCGGCGGCCGACGGCGAATCCGGTTGGCTCGAGACGATCGGCTTGCCCAGATCGCCGTCCTCCGCGATGCGCGGGTCGATCGGGACCTCGCCGAGGAATTCGACGCCGAGCTCTTCGGCCACGCGTTCGCCGCCGCCCCGGCCAAAGATGTAGTACTTCTTGTCCGGCGCGTCCGAGGGCGTGAAGTAGGACATGTTCTCCAGGATGCCGAGAATCGGCACATCGACCTTCTCGAACATCTGCAGTCCCCGGCGCGCATCGATGAGCGAAAGATCGTTCGCTGTCGTCACGATCACCGCGCCCGAGAGCGGTGCCATCTGTGTGAGGGTCAGCGCCGCATCCCCGGTTCCGGGCGGCATGTCGATGATCAGATAGTCGAGTTCGCCCCAGTTCACGTCGGTCAGGAACTGCTGAATGAGCCCGTGAACCATCGGGCCGCGCCAGATGACCGGCGTATCGTCGGTCATGAGGAACGACATCGACATCAGCTTCATGCCCTGCCCGAAGATCGGCATGATCTTGCGATCCGCCGTGGTGTCCGGACGGCCGCGGACGCCGGTGAGAAGAGACAGTGAGGGGCCGTAGACGTCGGCATCGAGAATGCCGACCTCGGCGCCCTGGTCACGCAGCGTCACCGCGAGATTGATCGCGGTCGTGCTCTTGCCGACCCCGCCCTTGCCCGAGGCGATGGCGATGATGTTCTTGACCCCGGGCAGCGAGACTTTGTCCGCGCCCCCGCCCATCTGACGACTGGTCTGGCGAGTATTCGCCGTCATGGTCACTTCGACCCGATCTACGCCGTCCAAGGCCAGCACGCGCTCGCGGGCGGCGCGTTCGAACTCCGCTTTCACGGGACAGGCCGGTGTCGTCAGCTCGATCGCAAAGGAAACGGCCGGGCCGTCGATGCGCAGATCCTTGATGAAGCCCAGCTCCACGATGCTCTTCTGGAAGTCGGGGTCGATGATGGGGTGCAGAGCGTCGAGCACCTGGCTCGTGCTGACGGGGTCGGCCATCGAAGAGAGTCCTCTCTATTTGTGTGCGAATCATCTGCGAGTCATGTCTGCAGCGCCAGACTCGAAGGGGCTGGCGTGAATCGCGGCGGCGTGTCGGGTGCGCTCGGGCACTGTAGCAGCTCGCGCCGGGACCGGTCGCCCGACGCGCGGCAGGCTACGTTTCCGAGCCGGCGTAGACCCGGATCGAAGGGGAGATCTTGAGCAATCTCGACGAAGCGCTGAAGCGCTTTCATCTCGTCGGCTTCGAATATGCCGGAGGCTTCGCGAATCACGGCCCGATGGGCGCCGAGGCCCTCGAGAGCCTCGGACACCAGGCGCTGATTCCCGCCTTTCTCGACCTCTATGTGCCGCGTCTGCCCCCCGCGCAGACGGGTGAGGTCATGGGGGAGCTCGAGGCGAGCTCGATGCTCGGCTGCAGCGATCGCGCCGCGGATTGGATCGCGACCTTCGAGGCCAGGCTCAGGGAGGATGATTGGCGCGCGGTGTTGTCGGCGGCGCTGCCGGTGCTGCGGCCCGGCCTGTTCGCGGCAGCGGGGCACGGCCTGCTGCGCACCGCCCATGCGGTGCGCTGTCTCGAACGCGAGGACAGCCCGCTGCGGCGCCGCGAGCTCGCACGCGGACTCGCCTATTGGTCGGCGCGCTACCAGACCTTGCCCGGATCGCCGGGATCTCTCGCGCGGCCCGAGGCGACGCTGGACGACTTCTTTGCGCAGCTGCTGCGCGTCGCCGAGCCGGCGGCGCGGGTCGGGTTCTTCTTCGAAACGGTCCGACGATTGGAGACGGTGCCCGCCTTTGCTCGCGCCATCGAGCGCATGCCGCGGCCCGCGGAGTCCGAGGTCGACGGCTTTCTGGGTCGGCTGTGTCGAAGGGCGGCTGGCCTGTACTGCGCACACCCCGAGGCGCGGATCGCCTACGTGCATGCCGTCACGCTTCCGACCGCGATGCGTGGGCTGCTGCCCTATCTCGAGGCCTCCGAGTCGCGGGAGGCGGCGCTCGCGGTGTTGCAGGCCGTGGCGGCGCTACACGCGATCTACGGCGAGCGCGACGGGATCGAGACTACGAGCGCGCAGAGCACCGTGTCGATCGATGAGGAGATCCTGCGGACCGCCGAGAGCTGGGACGAGATTCGCTACCGCGCCGCCTGTTCGATCCAGGAGCACGCGATCAAGATGGCCGAGGCCTGCCTTCGGGCGGACCGTCAGGGTCCCGATCCGATCTATCGGATCGCCGCTGCGGACGCAGCCATCCGACTCGAAGGCACCCGCAGCACGGGCGGCTGCTGAGGGCGAGCTGTCAACAGCCCTCGCGAATTTCCACCAGGAATTCGAGCACTGCGTCCGTAAAGAGATCGTTGCGATCCCCGGCGACCATATGGCCCGCATTGGAGATGTCCGCGTATTTCGCGTGGGGCACCTGTTCGAGAAACACCTGCGCACCGGCCTCGCTCAGGATGTCGCTCATGCGCCCGCGGACGAGCAGCGTCGGAATCGCGAGCGACTCGGCGGCGGCATCGAATTCGTTCCACTCTTGCGGGGGTTCGGCCGGGAGGGGGTTCTCGATAAAGCGCGGATCCCAATGCCAGCGCCAGCGTCCGTCCTGGCCCTGGCGAAGATTCTTCTTGAGGCCGTTCAGGTCGCTTGGGCGGCGTCGGTGCGGGTTGTAGGCGGCGACGGCGACGGCGGCTTCCTCGAGGTTCGCGAAGCCGTCCGGTGCTGCGTGCATGAAGTCGAAGATCCGCCCGAGGCCCTTCTGCTCCATTCGCGTCGCGATGTCGACCAGCACCAGGGCACGGGCGATCGGCGCTTTGGCGCGGTGGATCGCCGCCAGGGAGGAGATCCCGCCCAGCGACGCACCGACCAGCACCGGTGGGGTCGGGAGCGCGCTCGCCACTTCGATGATGTCCTCCGCGAAGCGCTTGCGATCGTAGTTTCCGTCGGCGGCCCAGTCGCTCTCTCCATGTCCCCGCTGGTCGACGGCGATCGCGTACCAGCCGGCCCGGGCGAGGGTCGCCGCGGTGCCGGCCCAGGCATGGCGGGTCTGTCCGCCGCCATGCAGCAGCACGACACAGGGATTGCCGGAATCGCCCCACGCATCGGCGACCAGCGTGAGCCCGCCGTCGACGCTGAAGCGAAGCGGAGTCGCGTGATTGTTTTCGGGGCGCAGGTCAGCGCTCGACATGGATGCAGGGTCCTTCTGTGAATGATGAATCGGTGAATCGGTGAACGGGTGAATGGCTATCGGATCGGCGAATCGGCTGGGAGCTTCGCTCATCCGCTGGCCGCGCGCCGCAGTACCTCAGGGTAGCCGCCCTCGGCAATCAGGGCCGCCTCGAGCACGCCGCGCCCGCGAAGCAGCGCATGCATTCGAGGCAGATGGTAATGCGGCACGTTTATCGACAGATGATGCTCGAGGTGGTAGTTCACGAAATTCGGAGCCAGGAAGACGCGCTCGAGCCAGCACACCCGGGTCGTGCGCGTATTGCGCAGCGGATCCTCGGCGGGACCCGACATGGCGTGTTCGGCGATCGACCGGATGCGCAACGCGAGTCGGTAAGTGGTCAGCAGCGCGACGATCCAGAGCAGGTAGAGCTCGGGTCTGCCGAAGGCAGCCAGCATCGCCAGGATCGCGAGATTCGAGATCAGGAAGGGAGCCACCTTGTGCCATCCCACATCCGGCCTCTCGCCCGGGCGAAGTCCCTGATTGCGTTGGGTTCGCTTGTCGCCGACGCCGAGATCGCGCTCGAGCATCCCGATCAGCTGCTTCCAGCCGGTCTGCCCGCTGAGATCGCGCCAGACCTTTCGCCCCAGGCTCTGCCTCGTGACCGGAAAGGGCAGCGTGAGGGATAGATCCGGGTCGGCCGAGGTACCGGTCTTGGCGTGGTGGAGGAGGTGGTAGTTGCGATAGGGCACGACATCGCCCCCGATCGGGTAGGCGCCGAGCCAGTTGGCGATTCGGTCGTTCCATTCGCGATGGCGCAGCAGCGTGCGGTGGGAGGCCTCGTGCATCACGACGGCGCACCCGAGCTGCCGCCCGCCCAGCGCGAACAGCGCCAGCACGATGGTCAGCGGGTTCGCGCTCCAGCCCACCAACGCGAAGCAGGCCGCGATCCCGCCCCAGTTGACGAGCAGGGTTGCGACACTCCGCCAGTCTCGAAGCGTGAGCAGCTCGCGCAGCTCGGCCTGCGACAAGGTCTGTTTCCAGTGCGAATCGCTCCGCTGGGAATCGCTGGAACGATCGCCCACGAGCGTTTTCGGATCGATCGTTTCGGTGCTGGGCATGGGACTCTCCTCAGTGCGGAGCCGGGACGAGATCCAGGCTGGATTGTCTCGAGTCCAGGGGCAGGGCGCGATGCGGCACGTCGTGCCGGGCCAGGAACCCAGCCCAGCAGGCGCGCCCGATCACGTCGTAGCGTTTCATCTCGGCAAGGAGCGCTGCGAGCGGCTCGGGGTCGAGGATCTCGGATGGCAGCAGGGGATGTCGCACGAGTTGTCGCAACACGGCGCCGCCGACGAGAAAGCTCTCGACCATGGCCTGCTCCTTCGAGAGACCTTCGAGCTGCGCCGTGCTCTAGCGAAGTCGGGCGAGGGATTCCCGCGCCTGCTGCGCCAGGGCATCGGCATCCCAGAGACTGCGCGCCTCGACTTCGCTTTTCGGATCGAGATCGCGCACGACGAAGACCCGGCCGAGCGTGGAGTCCATCGCGGCTTCGCCCGGCGACGCGAGTCGCGCCAGCCGCGTGCGAAGCATCGCCGCGTCGTCTCGCAGGTTGTCGGGCCGGAGCGAAAAGCCGGGCGCCAGCTCGCGAAAACCGAGCAGGGTCAGTGCACGCTCGCGACACCGGCGCGCGGGTCCACGACCGAGCCTGGCCTGGTGCACCGCGACCCAGTCGCCCCGCCAAAGCCGGGTGCGGTCGCCGAGGTCTCGCCAGCTTCGAAGCTGGCCGCTGAGGGCGGCGACGGCCGGACCGAGTCGATAGCGGCCGCGCTCGTCGCGTTCGATTCGGCCCGAGGCGTAGAGGCGGGTCAGGCTGACCCGGATGTTGTTGGCTTCGATTCCAAGCAGCGCGCCGGCCTCGACCAGCGCACGGACGGGCATCGTCCCGCGCCGAAGCGTGCAAAGCAGATCGAGAATCAGGCTGCGGGCCGTGGTCTGCATCGATGAAACATTAATCTAAGACATCGATAAGCTCAATATATGTAATGTATCAGGATCTCGAAATCGATTCCTCCGCTCGAGAAAATGGGGGCGGGAGGAGGACGTGATACGCTCCGCCGCCCATGTCGCGGCTTTCCAGCAAGACCCTGTATTTCCTGTCGACCTTTGCGATCACCCTGCCCATCGATCAGCTGACGAAGTGCTGGATCGTCGACCGCTTCGCATACGGAGAGGTGCAGGTCGTGATCCCGGAGTTCTTCAACCTCACCCACGTGAGGAACCCCGGAGGCGCCTTCAGCCTGCTGGCAGATCTCCCCCAGGCCTGGAGCCAGATCTTCTTTCTCGGCACCGGCCTGCTGGCGATCGGGCTGCTGCTGATGTTTCTGACGCGACTCGAGGACGACGAGCGACTTTCCGCGATGGCGATCGGCGCCGTGCTCGGCGGTGCGATCGGCAACCTGACGGATCGAATCGTTTACGGCGCGGTGATCGACTTTCTCGACTTCCGACTCTGGGGCGGATACATCTGGCCGACCTTCAATATGGCGGACAGCTGGATCGTCTGTGGGGTGGCCATCCTGATGCTCGGGGTGTTCCTCGAACCCGAATCCGAATCCGAATCCGAATCGGAATCCGAGTCGGAACCAGAGCCGCCCATCGCCGCGGAAGAGCGCGGGGAATAGCTTCCGGCCAGGGAATCAGCCCGGTCCGGCAAGCGGTCGTGCAGGTTGCGAGGCTGCCCGCGAGGATCGATCGGAGTCCAGGGACAGCGACTCGACCACGATCATTGATCGGCGAGGATCACGAGCTGGGCCGCCTCCCGAATCCAGACAGAGCACCAACACCCGGATCGGGTCGCCGTCGCAATCTGCGACGAGTGAGGCCTCGGCCTCGCTGAAGTTCGAGCAGCCATCGGCGCAGCCGTCTCGATGCGGGCAGCGAAAATCGAGAGGATGGGTTCCGTGCTTTCGATAGTCGTCGTCGAGCCCCGAAGTCAGTTTACTTATGTCCGCAGAGGCGAATTGGGAGTGTCTGGTGAGACGTGGACTCTCGCAGTCTGTCCAGCCGTGCAGGACTGTGTCGACGGTCCGGACTGGACCGAGACCCTCTGTGGTCCCGGCATATCGTTGATGACGCAGAGCAATGTTCTCGGCGACGAGATCCGCCCGATCTTTGACGACGACGATGATGATCGAGAGAGCCAGTGGGAGATGGAGGGCGCGGTGGGCGCATGGGCTCGATCTGCCTCGAGAGGGAGAGCTTCTGTACTTCGCCGGTTGCTACGCCGCCTACACGCAAACGGAGATTGCCCGGGCGACGGTCGCCATTCTTCGCCACGTGGGTCTGGCGCCCGCGTATCTCGGGGAGCTGGAATGGTGCTGCGGGGTGACGCAGTTCGACGATGGCTCCGTGGGGTTGGCCGAGGAGGTGGCCAGACATAACATCTCCGCAATCGAAGCGAGCGGCGCCACGAAGGTGCTGACCAGCTGTGCCGAGTGCTTCAAGACCCTGAAGCTCGAGTACCCACCGCTGGTCGGGGATCTGTCATTCGAGCTCGTGCACACGAGCGAGTACTTCGCCGACCTGCTCGACCAGGGCTCGCTCCAGCTCGACGCGAAGCTGCCGGAGGCACGCGTGACCTTCCACGATCCCTGTCACCTCGGAAGGCACGGAGGTGTCTTCGATCCTCCCAGATCGTTGCTCGACGCGATCCCCGGAGTCGATCTGGTGGAGATGGAGCGCCATCGCGACTACGCCTGGTGTTGTGGCTACGGAGCTGATCTGGTGAGCAGCATGCGGCCCGAGCTCGCGTCGCAAATCTCGGCAGATCGCATGGCCGAGGCCCGAGACTCCGGAGCCGAGGCGCTCGTCACCGCCTGCCCCCGCTGCGCGCGGGGACTCTCGAAGGCGGGGGACGGCATGCAGGTCTACGACCTGGCGGTTGTGCTGGCCAAATCGATGGGACTGTCGTTCTAGTGTCCCACGCTGGCTGGCACTCGGATTCCGAGGCCCGGCGCCGTCCTCCCCCGGATCGACGCGACACCGGGCCCGCAGACATGAGGAGTTGCGATGGCACGTCATGACCTTTACAAGGCTCTCTGCGACATCGTCGGCCCCAGCTACGTAGCCGACAGCGACTTCGCCGTCTGGGCCTACGCCCGAGACGCCAGCGCCTATCCGGCCCGGCCGCCGGGGATCGTGGTTCGTCCCGACAGCAGCGAGGAGATCTCGGAGATCGTCAAGCTGGCCAACCTGCATCGGATCCCGATCATTCCCAGGGGCGGAGGAACCCAGTACGGCGGCTGGCCGCCCGGCGATCCGGGCCGGAGCATCTGCGTCGACATGACCCGGATGCGTCGGCTTCTCGATGTCAATGAGCTCAACAGCACCGTGACCGTCGAAGCGGGCATCACCGGGGCCGAGCTGGAAGAGCGGCTGCTGCGCCGGGGGCTCTACGCGCACACCACATTCAGTCCCCCCGACTCCGTCACGGTGGGCGGCGCGGTGTGCGGCGTCTTCGGCGGGGGCGGGGCGAAGTTCGCCACCCTGGCGGCGAACTGGCCCACGATCGTGGGCGTGAAGGCCGTGCTGCCGAACGGCGACATCGTCGAGACGGGCACGCGGAGCAACCAGCACTCCAAGATGTTTTTTCGCGCCGCGATCGGTCCCGATCTCACCGGCCTGTTCATCGGCAGCTACGGGATCTTCGGCATCGTCACCGAGGTGACCCAGGAGCTCTTCCGGCACCAGCCCTACAAGCGGGAGGGAGCCGTGGTCTACGACTCCGAGCGGCTGGACGATGCCAATCGCGCCATGATCGAGGTCGGCCTGCACGAGCCGAAGCTCTGCTCCTTGGGCGGCATCTTCGGGATGGGCCCGTCGGTCAAGGGAAAGAAGGATTGGCAGCTGATCTACCAGGTCACGGCCCACACGCAGGAGGAGATGGATGCGAAAGCGGACTGCGTCGAGCGGATCATCCGAGAGGCGGCGCCGCCCGATGCCTGGCATCCCGAGGCGGCCACCGGGTTCGCACAGCGGCTGCTGCACTTCGGACACGATTCCTCGAGCGGGGCCAAGGTGCTCGGAATGCCGACCTTCATCGAGTTCCTCGCGCCCCGGGACAGCGGGCTTTCGCTCTTCAGGGGCGTGCTCGAGCTGATCGGCAAGGAGATAGAGGGCTGGGAGGGACGGGTCTCGTGCTGGGGATGCGCCATGTGGCTGTGCGGAGACCAGCACTACCTGTCGTTCTTCTTGAACCACAAGGAGACGGATCCGGAGGCCCGCGAGAGGGCTCTGGCGGTCGCCAGGAAAGTGAATCGCTTCGGACTCGAGAGGGGCGGCTTCCAGCTGGTACTGAACAAGGACGTCGGCGACATCGCCGCCGAGATGATCCCCGA
>PVBE010392694.1_pt1 | contig 16730 bp, 21 predicted proteins | sample 1631181 | NCBI WGS metagenome assembly PVBE01 (sample SAMN08397723, study PRJNA350692) | Marine metagenome, whole genome shotgun sequencing project. | isolation source: water | place: Pacific Ocean | collected 2012-04
GACTAGGCCCAAGCGACTGTTTACTAAAAACACAGCAGCGTGCTAAGTCGTAAGACGACGTATACGCTGTGACGCCTGCCCGGTGCCGGAAGGTTAAGAGGAGCGGTTAGCACTTCGGTGCGAAGCTTTGAATCAAAGCCCCGGTAAACGGCGGCGGTAACTATAACCGTCCTAAGGTAGCGAAATTCCTTGTCGGGTAAGTTCCGACCTGCACGAATGGCGTAACGACTTGGGCACTGTCTCAACCACGGACTCGGCGAAATTGCAGTGTGAGTAAAGATGCTCACTACCTGCGACAGGACGGAAAGACCCCGGGACCTTTACTGCAGCTTGACATTGGAGTTTGGTGTGTTATGTGTAGGATAGGTGGGAGGCTTTGAAACGGAGGCGCTAGCTTTCGTGGAGCCACACTTGAAATACCACCCTTATCATATCGAGCTTCTAACCTCGGTCCGTTATCCGGATCAGGAACAGTGTCTGGCGGGCAGTTTCACTGGGGTGGTGGCCTCCCAAAAAGTAACGGAGGCGCCCAAAGGTTCCCTCAGTCCGGTTGGCAATCGGACGTTGAGTGTAAGGGCACAAGGGAGCTTAACTGCGAGACCTACAAGTCGAGCAGATGCGAAAGCAGGGCCTAGTGATCCCATGGCGGCATGTGGAAGCGCCATGGCTCATCGGCTAAAAGGTACCCCGGGGATAACAGGCTAATCTTGCCCAAGAGTCCATATCGACGGCAAGGCTTGGCACCTCGATGTCGGCTCGTCGCATCCTGGGGCTGAAGCAGGTCCCAAGGGTCGGGCTGTTCGCCCGTTAAAGCGGCACGCGAGCTGGGTTTAGAACGTCGTGAGACAGTTCGGTCCCTATCCGTCGCAGGCGCAGGAGGTTTGAGAGGAGCTGTCCCTAGTACGAGAGGACCGGGATGGACGTACCTCTGGTGTGCCAGTTGTCTTGCCAAGGGCATGGCTGGTTAGCTACGTACGGAACGGATAAGCGCTGAAAGCATCTAAGTGCGAAGCCGGCCTCAAGATGAGACCTCCCACCGATTTATCGGGTAAGACCCCTGGCAGAACACCAGGTTGATAGGCCGGAGGTGTAAGCGCAGTAATGCGTTCAGCCGACCGGTACTAATCGGTCGAGGGCTTGAGTCGAACCCTTGATGTCTTGTGCTCGCTATGGAGTGCTCAGGGTGCTGAGCACACACCGGTTTCCGGTGGTGATAGCGGCGGGGAACCACCCGTTCCCATTCCGAACACGGAAGTTAAGCCCGCCAGCGCTGATGGTACTTGGGGCGTAGGCCCCCGGGAGAGTAAGTCGCCGCCGGAGTATTTAGAGAAGGGCCGCTCGTAGGGCGGCTCTTCTCGTGGTTGAGGTTTCTTCGGATGCGACTGACGGTCTGGGCACCGGTAGCATCCCTCTGTGCCCCAGGACTCCCGAAAGCCGCGCCGCCACCAACACGAGCAGTGGAGTTCGCGCTCCAAGGAGCGTCGAGCCGACCGTTCGGACGAGCGCGCCCAGACCAGAACAGGACGACGAAAGGTTGCCGTACCACGGCAGCGTCCTAGGAAGCCGTGGTCGCCGGCGGGAGGACAGCTTCCCAAGTGGGTGAGCGACCAATTGGCCAGAGTCACGCCGAAGGCCAAGCTTCTGGCAGCAACGGAGCATCTCTTATCAGCGGCGACCTTTTTTTCGTCGGCCAAGTACGGCAAGGCGCTGGCCGAGGCCGAGCTAGCCAAGGAACTCTCGCCGCGGGATGCCACAATCCGGGAGATATTGGCGCTCTGTGCCTATCGGCTCGGTCGGTGGGATTTAGCACTTCGGGAACTGAGGACCTTTCGTAGGTTTACCGGTGAGAACACACACATGCCGGTGGAGATGGATGTGTTGCGAGCCCTCGGCCGCGGGGGAGACATCGAGTTGGCGTGGAAAGCCTTCAACGAAATACGGGGTGGAGTTCGGGCCACGAGGGATGAGGCGAAGGTAGTCTTTGGATCCTACCTTCTCGATACCGGCGATCTTAAGCGTGCCTGGGAGATCACTAACCCGAAACGGATACCGGTCGATCCCGAGGAAAGCGAGCTTCGAGTCTGGTACGTGGCTTCGCGGGCGGCGCACCACCTTGGAGATAACGAGACGGCTCGTCAGTTGTTGAATGCGATTGAAAGGGTCGATTCTGCTTTTCCCGGTCTCGACGAACTCGGCAGGCAGCTCAGGAACAATTGAGCGACGGACCGGAGCGGAGAGTCCAGGTGGAGAAGGACACCGTTCGATGGTTATCGCAGGAGCGGTCCACCCGTGAGTTGGAATTTCGAAGGCTCAGAGGCCCGACCGGGATCGACGCGGTCATTGGGTCTGTAGGACCACAGGGGCCGGAGGGATCACCGGAACTCGACGGGGCGACCGGTCCGGCGGGATCTGCCGGCGTGGTTGGTACCTACGTGCGGGAGGTATCTGGTGCCGTGCTGAAGTTGCCGAACGGGCTGCTGTGACTTGGTGGCAACTCCAATTGCGAGATGCTACCGCCGTCCGCGGTTTGGTCTAGCCTTGCTGCGCCAGCCAGCGCTCGATGCCTGCGGCCTGCATCGGCCAGTAGCTGTTGCGGTCGTAACGTTCGATTAAGGACTCGTCGTAGCCTTGGGCGCGATATCCGTCGAGAACCCAGCGACGTAGATCAGCGGCGATGTTATCGGATGCGGCGGCGCCTTCGACCCAACGTACCCATTCCCAGAGGCGTTCTTCGGCTAGAGCGAGTGTCTTCTGCGGTCGCGGATCGGCCCCGAAGTGGGCAAATCCGAGAAATGCAGGTTTGCGAGTAGCTATCCGATGGAGCTGCTCGGTGATGAGGGTGGGCTCGAAATCCGGAGGAGGGGTGTTGGGCTGCACCATATGGCCGTGGGGAAACGCGATGCCCACGGCATCGCCGACAAAGCAGGCTCCGGTCTTTGCCTCGAAGAACACGATGTGGTGTTGGGCGTGCCCGGGGGTGTACATGACCTCGACTGCTCGGCCCTTGCCGAGAGAGATGGTGTCGCCCTCATCGAGCACGAGTAGGCGACTTTTGTCCAGAGGTTCCATGGGTCCCCACAGGTCGAGCATTCCTTGCGGGGAGTAGATGCGGCTGGCCGAGTTCCACAGTCGCTCTGGCGAGATGAGGTGGCGGGCGCCAGCGACGTGAACCCCGATGTCTGCATTTGGGAAGCGCTGCGCGAGTTGCCCGGCCCCGCCAGCGTGGTCCAGGTGGATGTGGGTGACGGCCATCGTGGCGAGATCGTCGACCCCGATGTGGGCGAGCGCGTCGTAAAGATGTCCTAGCGTGCGTGACGGCCCACATTCGATGAGCACTCGATTTGGGGTGTCGAATAAGTAGCAGGCGAGACGTTCGGCCTCGTCATGCATGTAGGCATCGATTAGATAGAGATCGTGGCCAAGGGCGGTGACCGAAACTTCAGGCATGGAGCGAACGGTAGCGCCCGCCGAGCAGGCCCTTCGGGCCGCCTTGGATCCTTAGTTGATTCTCATCCGCGGCTCATCGTAGCCATACTGGTCCGGTCGACAATTGGACCCATGGGGACAATCCAAGACAGGCGCCGCAAGTTCCTTCTGCGCCTCATTTGCGGCCGAGAGGAAGATCCTCGGTGGGCGCGGCCGGGGCTGTTGCTGCTGCTGTTCACTGCAGCAGTTGCCTACACCTGGGCGCTCGATGCCAGCGGTTACGGCAACGAGTACTACGCGGCAGCGGCTTACAGCGGCTCGCAGAGTTGGACGGCCTGGTTCTTTGGGTCGTTTGACGGAGCATCCTTCATCTCGGTGGACAAGCCGCCGGTGTCGCTGTGGGTGACCGGCATGTCGATACGTATGTTCGGTCTCAGCAGTTGGAGTGTCCTTCTTCCTCACGTGGTCGCCGGGGTCGCCACGATCGGGATTCTCTACGGGACCGTCCGACGCTGGCATGGGCATGCCGCCGGTCTACTGGCAGCCGCCGCGTTGGCGGTGACACCGATCGCCGCCGTGATGTTCCGATACAACAATCCCGATGCAGTCCTGACCTTGCTCATGGTATCTGCATTGGCGGTCGCGCACGCGGCGGCGCGGCGGGGAAGCGGTTGGCGTCTGGCTGGAGCCGGAGCACTTGTCGGCCTGGCATTCCTCACCAAGACCACCCAGGCATTGCTGATCATTCCGGGAATCGCGATCGCGTACCTGGTGATGGCACCGATTTCACTTCGGCGTCGCATCATTCACGGGCTCGGCGCAGGTCTTGCCGCGATTGCCTCGGCGGGTTGGTGGATCATGATTGCCGATGCGTCCCCGGCCGCACCCTATTTCGGCCAGACATCGACCGGCTCCTTCATCGACTATGTGCTGGGCGTCAACGGATTCGATCGAGTCACCGGATCCGACTTAGGAGTAGGAGGCCCCGGCCGTCTCGGTGGTTCCACTGGTTGGAGCCGGTTATTCAACGAAGAGATCGGAGATCAGGTGGCCTGGCTCATACCGCTGGCTGTGGCTGGTCTCGTGGTAGGGGTATGGCGGTGTAGGTCGGATTCGCGGACCGAATCGATTCATACAGGCTGGCTGATGTGGGGAACTGTCTTTGTTACCCATTTCGTCGTCTTCAGCCACATGCACGGGCCCTTTCACCCTTACTACTCGGTGTCGATGGCACCCGCCATCGGAGCTTTGGCGGCTGCAGGAGCGGTCGATATGTGGCGGGCACGTGGGGAAAGCCACCCTTCGCGATGGCTTCTACCCGTCGTAGTTGTGGTCTCGGCGGTGTGGGCCTGGGGGTTGTTAGCCCGGAGTTCTGAATTCGCCCCTTGGTTGGGACCGGTGATTTTCTTTGGTTCTCTGGCCGGGTCGGTTGCGCTCGTAGCGGGGTTTTGTGAGGTCCGTTGGTCGCTTCGGGTCGGAGGTGTGGTCGGTGCCCTTCTGATAGTGGTCTCACTCGCCGGCCCGGCGTCGTTCGCCCTCGCTTCGATCGGTGCCGACTACTCGGGTGGCGACCCGAGGGCGGGTCCAGTTGCAGGCGAGACAAGGCTGCTCTCGATCGATGGGCAGGCAAGCGGTCCGCTTCCGACCGCAGGCTCTACAGGGGGTGCTCCTCCTCCGGACGCGATATTTGGCCCACCGAACCGACCGGGTTATCCTGGTCAGGCCGAAAATGGGCTGCCGAGGCAAGGAGGAGACGGCTCTCCAGGAGTTGGCGGTCCCTCACTAAGCGACAAGATTGTGGATTTTCTGGTCGTTCATCACGACTCGGAGACTTGGCTGGTAGCCACCATTGGGATCCAGGCGGCGGCAAAGATTATTCTTGAGACGGGTGAGCCCGTCATGGCGATGGGGGGCTTCAGTGGTGGTGATCCGACTCCGACGGTCGATGAACTGGTCGACTATATCGGATCGGGTGCTCTGAGATTCGCCTGGCTGGGTGGCGCGCGAAATTCGCCAAAGTGGGCAGAGTGGGAGAGAATCATCAAGGATCTCTGCGTTCCAGTCGATCTCGGGGGCTCACCGGTACCGCTTTTCGACTGCGCCGTTTGAGCGACTCGCCGATCAGGTCTGTCTCCTAGTGCCTGAGGGTTTCTGACCGCTACGATCCCGGCCGTGCGACGCGTTGCCATCTCTGCTGCTTCGCGCCCCGGCGCTATCGCGGCGGCGGCGGTGGCCGACGCCGGTGGCAACGCTGTCGATGCTGCCATCGCCGCCACAGTTACAGGCATGGTTTCGGATCCCGGCATCATCGGACCGGGAGCGGGGTGTTTCATAACCGTCTGGCCTGAATCCGGGAGTCCCGTCGTGATCGATGCGAATGCGACGATGCCCGGCCTGGGTCGGGACGACGCTCCTGCATCCTTTGGTGATCGGGTCCACATAGAGTACGGAGGGGGGATGGAGACGCTGGTGGGGCCTTGCTCCGTAGCAGTTCCCGGGGTCTGGGCTGGTCTGGGGAGGGCGGCGGATCGTTTTGGCGCTCTGCTCTGGCGACAGGTCATGGAACCTGCGATAACGCTCGCCGACAACGGGTTTCCGTTGAGTGGCGTAAGCGAGGCCTACCTGTCGTACTCTCACTATGCGATTTACGACCGGGACCCGGATAGTTTCGCCGCACTCCATCACGCAGACGGGTCCCGGTTATCCGACGGTGATCCGGTCGACATTGCAGGTTTGGCCGAGAGTCTGGAGACAATTGCCGATGAGGGCCCGAGTTCCTTCTACACCGGTTCGATAGGACGGCGACTTGTCGACGCGATGAGCGAGTGGGGTGGGAACATCACCGCGCTCGATCTGGAGTCGTACGAAGCGATCGAACGAGAACCCGTGTCGTTCGACGTTAATGGCTGGCTTATCGCCACCAATCCGGCACCGGCGATCGGAGGTGCCGTGATGGCGGCGATGGTGCTCCTCGCCCAGTCCGTAGGGTTCAATGGATGGTCGAAGGCTGGGGTGAAAGCTATAGCTGAAGTCCAACGTTCTGTTCTTGCCTACCGGGCTGGAACGCTCGACGGCACCTCCGATACGGGGAGGGCAGTTGTCGACCTTCTGGAGCGGGCCCGGTATGGGGACTATCGCGATCTCATGTCGTCGTCCTCCACGATCCACGTGTCTGCAGTCGACACCGGGGGGCTGGCCTGTTCGATCACCAGCTCGGCGGGTTACGGGTCCGGCGTGATGATCCCCGGTACCGGATTGTGGCTGAACAACTCGCTCGGTGAAGTCGAGCTCTTTCCGGCCGGTATGGCGCGGTTTGCTCCTGGTGACCGACTTGCCTCCAATATGGCTCCGACCGTAGCCGGTGGGCCCAACGGGTCGGTACTGGCAGTCGGCAGCCCGGGCGCCAGCCGGATCACAACTGCCCTCGCCCAGGTGCTGACCAACTTCATTTGCCTTCAGATGTCGGTGACCGAGGCCGTGCAACACCCCCGCCTCCATGTGGAGGTCTTCAACGGGGAACCGACGATCACATTCGAACCGGGGCTTCCGGTGGAACCGTTCGATGATCTTGGGACACGGCGATTCCCGGATCTGTCGATGTACTTCGGTGGGGTGGGGCTTGCCATGTACGACCCCGACACCGGCCTCTACCAGGTGGCGGATTCCCGCCGCACCGGGGCGACGGCGGTCGGCGGAATCTGACCTCCGACCCCTAACGTTGCGACATGTGCAGGAGCGTTATGTTTCGCCGGAAACCGTGATGCTGATGACACGGCTCCGGACAACGGTTGCTCTTCCTTCTTGCACCTGACGATGTGCCGGTTCTGGAACTCTGATCCGGAAACGGCGGGCACTCTCAGGTAGTTGTTCACCAGAGCGAAGCGCATGTCGGTGTGGTCGTCGCCGTAGACGGCGACAGAGAGGCCGTTCGAGGCGAAAAAGAGAGCGGCACTGAGGCAGGTCGGCCCGTTTCCGACTACGGCGGCCGATGTCATTGGAATTCACCTCCGATATTGTCCTGTCCATAACAACCGAGGAAACATGAGCGATCTACCGAAGATCGATGCCGAATGGTGTGAGAGCCTGGCACCCGAGCAGTTTCACATCCTCCGGGAGGCAGGTACCGAGCCTGCCTTCACCGGGATCTACTGGGACGAAAAGGCGGTGGGCACGTACCGCTGTTTCGACTGCGGAGCCGCCCTGTTCGAATCTTCGACGAAGTACGACAGCGGCTCAGGCTGGCCGTCGTTTACGACGCCGATCAAAGGTGCTGTTGAGATGGCGGAGGATCGGAGCCTGGAAATGGTCCGTACCGAGGTCACGTGTGCGGTGTGCGACGGGCACCTCGGTCACGTGTTTCCCGACGGCCCGGGTCCCGAAGGCCTCCGCTACTGCATCAATTCCGCCTCGCTGGACCTCGAATTGCCTGAGTGAGCGACTTCACAGCCAGAGCCGATGGAATGATCAGGTGTGCCTGGGCCGCCGGCGACGAACTCTACGACGCCTATCACGAAAAAGAGTGGGGAGGGCAGTCACCGCAGACTCCGGTCCTACGAGAAGATCGTGCTCGAGGGATTCCAGGCGTGGTTGGCATGGATGATCGTTCTTCGCAAGCGGGATCGGTTCCACCCGGTGTTTGCGAACTTCGATCCGGAGGCGGTCGCCTGTAGCGGAGGCCGGTTGATAACCTGGGACTTGGAAATTCCAGAGGTGGGAGTTCCGGATGGCCGGCATTGTCCTTGAGAACGTGGGAAAGATCTACGGAGACGAGATCCGAGCAGTCGCCGATGTCAACCTCGAGATCGGTGATGGCGAGTTTCTCGTGCTAGTCGGGCCCTCGGGCTGCGGAAAGTCGACGATGCTCCGGATGATTGCAGGTCTCGAGGAGATCTCGGAAGGCAAGATCACGATCGGGGATCGCGTCGTCAACGATGGGCAACCCAAAGACCGTGACATCGCGATGATGTTTCAGAACTATGCCCTTTATCCGCACTGGAGCGTGTTCGACAACATGGCTTTCGGGCTCAAGCTGCGCCGCTCATCGGGCCTCGGGGCGAGACGATTCTCGTGGATGGCGGACCGGATCCGATTGTGCTCCGCTCTCATCTGCGACATCTTGGTGATGGGCAAGGAAGAGATCATGCGGCGGGTCGACGCCGGCGCCGAACTCTTGGAGATCCCCGACTACCCCGATAGAAGGCCGAAGGCATTGTCCGGGGGGCAACGGCAAAGGGTCGCAATGGGGCGCGCGACTGTGAGGGAGCCCTCAGTCTTCCTGATGGATGAGCCGCTGTCGAATCTCGATGCCAAGTTGCGGGTCTTAATGCGGACCGAGTTGAGCCTGCTCCACGAGCGTCTTGGAACCACCACGGTCTACGTCACTCACGATCAGGTCGAAGCGATGACCCTGGGGCAGCGGGTCGCGGTTCTCAAGCCCTACTCGGTTGCGCGACCCGAGACCCTCCAGCAGGTCGATACCCCCTCCAAGCTATACCATGAACCGCGTAACTTGTTCGTAGCCTGCTTCATCGGAAGCCCCGCCATGAACCTTGCGAGCGGCCACCTCGAGGGCGACGGGGAATCAGTCTCAGCCGTCTTTGGCAACACACGTTTGACCCTCCATCCTGAGATGCTGTCCCGAAATCCCAAGATTTCGGCGCATATGAACGAGGAATTGGTCTTCGGAATCCGGCCAGGGGTATTCGAGGACGTTCGAGTGGCCCGAGACCCCGTCGAGGAGTGTGTGATGGAGGTGGAGGCTGCCGTCGTCGAGGTCCTGGGGCCCGAAACGCTGGTCCACTTCCTGGTTCCTAGTCCACCGGTGGTGACGCCCGATATTGAAGAGTTGCTAAAGGATAACGGGGCGGAGGCGCTATCCCTCGGGGACACCACGAAGTTCACGGCTCGAGTCAACTCAGATGTCGATGTGGCCGCTGGGTCACGCTGCAGGCTTGCTGTGGACACCAGCAAGATCCATTTCTTCGATCCCAAAACGGGCCTGCGGATCGCCTAGGTGGCTGCTGAAAAGGTCGGTGTCTGGTGCGGTTTGGGTTCTCCCGATTTGTTGGCGTGATGGCCAGAATTGGTCCTGTCTGTCGATCATGTAGGGGCCGTGTTGGGGAGCGTTGACCGTCAGGCGAGCTTGTTGGGTGTGGATTCGTTGTTGTCGCCTTGTTTGAGGGTGACGACTCGTCGTTTTATGCGCGGCTGGCGACACAGGCGTTGATCGTGGCCTCGAAGTTCTCTTTCGTGAGTTCGATAGTCGGCATGATTTGCTTTCGGGGTTGGTAGCGGTAGCTAATGGTGAAACGGCGCATCGGGCGCGTGCATTCCCGGCCGGTCAGGAAAGACGCTGCTAGATTCGTCACTGTGGCGAATCTATCCAGGGATGAGAGTGTCTGCGCCTGGTGTGGGGGTGGGGTGAATCAGTTACCCACCGGCAGACCGCGCCGTTACTGTCGCGACTCCCACCGCCAACGGGCCTATGAGGCCAGGAGGATGGGGTGGCGAATGGGCCTCGACACCGGCGAAGCAGTCGTCTCGGCGTCAGCTCTCGATCGGCTTGGTGATCGATTGACGATCCTGGAAGCGGCACTGGACGACGTCGAGCGGGACCTGAGAGCCAAGGGGGGCTATCAGATGGCGTTCCGGCATCTCTACGGGGCGGCTGCCGGCCTGCGCGGACAGCGATTGCGAGCCCGGCCCCTGATGCGGCGCCGGTGATGCAGAGTGGGGCTGCGGGGCTCGGATTCAGCCCGCATTCCGGCGATTTGGGCCGATTCGGCTGCTACATCAGCATATTACACGGATAACGGAAGTTATCCGTGTAATATGCTTCTCTGATGGCAACAGATTTCGCCCTACTTTCTGATCTTGCCGAGGATTGGCTGACCGGGCTTCGCTTAGGCGGATCGCGCGGTAGCCGATCTGAGTCCTCCGCGGGGACGATATCGAATGTTGAACGTGCCCGTCGCGGTGACCTCAAGAACTGGGCACTGTCACTCCATGCGGCGCTGGGTCGGACGCCAACCCAGGGCGAGACTCTGGGGGCCGTGACTTTCGGCGGTCTGACCGCTGAGGATCTCACTAGCGAATGTTTGATTGAAGCGTTCCGGCACCTGCAGAGGAATCGTGCCCCTTCTACTATTAAGCGGCATCTTTCTACTCTTCGTGGCTTCTGTCGGTGGCTCACCACCCGCGGTCACCTCAGCACCGACCCAACGCTTGACGACCACCTCGCCTACCGAACGGTTGTCGAACTTGAGGTTCGGGCCTTTACGCCGCACGATGTCAAGGCGATGATCGACGTGGCAGCCACTCCCCTGCCTCGGGTTCGCTCGGCATGGCCGACACGTGATCAGGCGATTGTCGACTTCCTCGCCTCCACGGGTGTGCGCGCCGCAGAGGCCTGCGCTCTTCAGCTACGTGACGTAGCCCAGGGCGAGGATCCTCTGGTGCTCGTGCGTCGGGCAACCAAGTCGGGGCGATCACGGTCCATCCCGCTGCCCCACCGCGTCCTGGGTCGTCTCGATTACTACCTCACCGAGCGTGACCGGCGAGCCACTGAGGAGTCGGCATTCGCCACCGAAGACCGACGCAGTCCGCTTTTTGTCCGCAACAACGGTGCGGCCTTTAGCACCGATGCCCTCTACCACCTGATTCGTCGTCTCGCCCACCAAGCTGCCACTACTGTGCCCGAAAACGCTCTCATCCACGCCTTCCGTCACCATTACGGTCTTCAACTGGCACTCCGCCGGGTCCCCGTTCCCACCATCCAACAGCTGATGGGCCATGCCGATCCCCGCACCACCTCTATCTATACCCGCCACGCTCCCCAGGATCTCATCACCGCTCTAGATGACGCTGGATGGCTGGGCGAGGGCCTCGTCGATGTCCAGAAGCGGTCCAGAGCGATGGGCAACACCTGATTTTCTTCTCCGGATCAGAGTTCTCGGGTAGGCGGCTTGAGGGAGCCAGGGCGGACACACGTAATCCGGCGCAGCAGAGGGGTATCGACGTGTCCGGCGAGCGTCACTCCCCGGGCAGGCTTCGCGATGACTCCGGTAGTCCTGTTACTCCTGGCGTCCTCGAAGCGGCGACCGGGTTGCAGAACTGTCAACGTACTTGTTGATCACGATCAGTTCCTGAGCTTCAGGCGTCGTCACAGCTGGGGCCATGGTCACAGGGTGGCGTCGGGGTCGTCAGGGGCCCTGTGTTGTCACCAGTGTGCTCGCTTTGCTGGCCGCATCAGGACAAGTGTTCCCGCCGCTGCAGTTGCTTTCTTACCCTCCATTTCGTACTCCTTTTCTGCCTTACGAGAGATACGATGCTCTGGGTCGTTTAAACGGCGCCTTAGAGCAAGCGAAGGACGAACAAATCAGTCACGCGGGTTTCACAGCCGGATGCGAGACTGACACCATGGCAGTGACGGCCACGACCCTCCACGCGGACCTCGACGCTTTCTACGCGTCCGTCGAGGTCCGCGACGATCCCCTGCTCCAGGGGTTGCCTGTGGCCGTCGGCGAGGGGGTCATTCTGGCCGCGACATACGAGGCTCGCCGCCATGGGGTCAGGTCGGCAATGAATGTCGCTGAGGCGCGCCGGCGTTGTCCCGACCTGCGGGTGGTACCCGGCCGGTTCGAAGCTTATGTCGCCGCCAGCAGGCAGGTTATGGAGCTCTTTGAGCGCTACACACCCTACGTCGAATCTATATCGATCGACGAGGCCTTCCTCGACGTCGCCGGTTCGGTACGTCTGTTCGGCCGACCCGATGAGATCGCACGTTCGCTGCGCGCCGCCGTTCGCGACGAAGTCGGACTGCCCATCTCGGTTGGTGTTGCCACTACCAAGCACCTGGCAAAGATTGCGAGTCGGGTGGCTAAACCGAATGGCCTGATCATCGTACCGTCCGGGAGTGAAGAAGAGTTTCTTCACCCACTCCCGGTGACCTACCTGTGGGGGGTGGGACCGGTGGGTGAGGAGAGACTGGCCCAGTACGGGATCAGTACTATTGGACAACTTGCCGAGATCCGTCCGGCCTTCCTTGCCAAGTGGCTCGGAGAGCACTGGGGAAGGCACCTTTGGCACCTGGCAAATAACCACGACTCGCGTCCGGTAGAGCGCTCGGCGGAAGCCGGGTCGGTGGGAGCGCAGAGCGCTGGACGCACCACAGATCTGGAGACCAGGCACCGGTCCATCCTCTCGCTCGCCGATCGGATCGGCACCCGCCTCCGACGCAAGAAGCGGGCCGGGCGGAGGGTCACCGTGCGGATCCGGTTCGATAACATGTCTGCCGTTACAAGGGCTGTGACCCTCCCCGGGCCGATTGCCGAGACTACGGCCATCCACCACCAGGCTACGGCGCTTGCCGATGCGCTGATTGCTGAACGTGGTGAGGGCAGGGACGTCAATCTGATAGGAATCTCGATCTCGATGCTGCAGAGAGCGCCGCATATCCAGATGGAGCTATCGCTTCCGGGCCTTTCGGGGGATGCCGTAGTCCGGGCCGGATCGACCGAGAACCTCCTGCATCACGATCTGGACAGAGCTGTAGACGAGGCCCGAAGCCGTTTCGGTCGTCATGCGATAAAGAGGGCTGCTGCACTCAAAGCCGAACCCGAGATCAGATCGCCCACCGACGAACTCGAAAGAGATGGCGGCTAGCGTCGCGACATACAATTCAGCGTTTGGGAGTACCCGTGACAAATGGGCGAAACCGGGCGGTTTCGCGAGCGTGCGAACCGGCTGGGGGGCCGCGTGACAACACGCTCTGTGGTCGGTAGATCCACCCGCCAGGACCGTGCGGACGTGATCATCGCGTGGTAAGCCAGGAGGGGACGTCGGTTCTCTCGCTGAAGGTCGGTGTGGGGGTCCTTCAGCGGGTGGAACAGATCACGCCCAATTTCAAAGAGGCAGGTCACGGTTTTGTTAGGACAGATCGAGATAGGCCCGCTTCGAGAGCTCTTCTTGGAGTTCACTGAGGATGCAGTCACATTGCGATTCGGGATTGTCATCACTCACCGATCGTGCCACCTCGACACACACCTCCGTGTATGAATCTTGGAGTCATTGTGATCAGGCGTTGTCGGGCTCTTGTGCGTCGCCGCCGCAGGCGGTCACCGTGAGCACGACGGCTACCACGATCACAGCGACTCGTAGGGCCTACGATTCGACATATCTGTAACATTCCTGAGGATTGGAAACCCGGCAATTACCGGGCAGCTGAGGGAGAATGAGCCGAAGCCGCACGAAGCTTGGGGCTTGTGCAATGCGAGGACGGCGCGGGCCGAATCCGATGACCACGACTGACACGACGATCGCTGCACACTCAGCGCCGCCGGGCGGGCGTCGGCGTCATGACCTCGATGCACTCCGCGGGTTCGCGATGTTGCTAGGAATTGGGCTGCACGCCTCGTTGTCTTTCTTCCCGGCGTTTTGGGTGGTGCAGGACTCCAAGGTCGATCAGCGCTGGTTGTATGACGAGTTCTTCCAGGCGGTGCACGGATTCCGTATGCCGGTGTTCTTTTTGCTCTCGGGGTTCTTTACCACCATGTTGTGGCGGCGCCGAGGGATCCGGTCCCTTATCCGTCAGCGTGTCACCCGGGTACTGGTTCCGCTCGCGCTAGGGCTGGTCTCGATCGTGCCGATCATGAATTGGGTGGTTGGGGAGTCGGTCGCGTCGTCTGACATCGTGACAGCGGTTCTGGTCGGCGATGCAGAGGGCATACGGAGGTTCATCGACGATGGCTATGAGCTCGAGGCCCGGGGCGAAGATGGCGGCACGATCCTGCACCTGGCGGCTCTGCTCGGGACCGCTGATGTAGTGGAGGTGCTGTTGGAAGCTGGCGCCGACCCCAACGCGGTAACCTTCGCAGGGGACACCCCGCTTGGAGCGGCGTTCGTGTTCGGCAACGAGGCCGCGGCCGACCTGTTGGTCGAGGCTGGTGTTCCTGATTGGCGGCTGTCGGGCCAGGACTGGTCCGACAGCAAGGGCTGGGGTTTCGCCGCCGATGAGATCGAGGCACCCGAGGACGACCGGGAGGGTCCGGCGTCGTGGGTGGAGTCCGTTTCACCATCTCTGGTTCTTGTGGTTTCTCTGCTGCCTCGTAGCAGGCTTCGTGCTCGTCGCCTGGGTCTCCGACTTGGTGGGCCGCGTCTGGGGCCGTGAGCGGCTGCGATCGGAGCGCACCACCTGGGCGATTCTCATGGGTCTGATGGTTATCACGTGGTGGGCCCAATACCTTATGGGCCAGCGGGGTGAACTCCGGCTATTCGGATCCGACACCTCAACGAGTCTCGTCCCCGAGCTTCACGTGATCGGCTACTACGCCATCTTCTTCGCCTTCGGCGCCTTGATGTATGGCACTAGAGGCCGAGCAGGCACCGAACTCGCCGACACGCTCGGACGCGGCTGGGTATACCTGCTGCCACCGCTGTGGTCGTGCTGTTCCCGCTCTCCCTTGTGGCTACGTTCGGGGATGGCAGCGGCGGGCCGTGGACGTGGTGGTTCGCGTCCTTTCTCCAGACTACCTACACCTGGGCAATGATCTTCGGCCTCTTCGGTCTCTTTCGCAGGTTGTTGTCGGTCGAACGTCGAGGCGTCCGCTATCTGTCGGACTCGGCCTACTGGCTCTACTTGGCCCACCTGCCATTGATCATCGCCGGTCAGGCCTGGATCCGCGGCTGGGACATCCCCGCTTCGATCAAGTTCATCGGGCTGTGCGTTGTGTCGGCGGCGTTGCTGCTCGTCAGCTACCAATTATTTGTGCGCTACACGCCCATCGGCTGGCTCCTCAACGGGCCCCGCACACCAACCCGATTCCCTGTCCCCTGGGCCCGGCAAGCATCGACTAACGGCTGCCAAGAAGACGTCCGGGTAGGTACCGGACACTAGTTGAGTCCAGGGTCATTCGGGTAGCTTCGGTAACGACGGAGTTCTCCCGTTTGCCGGGCAAAAACCGCTCGCCACAGCCCGAGAGGATCTGGCGTCAGAATGTCGTCAGTGGCGCCGACGAGGACGAACCAATCGCCCGAAGTGATCTCATCTTCGAGTTGGCCCTCCTCCCAACCGGAATGGCCGGCGAACAAACGGATTGACTCAGGAGCTGCGTCGGCTGCCTCTGCGGTGTCGACCACGTTGATTCCGCCGTCTGTCACGGCAAGCACCAGCCCGTGGTCGATCGCGATGGGTCCTCCATGGAACACGACCGTTGGTTCGGCGACCACCGCCGACAACTCAGGTATGACATCGGATACCGGAATGTCGGTCGGTCGGTTCAGCACCAGTCCTGCAGCGCCATTGGATACATCAAACAGATAGACGACCGTGGCGTCGAAGTTCGGGTCGAGCTTCCCGGGGACAGCCACGAGGATTTGACCGGCTTCCGCTGGTTGCATCTCGACTGGATTAGCTGCCGAACTGCAGCGAGACAGCAGTAGCGGCGAGGGGCATTGGCACCACGACCTGAGTGTACGGCTTTGTCGCCGCCCTGGGCGAGGTGGCGGACCAGTGTCGGGTAGCGCGGATCACGCCGTCGTCGGCAGTGCGAGTGGTTGTCGACGTCATGCTGCCTCCCGGCAAGCCAGGGCAGTCCCGATGATCCCGGCTTGATTTCGAAGAGCAGCGGGAACGATCCGAGCTCTGGCAACGAGCAATTCGAGGAACTCGGCGTGGTCCTTGCTGATTCCTCCTCCAATGACGATGAGGTCGGGCCAGAGGATCTTCTCCAGGGCGGCCAGATAGCTGTTCACCCGAGCGGTCCACTTGGCGTACGTGAGATCCTCTTCGTCCAGCACTCTCGCCGCGGCGTCGAGTTCTGCTTTCACTCCGTCAACCCCTAGGTGTCCCAGCTCTGTATTAGGCAAGAGAAGGCCATCGGAGAAAACAGCGCTTCCGATACCGGCCCCAAAGGTCAGGAGGAGCACGACCCCACTTTCGCTGGTCCCAGCCCCAAATCGCATCTCAGCCAGACCGGCCGCGTCGGCGTCGTTCAGAACGGTAGCGGGCGCGCCGACCACCGAGGAGATGAGTGAGCGAGCGTCGATACCGATCCAGGAGGAATCGATGTTGGCGGCCGTCCGCACCACCCCTTTGATGACGACCGCCGGCAAAGCGCACCCGAGGCGGGAGCCCGACCATCCGGTCTGCGCCGCCACCGAGGCGATCGTTGCCACGACCGCATCCGGGGTGGCCGGCTGCGGAGTCCGAATCCGGATTCGGTCGGTTACGAGCTCCCCAGCGTCGAGATCGACCAGCGCTCCTTTGATACCCGATCCGCCCACGTCGATACCCAAAGCGGTAGTCA
>PVBE011505431.1_pt1 | contig 16730 bp, 11 predicted proteins | sample 1631181 | NCBI WGS metagenome assembly PVBE01 (sample SAMN08397723, study PRJNA350692) | Marine metagenome, whole genome shotgun sequencing project. | isolation source: water | place: Pacific Ocean | collected 2012-04
CCACATCGTTGACGAGCATGACCTCGCCCGCGCAAGCATCCTGCTTCGCGTCTATTTTCTTTGCCACGGGTAATCCTTCGTGTATGTATGCGGCCACACGTGCTCGCTGAGTCAGCAAGGCGTACGCATCCACGCACCAGCAGGAAGCCGGGGGATGCCATATTCCAGAGTCTGTTCAGCAAGATCGGCATGGCCGTCCTGTTCCTTGTTCGATTCCGACCTTGATTTTCGGTGCTCCTGCCTTTGAAGCGGAGCCTGCCGAGCCGGACATCGAGCGTTGCTTGTGTCGTGCCTTCGTCGATCTGGGCGAGGTCAATCATCGATCAACTCGCCATCGATCTCGGGAAGCACACGAATGAGTTCATCACGCAGGACTTTCAAAATCCCGCGTTCGGAGTCAAGGGATCCGATTCGCCTAGCCAGTCGCTCACATTCCTCGATCGTCACACGCCGGACCAATTCACGGACCCGGGGGATCTGAGCGGGGACAAGCGAGAGGCTTCGAAGGCCGAGTCCCAACAAGAGCATAGTGTACGTGATATCGCCAGCACATTCCCCACAAATGCTCACGGGCACTGAACGTCGCTGGGCGGCCCGAACCACCGTTTTTACAAGCCTCAGGACCGCTGGGCTTGCTGCCGTGTAGAGGCTCGCCACCCGCTCATTGCCGCGATCCACGGCGACGGTGTACTGAATCAGGTCATTCGTACCGATCGAAAAGAAGTCCGCGACCCGCGCAAAGGTCGATGCCATGATGGCCGCGCTCGGTACTTCCACCATCATCCCGACCGGAATATCGTCCGAAACGGAATGGCCCTCGTCCCTGAGTTCGTCGGCAACGTCGCTCAGCAACATACGAGCCTGACGGAACTCCCCGACAGTCGTCACCAGTGGGAACATGACCCGGAGGTTGCCGTGCGGAGACGCTCGGAGAATCGCCCGCAGTTGGCGCCGGAACATCGGTAGGTTTTGAAGGCTGTACCGAATGCTCCGAAGACCGAGAAACGGGTTCCGCTCGGGCTCCAGCGCTAAAGCTTGCGTGTACTTGTCTGCCCCGAGATCAAGTGTCCGAAGCGTAAGTGGACGCTCACCCAGCCGCTGCAGCGCTGTCGAATACGACTCGCACAACTCATCCTCGCTGGGCTCTGTCACGCTTGTGAGGTAGGTGAACTCGGTTCGATAGAGGCCGACACCGTCTCCACCAACCTTGAGAAGCCCGTCGATCTCTCGGACAAATTCTATGTTCCCCAGGAGATCAATATGGATTCCATCTTTCGTGCGCGTCTCACCCGCAGGAGCGACCGAAGCGCGGAATCGCTCGAGCCCTTCCTTGCGGCGGCGATATCGAGCAGTCGTGTCCTCATCGGGCTGAATGACAACCAGCCCCTCGGTCCCGTCCACGATGATTTGATCACCATCACTGACATCACCAAGAACGTCGCCACAACCAACGACGACTGGAATACCGATCGCGGAAGCGACAATCGAGGCGTGATCGGTGCGGCCGCCCGCCTCCAGCACGATCGCGAGTACCTGCTCCCCTGAAAGCGATGCGGCATCGGCCGGCGTCAACTCGTGCGCGAGCAGCACCACCGGATCCGTCACCTGCTCTAGGCGTTCACGCGTACGGCCGAGCAGATGGTCGAGAATCCGGCGTTCAAGATCGAGAATATCCCGTGCCTTGTCCCGAAAGATGGGGCTTCCCATGGTTCGGAATCGTTCCGCGAGGCCGTGGAAGGCTTCGGAGACGGCGAAAGCTGCCGTGACGCCCTCATCGCGAATGCGGGATCGGACAGGATCGAGCAGCGCCGCGTCCCGGAGCAGTACCAGATGAACATCGAAGATCTGAGCCGCTTCGGGGCCGAGATCACGCTCGACATGCTGTCTATCGGCCTCGAGTGATGCGCTTGCTGCCTCGATAGCCCGATCCAACGCGACCACTTCTTCGGCTCGCCGAGATTCCGCAACGTTGTCTCTGGCAATACGTTCCCTTGCCTGGTCCAGCACGAAGGCGGTGGACTGAGCAATACCTGGGGCCACCGGGATGCCGCGGAGGGTCTTCATGGGCGTGCGCCCCCGCTCCACGGCGGGCCCGAGATTGTAGTTGGTTCGGGCACGCAGCGTGCCGCATCGACGCTACCTTGCCATCCCATGGACAGGAAACACTCACTCGATCAGCAGCAAGTCCGGCACGTAGCGGCACTTGCCCGCTTGGCCCTTACCGAGGAGGAATTAGCTGGACTCGAGCAAGACCTTCAAGCCATTCTCCACCACGTGGATCGACTCGCAGAGGTTGACGTCTCTGATATTGAACCGATGAACTCGCCACATGGCCACTGTTCGCGCCTGCACGACGATGAACCCACAGAACCTCTGCCCGTGGCTGCAGTTCTGGAGATGGCGCCGGCCACCGAAGCCGATTTCATCTCGGTTCCCAGAGTGCTTGACGGCGGAGGCGCCGCATGAGCCAGATCCCGGAGAAAGCCCGCGAAATTGCTGCTGCTGTTCGTGGCGGTGATATCAGCGCCGTCGAAGTCGCTGAGCACTACATCGCACGCATCGGGGCGGTAGATCCGAGTCTGGGCTGCTTTCAGAATGTTCGCGCCGAAACCGCTCTGACCATGGCCAAGCGTGTCGATGCCACGATCTCGCAAGGGAGTGATCCCGGCCCACTTGCCGGCGTGCCAGTCGCGCTCAAGGACAACATCATGGTTGCGGGAGAGCCCGCGACCTGTGGATCCAGAATCCTTGAGAACTTCGTCAGCCCATACGACGCCACAGTAACCCGCCGCCTCACAGACGCGGGCGCAGTGCTGCTCGGGCGGACTCGGTGCGACGAGTTCGCCATGGGATCATCGACCGAGCACTGCGCCTATGGCGTCGTTCGCAACCCATGGGATCCAGACTTTGTGCCCGGTGGTTCCTCCGGTGGAAGCGCGGCCGCAGTCGCTGCGGGACTCGTCCCCTGCGCGCTCGGCAGCGATACAGGTGGTTCCATCAGACAACCCGCGGCTTTCTGCGGCATCACCGGACTGAAACCTACCGGAGGAAGGGTCAGCCGTTGGGGCCTCGTTTCATTTGCACCAAGCATGGACCAGATCGGCCCATTCACCCGCGACGCCGCAGACGCCGCACTTCTGCTCCAGATACTTGCTGGCCAGGACGAACTTGATGACACTTCGGCTATGGCGGCGCCGCCTGCTGGCATCGAGGCCCTCGAACGCCCGCTCAATGGACTTCGAATCGGCATCCCAGAAGAACACCTCTCCGCCGACAATGATCCAGCGATCAACGCGGCTGTTCAAGAAGCCGCCGATGTGTATCGAAGCCTTGGTTGCGACGTCTCGACCGTGCATCTTGAGACCACCGACCTTGGAATCGCCTGCTACTACGTACTCGGCCCGGCAGAGGCGTCGAGCAACCTCGCTCGCTTCGATGGCATTCGATTTGGTCGTCGCGCTTCGGGAAAGGATCATGATCTTGAGGGGTTGTACTGCGCAAGCCGAAGCGAAGGACTGGGAGTGGAAGCACGCCGCAGAATCATGCTGGGCACGTATGTCTTAAGCGCTGGCTATTACGACGCGTACTACACCAGAGCACTGAAAATACGTCGTCTCATCCATGATGAATACGCTCGACTCTTCACTCAAGTCGATGTCATCCTCGGCCCAACAGTACCCTCGCCAGCCTTCCGGTTCGACACGCATTCCGATCCCCTCTCCATGTATCTGTGCGATAAGTACACGGTGACTGCGAACATCGCCGGTACCTGCGGCGTGTCGATCCCCTCTGGCACGGCGAATTTTGAGGGCGTGTCGCTTCCGGTGGGGATTCAACTTCAAGGACCAGTTCTCGGCGAAGACACGGTCCTCCGAGCAGCGCACCACTTCCAGATCGCGACTGACTATCACACCGCAATACCCCCGATCACTGGCTCGTCGTGACAACGACCCTTAGGGCAACTCGGGCTTCAGCCCCCAAGCCCGAAGTGATTTGAGAACAGCGGCCTGAATGTGAGTCGAAGCCTGCTGCGCCGGTTCTATGTCCGGATAGGGACCTGTAATCGCCTCAACCACAACTCCCTCGCTTGACCGCGTTGCGATCACAATTGCGGGGTATCCCTCAATAGTCTTGAGGTGAAACTCGGATCGATCGCGACCGACTTCTTCATCCACTACAGCAAACCGCACAACCGCTGTTTTTGCCGAGCCCGCTGATTGAACTGCCCGGCTCATATCACTCCAGCGGATTCCCTCGGCCGGAAGGAGTTGCAGCGGCCGAGCAGCGGTTCTCGGGGTGGCATTCGCCATAATGGACCTTGCTGCCACAGCTTGATCTGGACTCATCGTCATGCCGGCAGGTGATGCCGGAGTTTCCAACTGAGCCCCACATCCACACATGACGGCACCCATCGCCGCCAAACCGAACTGTATTCGCAAACATGGCATTGAACTGTCCTCATGACGCGGTTCCAGAGCCGAGAGCGAAGCGTACCGCGCCTTGGGGTCCTTGATGAGTACACTGCAGCCCAGAGACTGAGAACCTCCCTCACGTAGCGTTCACGCTTCCCGGACCCGACGAGCAGCCCGAGATGAACACCTCGAACAAGCCCAAGACATCCGGACGCAGCGAGCAGCGGCGACAGGAAATCCGCCGCAATATCCCCAAGCCCGCCGCGGACATCCGCCAAGCCATTCGCCGCCCCGAATTCATTCGCTCGGCAATCATCATTTTCGCGTTTCTCATCGTCCTGAGCATTCTGGTTGCGTGGGCTCGCGAGCAGGTTTGGACGTATCCGGGCCTCGTCACCAAGCAAGCGCAACTGACACGCTTGGACTACCGGCTCGAGAACGCTGCCGCGACGCAAACGCTCCGGGACGAAGCGGAAGCCGCCTCGCCCTTCATCTACATTCCAAACACCGCGGCGCTGGATCGGCTTCACTCCTCACTCTTGGGACTCCCCACCGCCATTGCTGGAACCGAATCTCTTGTCGATGTCGCTGATGAACTCAAGCAACTCTTCAAGTTGGACGAAGCGAATCTCGCAAAGGTGAAGCCATTCGCCGGTCCCGGCGGACCGACAGACGCATGGACAAAGTGGTCGGACGCCCTTGTTAAGGAATCGCTCATTCAAGCACCGATTCTCGATCCGGAAACCTTTCAACTCTTCTCGACGCAAGCGGCCACGAACCGAGCCCTCGGTTTAGACAACGGCATGTTCGAGCGGCCCCTGCGAGGCGAGCCGCTGAATGTCACGGAGTTGCAAGACGGCAACGTGCCACCACGGCTCCGAGAAATCGTGCGGCGAGCGGGATTCCCCGCTTCAGTCGACAGTCTTGTCGCAACACGAATCGCCATGGAAGCAAGGCCTTCCCTGCTGCTCGATCGAAACAGAACCGACACACTGAGGACCGAAGCGGCCAGCGGTGTCGAGCCGGTCATGATCGAACACAGGGCTGGCGAAACGCTCTACCTCGCAGGCGATCGAATTTCAGACTCCCAGCAACAAGAGGTGCTCCGCGAAGCCAAAATGTTCGCTCTCAACGCACCGTGGTCGTCGCGATGGATTCCCAGAATTGGCATCGTTTCTCTGCTCGCAGCGCTGTCAATATTTCTCGCCGCCTTCACGTCGATGACGCACAAGAGAATCGCCAAGAATCCGCTGAGACTCGTTGCAATCTGCCTGCTCGTAGCACTCTCCCTGTGCATCTCCGTCCTGATCTCAGCAGACGCTCCTGCGCTTGCACTCGCAGCATCGCTCGGGCCACTGCTGCTGTCGGTCATGATTCTGCGGCTCGCCTACGACCAACGGCTAGCGATTGCACTGGGCGCCATTCAAGCCGCCATTGTCACGCTCGCTTTGCAGGAAACACTTGGGTGGTTTCTATTGCTCGCTGCCGGAGCAGGCACACTCGTCGCTCAACTTGACGAGGTCCGAAGCCGAGCCTGCCTGATCAGAGCGTCGAGCATTGCAGCGGCAGTATCGGCCGTTGGTGCTGTCGTGCTGGCCATGATCGAGTTGCCCAATCTCAGCGCGGCATGGCTACAAGTCGTCGCGGACGCCGCTCAGGCTGGCGGCGTTGCGTTGTGTGTTGGATTCCTCGTTCTCGGAATTCTCCCGAGCATCGAGCGGGTCTTTCACATCACGACAGGAATGACTCTGGCGGAACTACGAGATCCGCGCCGGCCACTCCTTCGGGAACTTCAACAGCGGGCACCAGGAACTTATGACCACTCGCTTCAAGTTGCGAGCATCGCCGAGGCTGCAGCAGAGGCAATTGGGGGCGACGGCTTGTTGGTCTATGTCGGCGGGCTTTATCACGACATCGGCAAGATGCACAAACCGCAGTACTTCGTCGAGAACCAGAAAGGCGGAGAGAACCGGCACGACAATCTCAGTCCGGCGATGAGCCTTCTCGTGATCATTGGTCACGTCAAGGATGGCATTGAGCTTGCCCGTGAATATCGCGTACCACGGGCCATCATTCACTTCATTGAGTCGCACCATGGCACGACTCTTGTGGAGTACTTCTTCCACGCGGCCAAGCAGCGGGCGGAAGAGGCTGGCGACAAGGAGTCGCCACAGGAAGTCGAATTCCGTTATCCCGGACCAAAGCCGAATACCAAGGAAGCAGCCATCCTCATGCTTTCGGATTGCGTTGAAAGCGCCACCCGAGCCATGGTCGATCCAACGCCTGGGCAGATCGAGGGCTTGGTGCATGATCTGGCGAGGAAGCGGCTCCTTGACGGCCAGTTTGATCAGTGCCCCATGACTCTGGCGGAACTCAGCAAGGTCAAGGAAGCGATTCTCGCGAGAGTCGGCGCAATCCATCACGGACGGATCGCCTACCCGAGTGAGGGGGACGCCAAGCCTTCGGAAGAAGAACTCGAGCGAGTCGAGGCGGCCGAGGCTGGATAGGCCTTCGCAAGGAACTTGGTACTCAGAGCCCCTTGAGTCACTCGGAGCATCGGCCCTGCCCTGCGAGTTCTAGCAGTACGTACGCAAATCCATGTGTAAATCGAACAGGGCTCGCCGACCGTCGGCGAGCCCCATTCGTGTGCAAGGGAGCAATTTTATCAGTCTCAGGCCGGGAGTTCCTCGTGAGGCGAGTGTCTCCCGGGTCACCATGTATCCGCGGCAGACCCCCATTTCTGTCAGCACTCCTCAAAAGAAAACGAAATAGCCACCCCGCAATCTGGCAGCATTGGACACCCACCAACACCAAGCAACATCTCTAAAGGCACGCTCCCACGACCGAACCCCTTGCTATTGCGAACTGTTCTCAATAGAATTAGGGCCGTCCACCTCGATTGGAGTCCACCCGTGACAGGCCTCAAAGCGTTCCTGCTGATATTCATGATGATGCCCTTGGGCCATGCGCTCATGGTCGTCATGAATCGTCATCTCGATGAGCAGATTGGCTGGGGAGCCACCAGCCTCTTCCTGGCGGGATGCCTTCTCGTCTTGGGCACTCGCTGGACCCGATCATCTGCGTGGCAGAGTTTCCTCGGCGCGTTCGCCGGCGTGCTGCTCTGGACCGGCGCAGTCGAATACGGACTGCTCTACGCCGCAACCGTCTTAGGCATCGCCGAAGTCAATGGCACCGCGGGCGAGTACCGGCTCATGATGCACACATGGAGTTTCCTGCTCCTCCTCGTCCTATACCTCGTGATGCACGAGAGCATCCGCTGCAATCTCTTCATTTGGCTTCGGAAGAAACTGCACCTCACAGCAAAGACCCCTGTGACCGGAACGGTCATCAACTACGGCCCTCGCACCGCATTTGAGATGATCTCAATTCTGTGGTTCTTCTATGTATTGCTTCTGCTTCTGTACGACGAAACCCTCTTGGGTGTACATCACCTTCTGACCTACGCCTGCCTTGTGCTGAGCCTCGCCTTCGGAATGTGGCTCTTCGTCCGCCTCCTGCGGATCAAGGACATGGGCTTTGCGATCAGATATGCGATTCCGACCGTCATCATCATTTGGAATGTCGTCGAGATAACAGCCAAGTGGGGCCTTTATGAGGAGCCCTGGCTGACCTTGGATCCCGCCATCATGGTGGTCATCTGCATGTCATTCGTTGCAGGCGTCGCATTGGTCGTTCGGGAACTCGTGCAACCCCGTAGCCAAAGACTCGACCCGCGATCCTGAGCAATGACGTCTCGTCATTCGCTGATAACCGCCAGCACTGCCCGAGCGGCGCTGCTGAAAGCCATGTCGCGCAAATCAGTTTGACGAGCCCACCGAACGCTGTCATCCGACGGAACCCGAGCCCCCTTGCGAAGTTCACCTGCATGCACATGCAAATGAACGGTCCTGTGCGTCAGTTTCCTCGTCAATGTCTCAATTTTCACGGCGCTCACCACCGGAAACGAAATTCGATTCACAACTGCCTTCACTCCCAATTCCATCGTGTCTTCGATTGCAGGTGCTTGCCACAGCCCTCCCCAAAGACCGCCCGGCGGACGCTTCTGCACGAGCCACCGCCCACGCCTGCGAATCACAACCGCATGATGGTGAATCACCCGAGACGCCGCCCGCCGCTTTGGGCGAGGAATTTCATGCTGCCGCCGCGACCGTTTCGCGGCGCATCGCCGCTTCAGCGGGCACTCATGACACAGCGGGGTGGCGGGCACACAGATTCTCGCACCAAGTTCCATCATCCCCTCGTTGAGCAGCGCCGGACTGCCACAACACTCAACGAGCGCACCCGCACGCGCCCACATTCGATTGGCAAATGCAGCGTCCTCAGCAGCACCATCATCGCAATGAAGCCGCGCCAGTAGCCGCGACACGTTGCCATCGACAATCGGTTCGGGATGCCCCCCGACGATTGACGCCATACTGCCTGCCGTGTACCTCCCGACACCGGGCAGCGTCCGAAGCACACTCACATCGAGCGGAACCTCGCCGCAGTGCTTCCTCACAATCTCTCGTGCCGCCATTTGCAGATTGCGAGCGCGGCGGTAGTACCCCAGCCCCTGCCACATGTGCATGACGTCCTGCTCATCCGCCTCCGCTAAATCGCGAGGCGATGGAAACCGCCGCATGAACGCTTCAAATCGCTCCAATACGCGCATTACCTGCGTCTGTTGCAGCATGAACTCACTTACGAGCGATCGCCAGGGCGTCCGATCCCGCCTCCACGGCAAGTCTCTTGCGTGCAACGCAAACCAACGCTCAATCGCCGCCGCCGTGTCTCGCTCAGTCCTTCCCATCGAGCCGCTAGTCTACGGGGAATGGTGAAGCCACAAACACCCTGAATACAAGCTCTGGAGCAATGCCGATGATCCGCGCACTCACCCTGATCCTCGCAGTCTCAACACTAACGGCCTGCCACCTCGACTACGTAGTCGAACTCAAGCCTGACGGCGACCGACTCATTCGCGGCACCAAGGTTGACGCTGGGATCGAGCCAAGCGAAATCGCAGCCTTGGAGGACGCCTATGGGCAGCCGGAGTCTGCCCCACCCCGCTCACGCGGCAATGACGGCAAACAGACTGAGCCTGCACATCTGGTGTTTCACGGGATCGATTCCGGCACCGGCTGGCCGGATGGGTTCGGAGGCAAGGGAAGTTGGGCCACCTATGACTCGCCACTTGGCTCGGCGGATTGCTTTCTCGAGTGCCTTGGCGGCGACGTCAACGCGTTGGCCGACATGCTCGCCCTCCAAGACGGTATTGACGCCGTGGTATCTCGAATCAAAACTCACCTTCGCAAGGGCCTCCGCGGCAACCGCATGCTCCCGCGAATCCTGCGACTCATTGATGACCGCCTCACCCCTGACGCTCGCGACGCCGCCGTGCTTGGTTGGGCGCTTCTGTTCTCGTACAAAGCGCTTCCGGAGCATGACGTAACTGGCGATGGCCCGGGACGCGAACGACTATCCAACTTTATTGAGCTTCGAATCCAAGAGGCCGCCGTGGCATTTCTCTGGCAACGCGGCTGGATCACCGCCAGCGAAGCGTTGAGGCTCACCAGCCCCACATTGGACATATCCGACCTCTCCAATCGGATCATCGCCCGCAGTCTCGACATGGACCTGAACAGCGATTGGATGACGCAACTCGACGAACTTGAAGACGAGGTGTCTGCGTGCTTTCCCAAAGACTTCAACGATCAATTGAAGGCCGACTTTGCGAATGCAGTCGATGGCCACCCACGCCTTGCTGTGGCATGGGCAGCAACGTCTTCCATTCTGACCAACCGCGAGGTCACGGTTGGTCTTAAAGCCGCCGAGAAGCCTTCGATCACCAACGGCGACTGGAACAGCGAGCGACAGTCCGTGGTGTGGACCCTCGATACTGCGCCACTCGCAATTGGCCTGACAGCGCCGCCGCTGTGCTGGTCTGCGTCTTGGGCGCACCCCGATGAGGCTGCGCAGAACCGCCTGCTGGGCCATGTGGGCGTTGACGGCGAATCGCTCGTAACCCTTTGCCTCATGTGGAGTGAGGGCACTGACAAGCAACGTTCTGATGCCTTGGACATCATCGACTCCTTCGCAAACGCTCGCCGCGGCACCGACATCAGAGTCGATACGGCCGCACTGCTCGGTGAGTGCAAAGCGGCTCTTCGCAAGGACGGCCCCTGACGATCCTCAGATTTCTTCGGTCTGTTTTTTGGGAACGATCGAGGATCCCACCATGTACTTCAAATCATTCACCATCGCTGCTCTGATTCCAGCGGCAATCGCCCTGGTACCTGCCCCCCACCATCACAACTCAAAGCAATGCCGCGATCTGGTCCGTATACGTCTTCGCGTCGAGCAAACAGTTCTCAACTGCGGGAAGTGCCCAGTTGTCCTGCTGCACGAACCAGATTCGATCGTCCATTGGACGGCGAAGTTCCTCGCACGTCCCGTCCGCAATGAGCCCCGGCGCAGCGATTGGCATGGCATGGCCCCATCGCGTCATACGTATCTGTTTGACCGCGGCCGACGACACATCGAGCATCTTGAGCATGCGCCGAACCTGCACAGCGAGCCGCGATGCGTAGTCCTGCCAACCGTTGCCGATCAGGAGCGTCCAACGCCCGAAGTCGAATGGCAGCGGCCAATAGAGCGTCAACACGCTGCTTGAGCCGATTTGCCCAGTCGGCCGCGTGAACATGCTGCTCAGCATGTCGCAGACCTCGCCGCGATGCTGCGCCTCAAACTCGGTCATTGGAAAGTCGCCGTTTCCCAGAAGGAAGATGTCGTAGAAGTCCCGCTTGATCGGCGCATCGAGCAGGACATTCGCGATCAGATACGCCCTGTACTCCAACTTGGCGAACGCCTCGTACTTCGTTGGGTCGCGATCACCCAGATCGTGAATGATTCGCTTGGCAAGTAATTTGGGACAGGCCATCACGACATGCTTCGCGCGGATAGCGTGGCACTCGCCCTGCGGATCGACGTAGGTGACCATCTCACGGCTAAACGGTAGCGGGCGAACATCGACAACTCGGCAGCCCCCACGAATATGGTGCGGCCTACATGGTTCCGGAACATCGTCATCCATCGCTGCGAGCACTTCCCACATGCGTTGCGCCATGAATGCATTGCCTCCGGGCGTCACCCAGCGCCCGAACTCCTCCGCGGCGAGAAAGTTCCAGCCCGACGCGGCGCTGATCTCATCCCAACCTGCTGCAAAGGATGAGTAACAGTACGCCTGCACTGCGCCAGCAAGCAGCGGCGGAATCTCCATTCCCATTCGCGCTTCTAGATCTTCCTTGAGCGTGCGCTGATCGAGTTCACGAATCCAATCGTCATCACCACCGGGAAGCGGAATATCGGGATACTCCTCGTTCGCCATGAACGAGACGACTTCCCGATACTTCTTCAGAGCCGGAAGCAGCGAGGGATCAACACCTTCGCCGTCAAAGAAGCCATTGAGAATCTCACCTTCCAGTTCAATCGGCGCATCGTTCGAATCGACCCGGACCGCCTCGTCCATTCCGAGTTCAGAGTAGATCTGCTCGAGGAATGTGCCCTCATCCGGCGTGATAACATACGCGTTTCCAAGCGAATAGGGGATTCCCCGCCAGGTTTCGCCCCGGGCCGCGCCGCCGCACCGATCGGCCATTTCAATGAGTACCGGCTTGTGATCGCGAAGCAGGTAAGCGGCAGCCAACCCCGAAATCCCGCCGCCGACGACAACGATATCAACATCTTCTGAAACCGCCGGCATTCCGTCTTTGAAACAGTTCGGGGGCGTCGCCGGATGTTCCAATCCGGAAAAACTATCACCGGTGTACCACGGCATGAATGGCAGGCCTTCCACCAACGTGGTCGGCGTCGTATCCGGCAGAATGAGTTGTGGCGAGGTACCGGCAATCGGCCAGGCTCCGGTGCTCGGGCAACCCGTCACCATTCCCCGCTCGCCGTGACTGTGACCCCCTGCGCGCAGTCCGGCCACCCTCGCCCCGAACGCCCCGCCTCCACGCAGTGCCATCGCGGCGAATACACCTAGTCCGGTTCCTACAACTTCTCGTCGCGATCGCATTGATTCAGACTACTCGACGAATTGACATGAACTCAACACATCTTGCAGCACTTTCGGATTTACAGGCACCCGAAAATCTATTGAGTCCGAATACCGGCCCTATAGGCCGACCCATCTTCCCTGCTCCGGAACGTCAAACCCTCGTTCACCGATTTCAGCCACGAGTTTGAGATCGGAGAGTGCGGGATTCGTGTGGTTGAGATGAATAAACTGAATCCGCCCTGGGTGCGCCTTTGCCAGATCGCCCAGCGTGGTCAGGGTATCCCGCATGAAGGGGTGGGGAATTTCGTCGGCGCATCGTCCCACCTCCTGCTCGTCGTAAAACGTTCCATCGACATAGGCCACATCAACACCATCGAGCAACCGTTCGATCATGCCCTCGTTCCTCGACCACTGATCGATGTCGGGAACCCACAGCAGTGTCTTTGCCGGACCGTGGAGTCGAAACGCCACAGTATCGCTGTACTCATCCCGGTGTGGCACTTGGATGGCCTCGACTCGGAGGCCCTCGACCGGCTCAAATACCGCGGCCCCATCGGTTCCCATCACAATCTCTTGCAGATCAACATGCCCGCCTGTCACCAACCCGGACCAGGGCGCATGAGCACGAATAAAGTCCGCCATCTTCGGCGTACAGAAGATCGGCAACTCATCGGTGGCGGCGACTTCCTTTCCGAACTGCATCAACCCGGCGTAGTGGCCGATATGCGCGTGCGTCAGAAGCACACCGTCGACAGGGACACGATCTCGCGGATCGACCTCGGCGAGCGTGTGGAGCATCGCCACCTGCGACTCAACCGCTGGAGTCGCCTCGATAAGCAGGAGCGCGCCGGTCAGTCTGTCCCGCACACCAAGGCTGCACGGATACTCCACCCGCCCCTCGCGTCGAGCCACTCTGCAACACTCCCGCACGCAGCCCAGATGCGGCACCCCGCCATCCTGAGCCCGGCCGAGAAGCCACGTATCAAAGCGAGCGCTGCCGTCCATCGCCAGAGGGTACTCGCGTTGACAAGCCAACCCGGCAGTCACGACCACCGCCAAACTCGCATAGCACAAGAGTTTTTTGCCGCACAGCCTGTTGGGGCACAAACACTTACGCCTCCACTGACTTGATGGCGTCCGAAACCTCATGTTTCTGACTTGCCTTATGCATGCCTTGGGACATTGTTTCCTTGTGCGGGGCATCAGGAGAGCCACGGCCCGAACGCACCACCAACACCCACACCCCCAGCGTTCATCACAGGCTCACGGAGGCCAACCTCTGCCGAGACCAGCTCACCGCTGAACTTGCTTAACATCGGCAAGACTCGCGGTCTCCATGGTGCATCGGGATGAACGCAGGAAGAGAGGGCTCCCCATCGGCCATCGGTTGATGGGGAGCCTGTTCTTTTGCAGACTGTTGCGTGCTGGATATCGAGGTACGGTGTTGACGAACACACTCCCAGGGCTTCGATCAACTACAGCAGGTCATCGATTTCGGCAGTGCTACAGGCTTCGCCACTACAAAACCAGCGATGGAACACACCATTTCAATCTGAAGACCATTCTTGCCCAACGCTAGATGCAGGGCCCCCACGCGTTGAGCATCATGAGCAGATCGTCAATCCCGACATCGCCGCTCTGATCCAGATCTGCGCTTCCCGATTGCCCCCATTGGCCGATGAGCGTCAGCAGGTCGTCCACTCCCACATCACCGCTTGTATCGATATCGCCTGCACACTGTGGATTCGTATTCATGTACAGACTCGGGCTCCGCACGGCCCGGTATCCCGCACGGAGTCCGACGCATACCTCCTGATTCAGGATGGACAGGTTCCACGCAGAATCGCCCTCTGCCGTCACCTCATGTATACCGAAGAGTTGCGTCGCGGTCACAAGCGTGTTTCCATTCGCCAGTCGATTGGCATCTCCGGTTGAGCTGCAATATTGCGGGGTCTCCCATGACCAGACGATCTCGGCCTGGGCAGGAGGATCGCCGGTCAACGCAATCTCGACGGCGCGGGACCAGCCATCACTGCCCACATCCTTGCCACCGCGGCGATTGCCATTGTCAAAGAGCAACAGCGTGCCATCTTCCGTCAGCATCGGTGAATGCTGATACGAGAACAGATCATCACCGACTGGTACATCACCCGAAGGCATTGCCATACCAATATTGGCAGTGATGTCGCCTGTGTCATAGTCGATACTCGTCACTCGACTCAGGTGACGGCTGGAAATCCAGACGCGTCCATCATGTTCTTCGTAGTGTGCATCGTTGACATGCGTCCAGTCGTTCCAATGATTGGTCTGGTGGACGTCGTAATCACCCGTGTCGTAGTGATCGAAGGTCGACCAGTCAAATACGATCGCATTGGTCTCGGGATCCATCTCGACAATTCGGTCACCTTGCCAGTTTCGGACAACACCATCCTGCTCGATGTCGCGGTACTCGCGCACCACCATCAGCACGCCGCCCCACGGCGTCATGGACGCACAATGGTGGACCCGAAGATCGGCGTCGTCCGGCGAACTCCAAACGACCTCGCCACTCAAGGAGAGTATCCTCGCCTGCCCACCACCGACGCATAACAACCGGCCATCCGGCACGACCCGCACGTCCGAAAGTCGATCCGGCGCATCGATAAGCAGTTGAAGACCACCGTCAGTGTCATATCCAACGATCTGATCACAGTGATTGAAGATGGTCAATCCCGGAGCAGGCATGCCAATCCCCTGCTTCACCTCGACCTCAAGGGGGAATCCGGGCGGTATGCCCCGAATCGAGAAGGATAAGGGCGGAAGCCACGCCTCTGGTTGCCCATCCACGATCGCGCGGGTCCGCCACAGGCAGTTGTCCCCGAACTCAAGCCAGTCTTTGACGATATGGCTGGCCGTCGCCGTCGTAGCGTCACCGAGCAAATTGGCAAACGGGTTGGACGATCCATCATCGATCGCGACCTGCAACTCGTACTGATCAGCGGCATGAACCGCTTCCCACACCAAGCGAACGTGGGTCGTCTGAATCTCAGCACCATCCGGCGGCTCAAAAGCAAACATCGCGCTAGGCACGATTGCGAGGCAAAACATGGCAACAGCACCTGCGACACCATATCGATTATCAAACATTGCTTTGACTCGCTCCGACTCCGCCGCCGTGATTCCACGGCATCTCATCCATACCCACGAAACAACTTGCTTCGTGTTGCTTCGTGCCGTTGCTCCCCGTGAGCGCATCGGACCTCTACTGCCTATTCGATCAAATCGCAGTGGGGATGCGATGTTTTAAATTCTGTCGCACTTTATTTTGAATCCCACCCTCGCATTACCCGATCGGTCGGCCGAGCAACCGCATGTCACACAGTGCGTCATCCTTCATGGAAGTCTTCTGCGACACCGGTGATGGACACGAAACTCTGGTGGCGTAATGCTTCATCTGCCAAGTCACCACGAGCGTCCCCTCGCCCACAAGAGGCTTGCAAGCGATTCTTCATGAGCCAATAGCACGAAATTCACCAATCAGAAGATCTACTCTTGTTGGCTGCTTGCACAAAGCGATAAGGTGGTTTTCAGAGAGATCGGGTTCGGAGACAACCATGGCAAATCACCGAGTTTGGACAGCGTGCAGCCTCCTGACAATGACCACGGCAATCGCCGGAAGCGAGACATTCCCCGATCGCTACATCGTCACCGTGCTTGAACATCCCGAAGGCAACGGTACAAAGACACTTGTTCCGTTTGATCTCGACAAGGACAATCGAATCACGGGATTTGTATTCCATGGGTATGGGCTTGATATGACCCGCCAACCATTCCTGTACTCGGATGGCAATGTACAAATCGTTCCGGCTGAGTGGGATTACACGGAGGGCCACCAACTCGCAGCCGACGGAACTGCCTTCGGAATTGACGACACGACCGACAGCATCATCCACATTGATCCATCTGGCGCAACCGCCGTTGCAAACGCAACGTTCGGGCCCTTCACCGGGCTCACGCATGTCACTACCTCCGGCTTTGTTCTGGGTCTGGACTACGACGAAGGCTTCGTCTGGCAAGAAGACATTGGCTATGTTCGACTAAGCACGCTGGAGGGAAGCACTGCCCCGACGTATGCCGCGGACGTCAACGAGTCCGGCATCGTCGTCGGCACCAACAATTTCAACAACGGGTCCGCATCACGCGCATTTTTCTGGGATGGATCGGCGTTGTCCGACCCGGCCCCCGGCCTCTCCGGGGCGACCCGATGCGTCGCCGTCGATCAG
>PVBE010561279.1_pt1 | contig 16727 bp, 16 predicted proteins | sample 1631181 | NCBI WGS metagenome assembly PVBE01 (sample SAMN08397723, study PRJNA350692) | Marine metagenome, whole genome shotgun sequencing project. | isolation source: water | place: Pacific Ocean | collected 2012-04
GACTGGATATAGTTCTTGAATGGGTCCAACTTACTTGGTCGCCGTGGTCGTGAATAAACCTGGGTTCCCTGAGATCGCAGATACCTACGGACGGTATTGCGAGAATGACCTGTGATCTGGGCGATCGCTTTAATGCTCTTACCTTGTTTGTAAAGTATGCGAATTTCTATACACCTTTCCTGATTTAACATGTGCACCTCCTGCAAGGTGCAGATTAATGGAAAGGGGGGTCAGTTTTACATTGCCGCTAACATGGGTCCAGATTCTCAGCCCAGGAAGCAGCAGCACGACCGTGGCGAACCAGATGGATTCTTAGCATTTTCTCATTACCTCCGGCATTGCAGCTTCTCATTGTGGATGCGTCAGAAACCCAACGGCATGATGGCCGGGGTAGCTGAATACCTAAATGCGCCGATCGAGTCGTTTTCTAGTGCAGAGTTTTATTTGGATGCTAGAATAGCGTCTCCGCAGCGCGCGGCCAAAATTGAAGTCAAATATATAGGTTTTTTAGCGTAATGAATGATACCACTGGAGCCTTGGCCGGCTCAGGAATTCCGGATACAGAAGTCGACGTCCGAGAAACGTTCGGTATAGACGTGGATATGGTAGTTCCCGCCTTTTCGGAAGGATCGGAACACGTCCCCAGCTTTGATGATAGCTACAGGTTCGACAAGGAAACCACTCTGGCCATCCTGGCAGGTTTTGCGCACAATCGTCGAGTGATGATTCAGGGCTATCACGGCACCGGTAAATCCACCCATATTGAACAAGTCGCGGTTCGACTGAACTGGCCTTGCATCCGCATTAACCTCGACAGTCACATCAGTCGTATCGATCTGATTGGCAAGGACGCGATTGTCTTGAAGGACGGTCAACAGGTTACCGAATTCAGAGAAGGACTGCTTCCCTGGGCGTTGCAGAGGGCTTCTGCGCTGGTGTTCGATGAGTATGATGCCGGCCGTCCCGACGTTATGTTCGTGATTCAACGGGTGCTTGAAGTGGAAGGGAAATTGACCCTGCTGGATCAGAGCAAAGTAATCAGTCCTCATCCCTCGTTTAGGCTGTTTGCTACCACTAACACCATTGGTCTGGGGGATCCCACCGGTCTGTACCATGGCACCCAGCAGATCAACCAGGGGCAAATGGATCGTTGGAATATCGTAACGGTTTTGAATTACCTCCATCACGACGAGGAAGTTGAGATCGTGCTGGCAAAAGTTCCCGATTGGAGTGACGCCAAGAGTAAGCGCACCATCTCAAATATGGTTTCCGTCGCAGAACTGACCAGACAGGGCTTCATCAATGGCGATATCTCCATCGTCATGTCGCCGCGAACCGTGATCATGTGGGCCGAGAATGCCCGTATCTTCAATGATCTTGGTTTTGCCTTCCGCATGACATTTCTAAATAAGTGTGATGAGACCGAACGTACCATCGTGGCAGAGTATTTTCAGCGCTGTATCGGCGAGGAACTTCCTGAGTCCAGTGCCAAGGTGATGCTGGCGTAGCGGGGTATTTACTTGTCACAGATCGAGGATCCCGCAGAGATATTCAAACAAGCAGTTACCTCCACCATGCGGGCGATTTCAGGAAACGAAGAGCTTGAGGTGAGCTTTGGGCGCGGTAAAGCCTATATCCAAGGCAACCGGGCGCGAGTGCCCTTGCCTGATCACCTGCTGCAACAGGAACAGCTAGCGTCACTAAGAGGCACAGCCGACAAGTTTGCTCTTCGAAGCAGATTTCACGACGAAAATTATCATCGGCGTCACATGCCCATAGCCGGTATTGCCCGCGACGTTTTTGAATCGGTTGAGGAAGCGCGGATTGAAGCGATCGGTTCCAGACTGATGAAGGGTGTTGCCAACAATCTCGATGCGAATCTTGAAGAGCAATGCCGCAGTTTCGGCTATGACAGACTTGAAGAGGCCAGTCAAGCGCCCCTTGGTGAAGCAGTTGGGCTGCTCGTCAGGGAAAAGCTGACCGGCACCCCGGTACCCCCTACTGCCACTATGCTGCTGGATCACTGGCGCGATCACATTGAAAAATGCATCGGTGATGAACTCGAATATCTGGCGGATGCCATCTATGACCAGAGTGAATTTGTTCGGTTAACGCGAAGGCTGCTGAGTGAACTGGGTCTCGGGGACGAGTGGGGCGAGGAGTTCATGGACCAGGAGGGTGATGACCAGGATCAGGACGACTCGGAGGGGGACGACTCGGAAGCCGGTGAAGACGCTTCACAGGAGGACGCATCAGGTGACGCGGATATGGCTGATGCGATCGATGGTGAAGTACCGGTGGACATGGATGCTGCGGACTTGACCGATGCGGATGCCGAGGATGATGATGCCGGTGCGACTCCCGAAATGCGCGGCGAGAAGAATTGGCACCGCCCAAGAGAGTCGAACTATAAGGCCTTTACCAGTGCCTTTGACGAAATGGTGCTTGCCGATGAGCTCTGTGAACCGCTGGAACTGGAAAGGTTGCGCGGACTGCTGGACAGCCACCTGCAGAACTCCCAGGTCATCATCTCGAAGCTGGCCAATCGTCTACAGCGCAAACTGCTTGCCCAACAGAGAAGAACCTGGGAATTTGATCTGGATGAAGGGATGCTGGACACATCCAGGCTGACCAATGTCATTATGGATCCTTTTCATCCGCTTGCGTTCAAGCAGGAAAAGGAGATGCATTTTCGTGATACGGTAGTGTCGCTGCTCATCGACAGTTCCGGCTCGATGCGTGGCCGGTCCATAACGATCGCTGCCATGTGTGCTGATATTCTGGGACGTACACTGGAACGGTGCTCGGTGAAAGTGGAAATCCTTGGTTTCACGACAAGAGCGTGGCGAGGCGGACAGTCTCGGGAATTGTGGCTCGCCAGCGGCAAACCACAGCAGCCGGGCAGGTTGAATGACCTGCGCCACATCATCTATAAGGCTGCTGATGTACCTTGGCGAAGAGCCAGGAAGAATCTCGGTCTAATGATGAGAGAGGAATTACTCAAGGAAAACATCGATGGCGAAGCGTTACTATGGGCTCACAACCGTATAGTTTGCCGACAGGAAGAGCGGCGAATATTGATGGTTATTTCCGATGGATTACCAGTCGATAACAGCACGCTGTTGGTCAATCCGAGCAATTATCTAGAGCAACATCTGAAATACGCCATAGATCAGATTGAGAATTACTCCGATGTAGAGTTGGTGGCCATCGGTATCGGTCACGACGTTACCCACCATTATCGCCGCGCTGTCACGGTTACAGATGCAGAGCAATTGGGGGATGCCATGACCGAACAACTGGTAGAGATGTTCGATGAGGAGTCGATTACCAGCAGGATGAGACAACGCAGGATCAGTTGAATTGCCCCCCTGGCGTGAACCCTCCGGCAAGACTGGAATCAGGCGTTAGTTAAACAGATGACAGACAACTCCATGGTTGTCGCTGACCATGGTCATCTGCGGCGTTTGGTGCTTGCAGATATCCTGCACCTTCGGGCATCTGTCTGCAAAGCGACAGCCGGGCTGTATGTTGATCGGTGAAGTGATCTCACCTTCAATCGGTCTGTGGGCGCGCTCGCTCTCAATCTGCGGGTCCGGTTCCGGATTTGATTCGATCAGCAACTCGGTGTACGGATGTTTGGGACTGAAGAAAACATCGTTGGACGGACCAATCTCCACTAGAGCCCCGAGGTACATGACTGCCATGCGATCGGATACATAAAGCACCATGGAAAGATCGTGGGCGATAAACAACAGGGTCAGCCCCATCGACTGCTTCAGCTCATTCAGTAGATTGATCACCTGTGCTTGCACGGAAACATCCAGGGCAGAAATCGGTTCGTCACAGACTACGAATTTCGGTTTGGTGATCATAGCCCTGGCAACGCCAATTCTCTGTCTTTGTCCGCCGGAAAACTCATGGGGGTAGCGCGACATATGATCTGAGTGCAGTCCCACCTTTTCCAGCCAGGTGACCACCTGATCGCGAATTTCAGACCTGCCGATTCCACCTGCCAGTTGCAGACCCTCGCCGATGATATCGAGTACCGTCATGCGCGGATTGAGAGAGGAATAGGGATCCTGAAATATCATCTGCATCTGGGTGCAATAGCGGATGAAATCCTCGGTTCTGAATTTCTGCGGCAGGAGCGACCCCTTGTAAAAAGCCTGTCCTGATGTTTTATCCAACAGTCCCACCAGGGTCTTGCCGAACGTAGATTTGCCCGAACCACTCTCGCCAACCAGGCCGAGTATTTCATTCTCCTCGATGGCGAGAGAGATGCCGTCCACGGCGTGCAGGGTCTGTCCCCGTCCGACGTAGAAATGCTTCTTAAGTGCGACGGTTTCAACAAGGGATGCTTGACGTTGTTCAGCCATCGTCCGTGCCTTCGCTGTGATGGGACTGGCGAACAGAACTTACTCCCGGCGCCATGCTGTGTTGCAGCCAGCAACTGGCTCGATGCTGCGGTGTCTTCGTTACCACGAATTCGACTGGCGGATCGGCTTCACAGAGCTTCATCGCATGGGGGCAGCGTGCAAAGTAGCCACAACCCTTGGGTGGATCGAACAGGTCTGGCGGAGTACCTTCGATGGGTGCCAATTGCCGGGTCAGATCTCCCCTGTTGCTCGGCATCGCCTCCCTCAATCCCAGCGTGTAGGGGTGGGCTGATTCGTAGAAAATCTGTTCTACGGAGCCGCTCTCGACAATCTGACCGCCATACATGACACGTACTTCGTCGGCCATGCGGGCAACGACTGCCAGATCGTGCGTGATCAGAATAATGGACATGTTCTCAGTACGTTGCAGCTCCAGCATCAGCTCCAGAATCTGTGCCTGTATGGTCACATCCAGGGCGGTGGTGGGTTCGTCAGCGATCAAGATGGACGGGTTGCACGCAAGACTCATGGCAATCATCGATCTCTGCAACATACCGCCGGAGAATTCAAACGGGTACTGCTTCACGCGTCTGCCGGCTTCGGGAATCTTGGTTTTTTCCATCAGTTCAACGGCAGTCCTGGCAGCCGAGCCATAGGACTGGCCGCGGTGAACCATCAGGGTTTCGGCAATCTGATCGCCGATGGTCATGGTGGGATTCAGGGAGGTCATGGGATCCTGGAAGATCATGCCGATCTCTGTACCGCGGAATTCATTGGTCTCCTTGGCGCTCAGACCGAGCAGTTCACGACCATTCAGTTTAGCGCTGCCTGCAGTGATTCGTCCCGGCGGCATGGGGATTAGACCCATGATGGATTGCACGGTTACCGACTTGCCACAACCGGACTCACCGACGATGGCTAGGGTTTCGCCACGCGGTACGGAAAAGCTGACGCCTCGAACGGCCTGCACAACTCCTCCATAGGTGCTGAATTCCACGCTGAGATCTACCACTTCGAGAATGCTGTCATCCATTTTTGCTAGATCACTCTCTGGAACGCATGCGCGAATCCAGCGCTTCGGTTAAGCCATCGCCGAGAAGGTTGAACGCCAATACGGTGATGCTGATGAAGCTGGCTGGGAATATCAGTTCGTGAGGATGGGACAACATGGTCTTCACTCCCTCGTTGCACATGGAGCCCCAGGAGGGTGTGGGGGGTGCCACCCCCATACCGATGAAGGACAGAAACGCTTCGGTAAAAATGGCAGCCGGCACGGCAAAGGTCAAGGTGACCAGGATGACCCCCATGGTATTCGGTATCATGTGCCGCAGCACCAGGTAACCGTTTTTGGCACCCAGCAGTCGGGCCGCCTGTATATAGCCTTCGTCGCGAATCTGCAGAACCTGGCCCCGAACCAGTCTGGCGGTTGCAGGCCATCCGAGCAGTACCAGAGCGATCAACATGGGCAATATGCCACTCTCGCCAGGTCCGATGCCAAAGGCGATCTTGAACAGGATCATAAATAACAGAAAGGGCAGGGCAACGACGAAGTCAGCAAAGCGCATCAGAATGACATCCAGTCGACCGGCAAAATAACCGGAAAAGCCCCCATAGACCAGGCCGAAGCAGACATACAGGAAGGGCGCGACGATGCCGATAAAGAGAGATACCCGAGCACCATACATCAGACGAGCCAGCATATCCCGACCGAGATAGTCGGTTCCGAAGGGATGAAATTCCAGACGGATCTCACGACCGATCACCGATTCAGTGTCCTCCTCCGGTATCAATCCACGCTGACGAGCCTGCTGTGCTGTGAGGGCATCGAATGGGTGCACGATGATGACCGAAAACAGGGCAGACTCATCAATTCCGTCAGTGGCAACGACCGAGTAGAAATAGGGAATCGATTCGAGATTGAGCCGATCTTCGTAACTGACCTCATTGCCACCCCCTGTCGATCCGAGGGGAAGACCCAGATCCTGGTCGCTGGTTGGTTGCTGTTCGTTGCGATATATGTTGTAACCGGCAGCACCCTCGACGGGATTCCAACTCAGTCGTACCCTCTGAGTTGTTGGCCTGTCGAAGGATTGCAGGGCGCCCGGTGCCGCCATGACATCCGGATACACATCCGGTTCGGCCGGAACGTCCCTCCGAACGATGCCAGGCCAGGCCTCGTAGGGTTCGACAAGAAGCGCTTGCTTGGGCATCGATGGCGACTGGGAAATCTGACCCAAGTCCTGCAATGCGGGGTCCACCTGCCAGAGCAATGGCCCCGCCAGGGTGAAGAAAGCCAACAGAATGACAATGTACAGAGAAATGATCGCCCGTCTGTTGTGCTTGAGCCGCATCCAGGCGTCCTGCCAGTAGGAGAGGGATGGTCGGACGATCTGTTCGGTATGTACCTTTACTTGGATCGACTCGAAATCCCGGACGGTAGGTTGGCTGGCGGTCAGATCAGTCATTTCGATTTTGCCATAGCCCTTATTGGAGTCTTACGCGCGGGTCAATAAAGCCGTACAGGATATCCACAAGGATAACCATCAAGACCAGGAAAGCACCGTAGAATACGGTCGTCCCCATGATCACGGTGTAATCGAGTTGCTGCACGGCCTGCACGAAGTAGCGGCCCAAGCCGGGGATGGCAAACACAAGTTCAACGACGAAACCACCCGTCGTGATTGCAGCGATCTGCGGACCGAGAACCGTGATCACGGGTAGGATGGCGTTTCTAAGTTGATGTTTAACGAAGATTCTAAGGGGCGAAAGGCCCTTGGCCCTGGCTGTCTTAATGTAGTCTTCGTTGACCACTTCCAGCATGGAAGAGCGCATCAATCGAGTGAGCAACGCCATCGTGCCGAGACCCAATACCAGCGACGGCATCAGCATGTGCAGCACAGTTCCCCAGCCAGCCACCGGTATGAGCGAATAGCCGACAAACTGATTGATATTCACCAGCAGCAATTGACCCAGGGCAGCGAATACGAAGCTGGGGACGGAAATTCCAAGAATCACCAGAAACATGATGATGATGTCCGGCAGTCTATTCCTGTAGACAGCGGTCAGAGCACCCCAGACAACTCCGCCAAGCGCAGCGAAACAGACAGCCAGAACGCCGAGCATTGCGGACACTGGAAAGTGATCGCGGATGATATCGTTTACCTTTCTATTCTGCTGAGTGAATGAGATGCCAAAATCGCCCCTCAGCATATTTCCCATGTAGATGAGGTATTGCTGCGTGATAGGTTTGTCCAGCCCATATCTCTGCTCCAGGTTTTTGCGGATCTCGTTGGACACCGCTTTGTCGTTCAGCAGGGGATCACCCGGCACCGAGTGCATGGCGATGAACGTAGCAGTAGCGATAAACCAGACGGTTATCACTCCCGCCAGCAATCTCTTGAAGGTGTATTTCCACATGGGGATAGCTTTGAACCAGCAGCCAGTCTGAAGGCTATTGGACGACGCGTGCGTAAGTGTAATCAGGGTCCGATCCAACCACCCGTCGAACGACTCCTTTGAGTTTTGGATTCTGAAGATAGACGACTCCCTGCTCATACTCAGGATAACCCATTATTTTAACTACTTAATTGACCAGAATGGAGAGATTAATGCAGGCTTAGGGTGTTTTTCCCTAATCGGCGGGATTCAGCGCCTAGTCGAGGGTATCAGCGCCCTATTCGAGGGGTATCAGCGCCCTATTCGAGGGGTAACAGTGCAATTTCGTCGTCTGAGACGGTCACTACACGGAGCGGAAAGGTCTTTTCCAGCGAATTGAGGGTCAATTCGCGTTCAGTCATCTTGTAGCGGGCCACCACCTCGATATTCGCCAGATCGCTATCATAGACTCGAATTTGCTGTCGCGCATATCGATTCAGATCGGCCACTACGACACTGAGGGGAACACCATCATAGATGTGGAGTTGCTTACGCCAGGCAGTCACGTTTTCGGTATTGACCTTCCTGACATCTTGTAATCCGCTCGAGTCCAGGCGGATGACCTGCTCCTTGGCGGAAAGGAAGCTATTACCGCTCGTGCCCTTCACCTGCACCGTGCCTTCGGACACCGTGACAGTCATGTTACCGTCCTCACACAGGACATTAAAAGCGGCACCAACTGCGATGATGGTAGATTCGCATGCCGAGACGACGAACGGGCGAGCCGACTCCGACTTGACTTCAAAAAAGGCCTCGCCTTTGATCAGATCGATGGCACGCTCATCCCCAGAGAAGCTGACTTTGATCGATGTGGCGGTATTCAGGTTGAGTACACTGCCGTCGGCTAAGGTGAGTGTTGACTGCTCACCGACCTCAGTCTGGTAGGTGGGTGTAGTAAAGATGAGTAGGGACGCGACTACAAATACCAGCAGAACTGCCGCCGCGCTAAGAGGCCATGAGCCGAATTGAAATGACCTGCCTGGCGTAACGGGTCGCGACGTCGAACTGAAGTCCTCGAACGGGAGTTTTCCAACGACCGCCAAATCCTCCCACAGGGCGAAGCTTTGATCGTAGGCCTTTCTATTCTCAGCACTCGTACTCAGCCATTTGGCGAAGGCATCCTTGTTCTCTGCAGTAACATCGTCTGCCCGAAGCCGCGCAATCCAGGTTGCAGCTTGGTCCAGTGCCTGTTCCGATCTCATTGTTTCACTCACTATTGCATTCCGGGATCTCACGCAAACGCTTCACCCTATTCTATTAGACGGCTCTTCAGGCCAATACCTCAACTAATCCCGTAGATCACTCGGTTGGACGAACTTTGTGTCGAATGGGTTTGGATGACGCAGCGATCGGTCGCGTGCCTTGCTCAGCGTAGGTCAGTTGGGTTCAGGAGGGTAGTTCCTGCAAGTCTCGCCGGCATTGGCGCAGTGCCTGGATGATATACTTTTCCACCATGCTGGTGGAAACGCCCAACTCCCGTGCTATCTCATTGTAGGTCATATCCCTGCCTCGATGTAACAGAAATGCACGTCTGCAATTGGCCGGAAGTCCTTCGATGGTGGTGAAGACGAGCTGCAGCTGCTGTTCCGCGGAAGCGGTCCTTTCCGCAGACGGTACTGCGTATTCGGTTTCCTGCTGTGCCCCCGGGTAGTGTGCTTCTGCCTCAAGGAACCTGTTGTGCAGCTTCACTCGGCGCAGTTGATCAATGGCAAGATTGGATGCAGTCTGGAACAAGAAGGCTCTGGCATTGGTCAATTTCTGAGGATGCTCGAGCTTGTAGATGCGGAGAAACGCTTCCTGGGCAAGATCATGGGCATCATCTTCGTTTTTCAGTTTGCTAGCCAGAAAACGGACCAGTGGGTTTACTCAGTTCGTCCACCAGAGATCGTAGGAATGTCTGTTTTGTACCCATTGTTTTCGTCAGCGTGTTGGCTAATCCAGATCACATTAGACAGGGTGCAAACGACTGAGGCAGAATCTGACCGGGTGTCTGTACTACCTGTGTTCGACAATTATACATCTGTTTGTCAAGGGAAAGAACGTGGCAACGGGTGCGTCAAGACAGCTCAAAAAGGGTGAATCAAGTGACGGATCTGAGCAGGTTGCTCACTACCCTTTCAAGGTGCAGGAGAGAGTTGCACACATCCGCTTGATGGCAGGAGGGTGCGTACTTTTTCATTTCAGCGTCGCCTACCGTCCAGCTCATTCTTGGTTCCGGATTCAACCAGATCAATCGCTGGCACTTGTCGTAGATCTCTCGGAGGATTTCAGCCTTGGCTTCGCCGTAGTTGTTGCGACCATCGCCGAGGATGATGATGGTGGTCTTGTTATTGACATCATCCATGCACATCTTCTTGAAATCCATCAGCATCTGGCCGTAATCGGTGGAGCCGGCGCCGTAATCGCGCATCGTTTTGGCAATGGCATCTTCCAAAGTGCTGTACTCGAACAACTGAGTGACTTCACCCAGGTCGGAGGAAAAGGCAAAGGAACGCACTTTCGGCAGGATATCTGCAAGGCTGTAGAGAAACATCAGCAGGAATCGGGAGTAATTACTTACCGAGCCACTGACATCACAGATCGCCATCACCTTGGGTCGATCCACCTTGCTGGACTTCCAGCGTATGTCAAACAACATGCCGTCATACTGCATGTTGTGTCGCAGTGTTTTGCGCACGTCAAGCTGACCCCTCTTGAAGGTCTTGCGCCGTTTGGAATGGATGGATATCAGCTTCTTGGCCATCTTGAACACCACATCCTGAACATCCTTGAAGTTTCGCTTTTCAAGGTTGGACAGCTTGACCTTCTTCAGCAGTTCTTCCCGCAGTTGCTTGCCCGTTTCGTCGGCGTGGAGAAAGAACTGCCTTTCAACGTAATCCCGTACCTGCTCCCGCAGCACGTCGCGCGCCTTCTTGAGACGGTCGGCAAGGTTTATCTGTCTGCCTCCTCCCATCTTGCGCAGTTCTGAAATCTCCTCCTGCAGTTCGCGTAAACCCATGTGCTCCATCATCTTGCGGGTAAAGAGACCTTTCTGGGTAAACACTACGATCTGATTGACTTCCACCGCCCGTCCTGCTTCCGCCATGGCGATAGCCAGCTCGGTCTTGTCATCCGAGAGTAGCAGCTTACCGAGTTCCGACTGCGGCAGCAGGCTGTCGTCCTCTGACGCTTCACCAAATGTCGGTTCCTCTCCTTTGCTGCCCTGGCCCATGCCCTGACCACCACCTGATCCTTCGCGGCCTTCCTCACCTGCGCCATCCTGAGGATTGAAGTCATCCTGTTGGTCTTGGAACTCTGATGAGGAATCGGAACCGGCCTCATCGTCGTTGGATTGAAACTTGTCGAACGTGAAGAAGTGATCGAAACAGGAGTCGAAGGCTTCCTTCTCCTCAGGATTCTTGGAAAGCACCAGTGAAAGGGTGTTTTTTAGGAATTGCCGGTCATCGTATCCGACGATATCCAGAGCGGCCATCGCATCGAGAGTCTCTGCCGGGGAGACTTTGACTTCGGCGGTTCTGAGAACCTTGATAAAGTCAACGAGGGTACGATCCATGGCCGTCAGTGATAAGAGTACGATTGCACTAGTGAAGGACCGCGGTTAGTTTTCTTTCAATGCTTTGTTGGTCACGCCCTGAATCTCCGCCTCGACGGATTCGATATCTTCCTGGAACTTTAAGATTACATTGAGGGTTTGCCGAACCAGGTCCGGATCGAGTACTTCGGTATGCAGCAGGATCAGCGTTCTGGCCCAGTCGATGGTTTCGCTGATAGCGGGTAATTTCTTGAGATCCATCTCACGTAATTCCTGGATAAAAGTGACCAGTTGATTTCTGAGTTTTTCCGGGATTTCCGGCACTCGCGCTTGGATGATTCTGCGTTCCAGGGCAACATCGGGAAACGGAATATACAGGTGCAAACAGCGTCGTTTCAGTGCATCGCTGATCTCGCGGGTGTTGTTGCTGGTGAGAAGCACCAAAGGTTTGTGCTCCGGTAGCGCGTGGATGGTCCCGATTTCCGGGATCGAGACTTGAAAATCCGACAACAATTCCAGCAGTAGAGACTCGAACTCATGATCTGACTTGTCGACTTCATCGATGAGCAGAACACACCCTTCCTCCTCCCTTAAGGCTTTCAGCAGGGGGCGGGGTTCTAGAAAATCTTCAGAGAAAAAGATGTCGCCGAATTCGTGCAGTTTTGCTACGGAGTCTTTCAGTCCTTTGGCACCTTCGAGTATGTCGCTCAAGGTCTCCTTCAACACTTGCGTGTAGAGCAGTTGCTTGCCGTATTTCCACTCGTAGATCGCCTTGGATTCATCCAGACCTTCGTAACACTGAAGACGGATACAGGGCAGATCCAGCACCGTTGCGGTTGTCTTGGCTAGTTCAGTTTTGCCAACGCCGGGCGGGCCCTCGATCAGAATCGGTTTTTCCAGATGATAGGCGAGGAATATTGCAGTTGCTATTTGCAGGCTGCAAATGTAGTGCTTCTCTTCAAAATGCTGCTGGATGACTTCGACGGAACTCAACTTATCTTCGTGCTTAATACTCACTAATAGCTTCCTTCGCTTGGCTCGATTGCATCGGAAAACGTCTGATTTACGTTTGGTTTACACCTTTCCGACGACGTTTGCGGCACCGCATAAATCTCAGCAGAGACAAAGCGTTACATTATGTTAATCTCGACCCCAATTGTACAGCCTGCGTCCCCTAATATTTTGACCGGGTGTGCTGCAAAGACGGAGACACTCGCTGTCGATGAGAATGCTTATCCGCTCCGCTGTTTGATAACGATTTTACAAGGGTGCGTTGGCAGGAAATCCAAACCGGTCACGGCCTCTGGTCGCCAGTACAGCAACAAAGTGTTGAGCAGGTGTATTTACTCGCTTCGCGCGACCCCGGTCTGTTTGGCTTGCCGTTGAAGAGATTTGCGTTGTTCGCCCATCTGCTTCAATCGATCGAGCTTCGCAGCGTCGACCTTCATATAGTCATCCTTCCAGCTTGAATCATCGCTCCATAGGAAAGGTGTCTCTAATATGGTGCGCGCCTCGCAGGCTTCCTCCAGAAGGGTCAGGCCCAATTCGACGATCTGCCTCTGCATCGATTGATCCCACGGTTTGCCGCACGGGTTCCCCAAAGGGAAGTCCGTAAACAGGAATCTGGCCACACCACAGTATTCGACGATGTCACGACCGGAACCCAGGATTACCGTACTGATTCCGTCCTCCTCCAGGGTTCGAGCGACCAGACTCACGGTCTGGTGGCACACAGGTCACAATGGCACCAGCAGAGCTACGTCTACCTTGTCTTCCCGGCAGCGGCGCAGAATCTCCGGCGCATCCGCCTCCAGGGTACGGCGTTGACTGTAGTCGGTGGGTGCGCAGTGAAATTGACTGGCCAAACGGCCGATTCGGCTCGATTGCGTCAGAGCCTGGAGGTGGTGGATGGGGAAGTACGAGTCCAGATCATCTGTATGGGTGGCGTCCTTATCCCAAAAAAGATCGTCGTTAAACAGTTGCTGCGGCGGATTATGCATCGATCCCGAACACACTTGTTTCGGTCCTTGCCTATTGTCCTGCACTGGCATCGCCGTGGTGATCAGGGTGACCGTGGCTTGGGACAGGGGTTTTACAAGTGGCGCAAAAGGAACCGTTTCGAAGTTCGCCCAGCGATAGGGTTTCTCATAGCCCTGGGCTGCATAGTACGCCCGTGACTTTTGCATATACTGAACCGGTGGACTGTTCATGGGTTTTCCTCATTGCTGATCGACGCACCTGATAGTAGCAGGTGTCGCGGGCACCACCAACTGCCAGTTAATTGCCGGACAGCATACTAATACTTGTAGGTTTCCAGTTTGAACGGTCCGTCCACCACTACATTGATATAGTCAGCCTGTTCCTGGGTCAGCTTGGTGACCACCCCACCGAACCCCGCCACCATGTATGTGGCCACCTCTTCATCCAGGCTCTTCGGTAACACCTCCACCGAGATCGGCGGCCGTTGGTCAGGGTCATGGCTGGCCCAGGCCCTTTCGAACAGGTACATCTGGGCCAGTATCTGGTTGGCAAATGAGCCGTCCATGATACGGGAGGGGTGGCCGGTGGCATTGCCAAGATTCACGAGCCGTCCCTCGGAGAGGAGAATCAGGTAGTCACGGGGGTTCTGTGCAGGATCCGTGCGGAATATTTGGTGAACCTGGGGTTTGACCTCATCCCATTGCCAATTGTCCCGCATGAACTGGGTATCTATTTCCGTATCGAAATGGCCGATATTACAGACCACTGCGCCGGCCTTGATGGACCTCAGTAAGTTACTGTCACAGACATTGGTATTGCCGGTACAGGTGACCAGCAGATCGGTGGCGGCCATCAGTTCCACGTTGATATCCTCTATCCTGCCGCTATTGATGCCATCCCGGTAGGGTGATACCACCTCAAACCCATCCATGCAGGCCTGCATTGCACAGATCGGATCGATCTCCACCACCCGCACAATCATGCCCTCCTGTCGCAGGCTCTGGGATGATCCTTTGCCTACATCGCCGTAGCCGATTACCAGCGCCTTCTTGCCCGCCATCAGCATATCCGTCCCCCTCTTGATGGCATCATTCAGGCTGTGTCTGCAACCATACTTATTATCGTTCTTTGACTTCGTTACCGAATCGTTTACGTTGATGGCAGGAACTCGAAGCTCATTGTTCTCTAACATCTCCATTAAGCGGTGCACGCCGGTGGTCGTTTCTTCCGTAATACCGTGGATGTTGTCAAGCAACTCGGGATACTTCTCGTGGATCATAGCGGTCAAATCACCGCCATCGTCAAGGATCATGTTGGCATCCCACGGCTTGCCATCTTTCAGAATTGTCTGCTCTATGCACCAGAAGAACTCCTCTTCCGTTTCGCCCTTCCACGCGTAAACAGCCGTACCCTCGGCCGCGACCGCTGCTGCAGCATGATCCTGAGTCGAGAATATGTTGCAGGAAGACCACCGTATTTCGGCGCCCAGGGCTTCCAGCGCTCTGATGAGAACCGCGGTCTGAATGGTCATATGTATGCAGCCGAGGATTTTCGCTCCCGCTAACGGTTGTACTGCAGCGTACTTCCGTTTGACTGACATTAGTGCCGGCATTTCCGATTCCGCGATGCTGATCTCTTTACGGCCGTATTCAGCCAAGCTGATGTCTGCTATTTTGTAATCTTGTTTACTCATGTCTAACCCTCGGTTTGAGTTGCGTGTTCGGTGTTGTGAAATAATCTCATCTGTATCTGGAATCCATTTCTGAGGCCAAGATACACGCTTTGACCGCGCGACAGACCGGCATTGTCGGCCCAGTTATCAAGGTCGTCAGGGTCAAATCCCAGCCAGATATCTCCGCATGTATCTCGAGTCCAGTCCTGATTGTGGTTGCACAGATCAATGACGTTGAAACAGCCACCTTCGTTCAATACCTGGTGTGCCTGTTTGAATACTTCTGCGGGAGAGGCCAAGTGGTGCAGTACCATATTGAGCACCAGCAGATCCACCTTGAGATTCCGTTGCAGGGCAAGGGCCAACTCTCCTTGCAGAAATTCCACGTTATGCCGACTTTGGGTAGCGACTCGCGCCTTTTCCAGCATCTCAGCAGAATTATCAAGGGCAATGACACGGTCGAACCGGCCGGCAAGGTAGAGTAGCAAATCGCCGTCACCTGGCCCCACTTCCATCACCGTAGCATGCCTATCCAGCTTCTCGTTGCTGATAAGATCCTGTGCGCCTGCCGCATATTGGCAATAGTTGGCGATGAGATCCTGATTCTGCTTGAATTTGGCGGCATTCTTCTGGAAGAACAACATGGAGTGGGCCGCTCGCTCCAGCTGCACAGCCGAGAGAGCGGCTTGAATCACATGAGGCAGCGTGATCCGGTCAACAGACTCAAACAGGCTTTGCTGCAGTCTGCCAAGCGGATTCTCGGCAGATATCAGGGATCTCCGGTAGAAGATGGAATTTCCTTCTCTGCGGGTCTCCAGAAGGCCGGCAGTGGTCAAGATTTTCAAATGGTGACTCATGCCAGGTTGGGGCACGGAGAATATTCGACCCAGCTCAAGCACACCAAACGATTCCATACTCAAGACACGGATAATATTGAGGCGCAGCGGATCAGCGCTTGCCTTACAGAGGGCAAGTAACCGATCAGCCGTTACGGGTGACGCTGATTGGAATAGGGGGTCGAGTCTGGCAGACAAGGGCGTTACTCAATCTATATCAATATATTTTGATATACTACCAGAGGTGAGTAGGGAATCCAACTATATTGAAATAGATTGATATAGGTCAGTCAGGGAGAGAGATAGCGCAATCGCTGCTGATCCTTGCTGGTCATTTTTTGCACGACCAGCTGATAGGAATCCTCGATCATGGATACGATCTTGGCTTCCACAATGCTGCCATCCAGGGTAACGGTGTTCCAGTGTTGTTTGTTCATATGGTATCCAGGGGTTACCGCGGCAAATTGCTCGCGTAGAAACAGTGCGTAGGAGGGTTCACATTTGAGGTTGATGCGAACCGGCGTCTCATTCCAGGACACCAAAGCGAACATCTTCAGCGCCAATATCTTGTAGACCAGGGCTGCCGGTCCAAAGGGCATTTCCTCAACAACGCCCGGCATATCCCTCAGCATGGTTCGTAGCGAGTCGAGTTCCAATAGTGCGGCTCCAATGGCAATTGTTGCTATACTCTTCCATTCCCTAACGAGTTTCAAACGAACGTATGCCCGGCTCCATCAATCAGATGCAGATGCTCAGAGGTGGTTCGGTATTCCTGGACACGAATTTATCCAAGATAAGTGGATCCCTGCTCTCGGTTTGAGGGTTATCCACGGTCACGCTCATCTCCCGATGAGCTTGAGCGTGGCGGTGGGTAACCCGGACTTCATTATGCC
>PVBE010108316.1_pt1 | contig 16723 bp, 15 predicted proteins | sample 1631181 | NCBI WGS metagenome assembly PVBE01 (sample SAMN08397723, study PRJNA350692) | Marine metagenome, whole genome shotgun sequencing project. | isolation source: water | place: Pacific Ocean | collected 2012-04
TAACGACCCAACCAATCCTTCGGTTGTAAGTGAGTTTGTTGCAGTTCCAAACCACGGTACTCCTAGCACAGTTGGAAACCCCGGTGGTGGAATCAGCGCCCTTGATGGAAGAATAATGAATGCCCATTTCCGCGACGGACGATTGTGGGCAACGCATGGTATCCAAGGCAGTGGCGTCACTGAAGTTGGTCGTTGGTATGAAATTGGATTAGACAATTGGCCCTCTACCGCGCCAGTTCTTTTGCAAAGCGGTGACACCCCAGTTGATGGGCAATCAACCTTTTTCCCTGCAATCGCTGCAAATAAACGCGGCGAAGTTGCTGTAGTCGTTGCAAGTGCGAGCAGTTCTGTAAATCCTGAACTATATATAGTTGGTAGAAAACAAAATGACACGCCAGGAGTCATGGGTATTCCAACAAAGGTAGCACAAGGAAACGTTGGCGCCGATGGGCGGTGGGGCGACTACTTTGATATGACAGTTGATCCAAACAACGATACTCGTTTTTGGTATGTCGGCGAATTTCAAAACAGTCAGGGGTGGCAAACATATGTTGGCAGCGCAACAATCACATGTATCGAAGATGTCGATGCAGATGGTTCTGTTGATGTAGAAGACCTTCTTTCACTTATTGCGGCTTGGGGAACAGGTGGAAACGGCGCAGAAGTTACTGCACCATTTGACACAATCGATGTCTCCGACCTGTTAGCCATTGTTGCTGCTTTTGGAAACTGTCCTTAACTACGTTAATTCAATATCGTGATTAAACCAGTTTCTTAAGAGGCTTAACGCTGTTGTCCAAAGGTCTTTTTCTGATTTACTTAACTCTCTTATTTTTTCGTCACCTTTGTTGTCCATTGGAGACGCAACTCCTCTCGCTGTAAGAATTAAGTACCGCAGCGCAATCGTCGCGATTGGAGGTGGCCCGTTTGTTTTATCTGAATTGATAAAAAATAAGCCCAGTTTCCACTCGTTGAGCATGTGCAAGGCGGCATCTTTTGTTGACACTTCTTCTGCTCGCAGTTTTTTCACTTCACCATGTGGGAGCAAAGAAAAATACTCACAATAATCAAGGTATTGCAGCGCTGTTTCTATAATAGATGGGACGAGAACATGTACTTCCCGTGTAAATTTGTATCTCCAAAATGATTTTAATGGTGTCATATAGAACTCCTTTTCTATGTGCGCAGCGGTCACTAAACCAGTTTTTGCGCACAAAAACGGAATAAGTTCGACTCACCACTTTAAAAAATTTTGGTCGGCGACGATCGCTGACCGATGATTCGATTCTACTCGTAGTATTTGTTTTGTCAAGTGATGTGTGAAGGGTTTCGTGCCAAATTACCCAAATTGGCAAAAAAGTTTATATCGATGTACTATGCACACAACGCAGGAGAGGTTCACGCATGGATAAGCGAAACCGATGGTTGGCATTCAGGGGACGGGTGTTGGTATTGATGGGTCTCTTCTCACTTGGCGGCGCAATCTTCCTTGCGGATAACTTTCCCCAATATCTGCCCATCCTCGTGCTTTTTGGCGTTGGTTTTATCGCAATGGCTGTTCCAAGGCGGTCTTGGAAAAAATTGCCATCCTGGTTTCACCGCGATGACTCTTGGTTATAACCCATTAACCTTGGATTATTTTTTCTTTCCGCCACCGAGCAAGTCACCAATACCACCAACAATGTCGTCTACGCCCTTACCGAGCCCGTCGGTTACACCTTGCATTAAATTACCAATGCCAAGTTGTTTGAACACTGGAAGTTTATCGATCAGTCCTGTTACACGTGAAAACGCGAGTTTTGAGAATCCCTCTACGGGATGTTTTGAAAGGCGATCCATAATCGCGTGAGTGAGGGCGCTTGTAACAGCTTCGATCGCGACTTCGCCATCGCTGTTTGTGCCAACATCGTGCATCACTATTTCTTCGATATGGGCAGTTACTGACCCTTTGCCTACAACAGTAAATTTCCCGCTCGCAGTCACTGTAATATTAGTAACTCGAAGTGTTTCTATTACAAATGAAGATTTGGTGTTTTGAGGCTCAGGGGTTTCATCAGAAGAAATATGATCAATCAGTGTTTCTATATTTGATTTTGCCCCCTTCTGTTCAAGATCAAGATGAACTCCAGAAATAGTGGCTGTGGGGATCACGACTTGTTTGTTAAAGAGTTTAAAAATTCCAAAATCAATATCAGCTCGTTCAATTGACAGTAGGTTTGGATTAGTGAAGCCCTCTGGGTTTGCAATCTGAATCTCCTTTAGATGAGAGTCGTTTGAAAAGAACCCTACATGTACACTTTTAACGGCTACGGGAACACCAAGGCCTTCACTGCCTGCGGTTTTCACGAGTGTTCGTCCCATCGAATCAAGAACCATAATTCCCACGAGGCAAATTACGATCACAATTATTAAAACTGCAAGCACGCCGTTTAAGAGTTTTTTCATCATTTCAGCATGGTACGCGTATGTACTTCGTGCGTCTATGGTTGTGTGTTTGGGTTTCGTTGATAACCAAAAGTTGGACGTTTATCCGAAACGGTTTTCGATACATTCCATAATATGCGATAGACCTTGCTCAGCAACTGCGTAGTAAATTTGCCGCCCTTCGCGGCGGTTTGTAAGCAAGCCTCGGTCTCGCATTTTGCCAAGATGTTCAGAGGCACCACTTGAAGGGATGTCACATGCTTCTGCAAGCTCACCGACGGTGTATTCGCCGTTAAGAAGAAGTTGGATCATACGCAAGCGATGTGGATGTGCGACAGTTCGTAAACACTCTGCAGCCTGTCCAAGGGCTTCCATGTTCAATAAATCTGTACTTGTATTTGTTTCCGGCATACTCCCATTGTATCGATACATGTCTATATGTCAAGGATGATGCTATGCACTGCGGTGTCACGTGGTGACACCTCGGTGCCTAGCACCATAAGATGCGTCCATGATTCGACCCTACGAACCCAAAGACCTTGAGCAAAGCCTACGTATTTTTCGTGAAATAGGATGGATGGATGGGAAGGATTCTGACAAGGATATTTTTGAGGCGTTTACAGATGGGGGAAACTCTTTGGTTGCAGAACTTAACGGCGAGGTCGAGGTGTTCGTCGTTACAAGGTCTGGTGCGTGCAAGTACCTTGACGATGACATCCCCTTCTCTGCTGTAGCTAGCGTTGCAACAAGTAGGGTTGCAAGACAACGTGGTCTTGCAAGTAAGGTAACTGCGCAAGCGATTGCAGAGAGTGCTGCCAACGGTGCTGCGATGTCAATGCTCGGCATGTTTGATCAAGGGTATTACGAAAAATTCGGATTCGGAAATATGGTGCACCATCGCATCTCCACTTTTGACCCTGTAAACTTGCGGGTCCCGCGGCTTACTCGAGCACCAAAACGGTTGAGCAAAGATGATGCCAAGGCCATGCATGATTGTCGTCGTCTGAGAAAACGATTTCATGGTGGTTGTAACTTAGACGGTTACGGTGAAACCAAGGCAATAACCATCTGGCAAGAACATGGATTCGGCCTTGGGTTTGAAAATGACGAGGGAGTGCTGACACACTTCATGTGGATCAAACCTAAAGGCGAGCACGGTCCCTACAGCGTCTGGTTTACGGGTTGGAACACACATGAACAGTTTGTTGAATTACTCAGTGTATTGAAATCACTTTCAGATCAGATCCATGGTGTTCGAATGGCTGATCCTCCCCGATTACAACTACAGGATTTTCTCGATAGACCACACGCAACCCATCGATCAAGAAAGGGAGGAGATTTCGACAGTGATGTACTGAGCCAAGTTTGGATGCAGTGTCGTATCCTTGATCTGCCAACGTGTATTGGGGCAATGAAATTTTGTGGCAAGCCCCTCTCGTTTAATTTGGAATTAACAGACCCAATTGAGAAATATTTACCCAAAGAAAGCAAGTGGAGGGGTGTAGGTGGAGGGTGGATCATTCGATTGGGGGAAGAGTCTTCAGCAACACAGGGGAGAGATGATGCACTCCCAACCGCTTCTTGCACAGTCAATGATTTGTCGCGAATTTGGTTTGGCTCTTCGACCGCTGAATCAGTGTCGCTAACCGGTCACTTCAAGGCAGATCCAGAATTGATTCAAGCCATCGACAAACTTGTTTGCGTTCCCACACCGGCGGTGGATTGGGATTTTTGAAAACTCGCCGAGAGTGAATTTCGCTTAGTTGGTTCAAAAACTCACCCTCGGTGAGTTTTATTGGTGTAAAATCTCCAAACTCACGTTGGGCCTGTGGCGGAATTGGCAGACGCAGGGGACTTAAAATCCCCCGAGGATTAAACCTCATGAGGGTTCGAGTCCCTCCGGGCCCATTCGTTTAAAAACTAGTGCCCGCCACACCCACACCCCCCGCCGCCGCCGCAACATCCACCGCCCTGTGGACTATCCCCGCTTTTTTTACTAAGCAAAGAAATAGTAGAAAGTTTTCGCATAACGCCAGTTTCCCTCGGAGTTCCACCACAATCAATTTCCGCGCGGTCACAAAGTTCACCCCACGTTGTAATCTCCTCGCTCATCGAGTGAATCACATCAACGTTTTTTTCGTTCTCTTCACAATAATATTCATATGTGGGCATGTGCGTATTCTATTAAATAATTTGACTTAAAAGAACAGACCCAAGGTCATGTAAATGACGATTGCAAGCAGCGCACCTGCTGGAATTGTAATCACCCAACTGACTGCGATATCCCGAACAGTGGTAAGGTTGATTGCACCAATGCCCCTTGCAAGCCCTACGCCAAGCACTGCGCCAACGAGGGTGTGTGTGGTGGAAATAGGTAGTGCCAACTTCGATGCAATCACAATAGTTGTTGCTGCCCCAAACTGGGCACAAAAACCGCGAGATGGAGTAAGCGCAGTAATTTTCTTTCCAACGGTTTCCATCACCTTCCATCCATAGGTTGCTAAACCAATCACGATACCGGTACCGCCAAGAAGTAATGCCCATAGGGGCACGGTTGCTTTTGCCGCGACGAGTCCATCTTGCGCGGTCTGGACTGCTGCTGAGAGTGGCCCAATCGCATTGGCAACATCATTTGCACCGTGGGCAAATGCAATAAAACACGCCGTTAAAATTTGGAGATAGATAAAAATCCTCTCGGTTCTTCTAAATTCCGGTCGGCTCGAGCCTAGGTTTGCTCGTTTGCTTGAGGTGTCGGTTGTTGCCTGAGTTAGTTCAAGAATCGAATCAATCGTGTCTCTGGTATCTGAATCTGCTGCCCTTTGGGCTCGTAACAAGTGCTTCGTACTTCGCTGCAGCGCCCGTGCCACGTACAACTCTCTTGCTTGTTGTTGTTCTTCTTCTTTGTCGTCCGATTTATAATTTCTTAACAACACGTAAGACAACAGGGCACCTAGAAGACCAACTCCAGAAGAAACCAAAAGCGCTAAAGAAAACGATAGGTCAAGATGAAGATTTTTCAATCCCTTAAAGACCATGACTAACGTCATTATCATTAATACAATAAAAACCATATAGGGAGTAAATTTGCGCACTGCCTCCACGGGATCTGCCCTGTAAAAAACCCTGTGCAAAACAATTTGAAAAACAATAAAACTAATTGTGCCGCTCATCAGAGGAGAAATGACCCAACTTGCAGCAATCGTACTTACTTTATCCCAGTGCACCGCTGACATGCCGCCATACACAATCCCAAAACCAATAATTGCACCGATTATTGAGTGGGTCGTTGAAACTGGCCACCCAAAACGTGAAGCAAACTGTAACCAAAGCCCCGCCGCAAGCAAAGCGGAGAGCATGCCAAGTACAAAGGATTGTGGATCGCCTGCAAACAGTGCGGGATCAACAATTCCTTTTCTTACCGTATCGGAAACGTGCGATCCAACAAAGAACGCCCCAGCAAACTCTAGAATTGCAGCCAAAATAACCGCTCGTTTAAATGTCAGTGCTCCCGAGCCAACACTTGTCCCCATAGCGTTCGCTACATCATTAGCACCAATATTCCATGCCATGTAAAAACCAAAGACAAGCGCAAGAACAATGAGTGTGGTTTGGTATTCCATTGAACTATTTCAGTGTTAATAACATCCGAACACGGTTGGCTAGTTTTTCAGAATAATTACTAATCCCAGCAATTTCATGGAGCAATCGTTGCCACACAAAAAAATGACCTACAGAAAGTTCGTCTTCATGATCGAGAACCAACTTCATCAATTTACGTTGCATGATGTCGCAGTTGTGCTCGGCTTCCGCTACGCCATCAACCATTTCTACGACTCTCGTAGCCTCAACTCCTCCAAAACCAGATTCAATCAGCGCGTCGAGTTCACGCATGACATCCCTTGCCTTGTGAAACGCGTATTTGTTCTCTTTAATATATTCCCCAAAGGGTTCAACGAGAGAATCAAGCATCTTTGCAGAACGAAGACTCATTAAAATACCGATGTCCTCTGCTTTGTCTGCAATAGAATCTTGCAAACCAAGAATTTCCAATAATTGACCTCGGTCGATTGCTAAAAATAATCCACGCGGCAAATTGTTTCGAATATCATTTTTTACAAGATCCGCCTTGTGTTCTAACTTTGATATTTCGCGAGCGGTTTCTTCGACATTGGGATCTTCGCCTTCTCTAATCCTTTCAAGCAATGAAAACGCGGCCTCGACGCAGTCAGCGACTTTGTCGAGGTGCAACTGAAGTGGCACAAATGGTGATCGACCAAAAAGTCTGGTCATTGCGTTTACTGGCATGGGTGGTCTCCTCTGATTTCGGGACTATACACGGTGTGTGTTATATATGCAGAAGCGACTCTTAAAAGAGAATTTGAAGCTGTGTACGTAGCAACATTTGGTCTTTTTCGGAACCTGTATCAGCTCGCCAACCGTTACCAGAAGAAACCCAATCTGCTGATGGGGTTCCAGCAACAGCACCGCCGTTGGTAATGGTTTTTCCCGCCCACGCAACATCGGTTGACCATTTAATATTGTTGCTACCAGCTGTTGGCCAATAGTTGAAACCAAAGCGAATGGCATCCATGTCCATGTTGGATCCGCTCACTTCACCCTCTTGGTATTGGGCAAAAAGTTCAACGTTGTCGGTGGCCAAAAAACCGCCCTGCAAAAGCCAACCTGAGGAATCGACTTCATCTGCATTTGCTGTGTTTTTGCCTGTTGTTTCTACGATGTAGCCAAACACATTCCAACCATCGGATCGGTATGAAACATCTACTGTCCAACCATTGCTTTCATTTGCGTTTGCGTTGCCATACTCAAATGTAGCACTGTCGTTGTCGTAATTTTCATACGCAACACCAATGAGCCAACCACTCTTTGCACCCGATTTGGAAGTGAGATAATCAAAATCTTTCCACCCTGCGTCACCAAAACGAAATTCGGCTCGTGCAACCCATGCGTTTGTTGGGGCAGAAAGCGCTGCTGTGCTGGATTGTCCTGGACCATCTGTGTATTGGGCGATAATTTTAACATCGTCGTTTTTCCACCCATATTCAAGCCCCTGCGACCATCCATACTTAAAGGCGTTGTTAAGCATTGATGATTCAACAGCGAGTTGCTTACTTGATGAAATAATGTTTTCACGAAGAAAGTTTTGTTTGAACTGGCCAAACTTGAACCAACCGCCATCATCAAATTTTTTGCCCGCCCAAGCATCTTCGGTACTTGAACCTCCACTGCTTAACCATTTTGTAGCAATTTTAAATACCCACGACGGGTCAATAATGTGGCCAGAAAATATCACTTTTGTTCGACGTTGTTCGAAACCGTGTTGTGAATCTAAGCCGTTTGCATCGTTATACAACCATCGAGATTGAAGTTGCCCGTTAATTTTTAATTTCCAATTGCCGTCGGAAGATTGAAGAAATGCGCCTTTGTTGTAACCCGCGCTCACTCCATCGCCCTGAAGACTTGACCTTGTATCGGCGTCAGCAAGGACGTCGTGCACCAAACTGCGAACTTGGTCTGATCTTTGCTCGTTAAGCCAGTGGTCGTCTTGGTTTTTAAGTCCAGCCACTTCACTTTGTAAATCAACAACCATTTGGCGAAGTTCGTCTACGGAAGCGGTTGTTGGATTTGGGTTCGCCACTGCGGCTGTTGTTATGGTGCACGCAAGTATTGTAAATTTGTACATTGATCGGACTCCTGTTTGATCGTCTATGGGGGGTAAGGTTGGTATATTAAGTACTTGTTCAAATAGCGTACAAAATGTGTAAATAATGGGCTAAGAGTTGCTGTTTTGCCCAAGGATGAGTATCCTGTCCACTCTCGGCCGAGTGCCCAAGTGGTCTAAGGGAACGGATTGCAAATCCGTCATTCGTGGGTTCGAATCCCACCTCGGCCTTCACAGTCCTTATTGAGGTTTTAATCAATGATTTTTAGACTTCTGACAGTGCTTCTTACAAGTTCTCTGGCTCTTGGTCAGACCACAACTATCACGTTGATGGCAGAGGGGTCAAGGATCGTTGATGCTGAGGCAACACTCCTCCTCTTTAACGACGGATCCCCAACTAGGGTACGTGTTGGTGACAACGGTACCGAGTTGGTTGTTTTTCCAAACGCAAGACTTGCTGAAATTGAGGGAGAGTATTCCAAAAATCAAAATGCACAATTTCGTGTGAGTGGTGAAGTGTTTACATATGACAAAGGTAATTTTTTGTTGGTGCGAGATGTAACCGTAGCGGGTTCCTTTGCTAAACGAAATTCGCCATCTGTTACACCCTCTTCGCCTGATATTGATGATGACACTACCTCTTCTAAAGACGATTCTGTGGAGTCTATTGTCGCTGATTTAAGGGCAGCAACCGGCTCGCTCACCCGATCTATACGCAACGCAGCAAACAATCCAATCAAAAGGTCTTCCACAAGAGATGAGGGTGTACGTATTACAAATCGCCGTGGTCATCTTGTTCGAAATAGTGACGGGGCGTGGGTTTTTGTTTTTGTTGCCGATGCAACCGGTTTGTCTGATCCCCCGTGCACGGTATTGCCAAGCGCTGTTTCCAATAAACTTTTTAAGTATGCAAGCAGAGGTGGTTTCACCGTTCCGTTTTTAGTTTCTGGAGAAATATTAACGTATCACGGTCACGATTTTTTATTGTTACGTTCTTGGCGGAGAGTGCACACTGCTGATCATCTTGATGGGTAACGGGGAGCAGATGGTATCATTTTTATAGTATGAATTTTCGGCGGGCTTTTGGGGCGACCGGTTTTTGGATCGTCAATTGGAGTTTCGGCGATTGTTTTAATTACCTCTTGTCCAAGGGTTGTTTCGCCAAAAGCGCAGTACTGACCATCAAGCCTAGCGGTTCCTTCGCGCGAAAGGCATATAAAAAACTGACAACCTGCTGAGTCTGGATCCCCCGCGCGTGCCATTGAAATCACCCCAAAGTCGTGCTGTAATGAACTTGGTTCAATTGGTAACCACCAACCAGAACTTCCAGAGCCCGTTCCGGTAGGGTCGCCGCCTTGTATTACAAACGGGAGCCCTTTGTTAGTAAGTGGAACTATGCGGTGAAATATTGTTTCATAATAAAAACCGCCATCAGCCAATTCGCGAAAGTTCCACGCCGTGTTTGGCGCAGCATCTGGGCGAAGTTTTATGTGTATTTCCCCCTCGCTTGTTTCAATGACTGCATCTTTGTCTTCATACACTCGCCAACCATTTAGAATTGACTCTTCAAATTCATCATCGATTGCCTCATCTTTCCAATCAACAATTTTGGTGTACGAAGTTTTTCCACCATCCTTCGAAACTTCTTCAACAACTGGGACTAGACGAGATCGCAATGGTTCCACAACAATAGGCGAACCAATTGGTTTCCCATCTATCAACAGTTGCACCCAAGCCGCGTTTTGTAAACTATTTATTTTGGGTAGTCTTCGAAGCAAGTCATGTTGACCTTCTGTGATTGCCGCTGGTTTAGATATTAGTTTGTTGTTTTGGTCGAGCAACACAACGTGGGCTAGATCTTCCCCTTCTGGCAAGACAACTTGTACCATCACGCTTCGGTCCACACCGTTGTAAAGATGATCTGGTGTTATTGGGGATGTGGCAAAAATAAATTGGGCAATGAGTATTTCAAACATACTTACATGGTCGCGTTCTTTATAAGTATCGTCAACCCTGAAGTTGTTGAAGAAGCTTTTCTCGTACCGTTTTTGCGTCAGCGGCCCCACCACTGCGTTTCATCACTTCACCGACAAGTCTGCCAATAGCGGCGTTTTTTCCAGAGCGAACGTCATCTGCTGCCTGTTGTTGGGCCTCTATCGCCTCTGTGACCCAAGAATCAATTGCCCCACCGTCCGTTACCTGGAGCAGATTGTTTTCTTTTGCAACATTTTCGGAAGTTTGATCTGAATCACACAGCATTCCAAAAAGTTTGTCTGCTGCTGAAGAGCCGACCTTGTTTTCTTGCCGAAGTTGGATGAGCCCAGCCAACTGTTGAGGTGTAATACCAAGGTTGTTTACTTCACATTTGTTTTCATTTGCATATTTTGCACCCGCGTTTAGAAGCCACTTTGCGCTTTCGGTACCATTGTTGCTTTGTTTTACACACCGCTCAAAAAAGTTGCACAAGTCGGGTTCTGCTGTTAACGCCATCGCGTCCTTTAGAGAAAGTTTATATTCAGATTGATATCGCAACCTTCTTGACGCCGGAAGTTCTGGAATTGTTTCGTTTACTTCGTTGATCCATTCCTGAGAAATTGTAAGTGGCACAAGGTCTGGGTCTGGGAAAAAACGGTAATCGTGCGCGTCTTCTTTTTCTCGCTGCATCACTGTCATTTGTTTATCGTCATCCCAACCACGGGTACTTTTTGCGTTTGGTCCCATCTCTTTTCCGTCTGCAAGCCACGCTTCAACTTGACGGGTTGCCTCATATTCAATTGCGCCTGCGATTGCCTTGAAGGAATTCAGGTTTTTAATTTCAACGATTGGGGTTGCGTGCGTGGCTCCATCATCTGTTGTGATAATCATATTGATGTTGGGTTCAAACCGCATGTGTCCTTTTTGCATAATACCTTCGGTAACACCGAGGTATCTACAAATATCACGTATCTCTCGTGCGTATGCGACTGCATCTTGTGCGCTGTGCAGGTCTGGAGCTGAAACAATCTCAAGGAGCGGCGTGCCCGCTCGGTTTAAATCTACAAGCGACCCGTCGTAGTGTTCACCACCTGGTAGTTCGTGGCCAAGTTTTCCTGTGTCTTCTTCAAGATGCGCTCGAATAATTTTTACAGGTTTTTGATCTTCGCCTATTTCTATAACACCGTCTATACAGAGCGGTTTATCAAACTGGCTAATTTGATAGCCTTTTGGTAAATCTGGGTAATAATAATTTTTCCGATCCCATTTCGTAAAGTTGGCAATCGTGCAATTGAGTGCAAGCCCAACTCGCATTGACATGGAAACCGCTCGCCGGTTAACGACGGGAAGCGATCCGGGCAACGCCATGACGACTGGATCAACAAGGGTGTTTGGCTCGGCGTCGTATTGTTTAGGCGAAGCTGCGTTTGGAGCAGTAGCAAACATTTTGCTTTCTGTTGCAAGCTCAACGTGTATTTCCATGCCGATAAGGACACGTGATGAAGTGATGGTTGTCATCGAACGGTCTCTGTAACTCCAAGGTCTGAGGTTGTAAAAAGAGATTGAAAGTGATACCCCGCGTTTTCTATATTCTCTCTTGCCCCTTCACAACGATCTATGGCTGCAATAATTGACGTAACCGACGCGCCGAGTGACGTAATTGTTTCCGCCGCTTCAAGCACTTGGCCACCTGTTGTGGCGATGTCTTCGACAATTGCCACCTTATCCCCCTGTTGAAGTGTGCCCTCAAGTTGTTTCGCGGTGCCGTATTCTTTTTTTTGGTTTCGGATAAAGATACAAGGAATGTCGCTAGCCATTGATGCTGATGTAACGAGTGGGATACCACCAAGTTCAGCCCCTGCAAGAAGTGTTGTTCCGGTAGGGATTAACGCAGCAAAAAGTGGTCCTATCGCCTTTAAGATGTCTGGTTTTGTTGAAAACAGGTATTTATCGATGTACCAAGTAGATTTCCGCCCGCTCCGAAGCGTGAAATCTCCGTGAAGAATCGCTGTTTCTGCAATTCGTTTGGCTAGTTCTTCTCGTGTCATTCCCACATTCTATCAACCAATGTCCACGCACCCAATATGTACCTGCCACACCTCTTGAAGAAACTAACCGCGGGGTAATTTTTTGCGGAGAAAATGTTGCCCAAGGAGGCCAAAAGGAATCACGACAGTAAGCTCAATGACGCGGTTGATGAGATCAGCAACGAGCCCAAGTGCAATAGCTGCGGGAAACACGGTCACCCAAGAGGCTATGAAACCAATGATCCACTCGCGTCCACCAAGACCGCCGGTTGGAAGCGGAAGCAACGAAGCAATCGAGCCGGCACCAGCAAGAAGTATTGCTGTCTGGGGTGTAATTTCATAACTCATCAGGTCAAAAATCAACCAATACCGAGCTGCAAACAACAACACGTCTACATATCGATAAGAAATTGCCAGAAGCCACGGTCGGCCTGGTTTTCGCGTAATAAAAACGAAAAACAACAAAATAGGGGCACACACAAAATAGATGATGTCTACACGAAAAAGATTGCTACAGATGACCATGAAGAGGGCAACTCCTGAAACACATACAATCGTGGCAACTGATTCAAAGAGAACCTGAAGTGATTTTGGGGCTGGTATTCCATTCACTTTGCTGTGATACACGGTTCTACCAATAAGTCCCGCTCGCATTGGTAGCCAGTTCAACATCCCACTTACCATCACCAGCCAAAACATCTCTCCCTTCTCAATTGGATCACACCCGGATTTTGCAATTCCATCCCGATTTAACAGTTGGCGGAAAGATTCAGAAACAAACCCTTGCGACAAAACCATGAGGACCACCAATGACACAAGCACACCTATGTTTGGGCGTTCTATCGAATCTATTGCTTTTGAAATATCACCCCACCGATTCCAGATTGTAAAAATTGCCGCGCATAACAAAACAACACTAACAATCCACCCAATTATTCTTATTTGTTTATTGCCCTTGGTGGTCATAGTGGATTCTATTCATCACCAGTTATACCAAGCGCCTTTTCGCGTCTTTGGTTTACTCGCTTTTCGACCCAACCATAAATCCAATTTGCAATCAAGCGCACACGAGGATTACTATCTTTAAGCGCCGAGAGAAGATGAACATTATCAAGAACAACATCATCAACAGTTGGTGAAACAAATCTCAGCATCCAAGCAATTGTGGTGATATCGCTTTCGTCAACATCGGCCATACCAACAAAAGATTCAAAAGATGGATCTCTTGACATGACAGAGAGAATCCACGCCTTAGAGGTGATATCAAGACTTGGAAATTTCATCAGCAATGTAGTAATCGCTTCATCTTGTAGTGGGTGACGCTCACCCTCAGGAATTTGTTTAACCTCTTCCCCTGGAGGAGGAGTAATAAGCGGCTCAACGACCTGGATGTGCGTATCGTCACCAACCACCCAAGTAAGTAGTGCAAACGAAATAAGGTCGTCGGGGCTGTTCATTTCGTTAACCTTCGCAAGCGCATTTTTTAGCCATTGGTCAGTCGGTTTTACTCCTTCAATGTAGACTTCTGCTTCATTTGATTTTGAACCAAGTGTTGTTGGTTCATAAACCAACACAATACTGCCCTCTATATTCTCTGCTATTCGAATTGAAAAATTAGATATCGCGTGAAATTGTAAAAATCCGCCACCTATCGGCCACTCGTTAAACACAGAACCCACCCAATAATTTCTCAGATCTACAGTTATTGTAAACCTCTCGCGAGGGTATAAAATTAATTTTCTATTGATTGGAATAATGATCGGAATTGTGTTATTAATAGATGTGTTCACAATTTGTGTGTTTGCTTGGAGCAAAACAACGGGTTGAATTGGGCCTTGTTGCGCAATCTGCATTGGCAATAGCCCGTTATTTGACAACTCTATTTCAATTAAAATTGGTTGATAGGGTCCAACACTCGTTGAAACCGCGTTTGCGCGAATGGAATATGTCACAGTTGGATTTGTTGGATATTCGTCAACAGTGCTTGGAATATTTTCAATCAATGTCTCAATGGCGCCCACGCCACCCCGAGCAACAATCTCCTGGCCAAGGAGTTTTTCGAGTTGGTTACGAGACCAAATACCAACAAGTGTTCCGGCACTATCTCGTGCAACTTGTAAAAACAAGTGAGCTGCTTCGCGGTCCCTGCCCTGTGACAACCTAACTAGTGCTAACCCAACAATTGTCGAGTCGCGTTCTTCACCAAGAGATGTAAATAGTTTCTCTGCGGTTTCTGTATCACCTGAACGTAGTGCAATCCACCCGCGAATATGATTCTTTTCTGATTCTGAAACAGGAGCGTACGTTTCTGCTTTTAAAAGAAAGTTTTCTGCACTCTCAACCAAATTACCAAGCCAAACAGAAACCCATGCGGCTTGCAAACAGTGCTCGATAAAAACGGATGTAAGGCGAAAAGAGTCTGGTTGATCTTCAAGTGCAACAAGTACAGAAGCAAATGAATCAAGTGCTTGTCGCAATGCCCATTCCGCCTCCTGTTGTTCGGCGTCTGAATACACGGCCGCTTTTATAGTTGCTAATTTTGGAGATAGTGGAGAGTGGACCCTTGCGAGCTCGAGAGGAGTCGCTCTAGGTTGTTGTTTTTGAATTATTTTTCTAAATTTCTCGTCAGCTATTCTTTGTCTTTTTGCAATAATATCAAGTGCGGCTTCTTTGTTGCCTGCGGCCCAATGAGCCATGACCATATCCGAAAGTAAATTATTATTAATTTCACCAGGATTGTTCGCGTTGTCAGCAAGAGCTATGTTGTAAATACGACTTGCCCCTTTGTACGCACCAAAAGACATGAGCAACTCTGCGAGTGAAACCTGCGTTGTAACATCCCGCATATTTGCGAGCATGAGTGAACTCAACAACTCGACTCTTCGATATGGATCAGATGATTCGTCTCCAAAGAAACCGACGGCGACAGCTGTTGCATCTGTGAAATATGGGTCTAGAGCAACAGATTCTGCAAGCCACCTTGCAAACTGTTGTGTGTTTCCAAGTTGCCTTTGCAACATTGCTGAGTCAAATGCAAGCCTCGCCGCAACGCTTGGGTTTAGTTTGGCCTGGTTTTCTGGGGACAACAGTTGTTCGTATAACGACTCGCGTTCTGAGGCGTTATTAAGGGTGTCCACTGCATCCCGAAGGCGAGCTAGTTGCAGTGGAGTTTCATTTGGAAACAACCTAAGCAGTTCTTTAACACCGAGTTGTCGCATTTCCGGATCATCTGAAATAGTAGCCATTTCAACCCAAGCTCTCCAGATATCTGGGTTGTTTGGGTCTATTTCTGCCGCCATTTTAACGAGAGCCGCTCCAACCTCTATCTCATTTACGCTAAGTGGTTGAATTTGAAGAACTGTTCTGGCAACACGAATACATTCGCTTGAAAGACGTGACGCGCTGGCCTGTTGAATTTGTTCCGCACCTCGATCATCAAAACCCCCGAAAACTGGGGTGCAAAATGAGGAAACAGTGACCACCACAAGGGCAAGGCTATGGATAAATCGGTGCTGAATTTGGAGTGTCATGGTGGATTATTTGCTGCACAGTAGTGTATTTTTAGGGATTTAGATCTCTGATTTGTGCTCTATGGGTAATTGGGGGGTAAGAATTGCCAAATGGCGTTGACACCATGTGGTAGCATTGGTAATTTCGTCATCTCTCCTAGAGATTCAATAGAATACCGGAACTCTTTTTTGCCATGTTTAATACAAATAAATTACTTTTACCCACCCTTCTGATCATCGCAACAACCGCTGTTGCCCAACCATCGTTCAGAATTACTTCTTTCATCAGCCACAGAGATCTGACTGATAGGCAAAAAGTTGATATTGAGCGATACACAGAGGGTTGGGCAACTATCTTGCTTACAGACGATGCAAAAATGATTGCAGAAGCACGGCGTGGGCTGACCGAACCATTGGACAAGCGCTGGTCAATGTCCAACACTGCCAGAATGCATTACGGGGAAGCGCTTCTCTCTTCTTTTGAACCATACCTCTCAGAAGAAAACGAAAACGAAGTTGCTGCCATCAACGCGTTACAAATCCTTTCACTTCTTGGAACAGAACGAAGCGTCACAACAATCATGCGTCACGCGAGTAGCACGTTTGAAGACCGCTCCGCATTGAGACAGTGGGCTTCAGCGGGATTAGAAAATAGTTTTCAAACTGGGCGATTACCCCTTACTAGAATCACTAGCGCTGCAACGCTGTTGGCAGATGCCGCTTCAAAAGAACCGGTGTGGCACGTTGCATCAAGACAACTTCAATCACTAAGTTCTCTTTCCAATACGCCCGGATTACGAAGATCTGAACTAACAGAACTACAAGGGCTTTCGTTTTAATTACAGGTCCAAGCTATTTCGAACATTGTCGAAGATGTTGCGGCGGATAAAAAAGCGAGCCTTCGAATGCGGCCTGTTCGATCTGGATTATCCTCTCTGAGATTGCAATTGATTGAACCCAGCGTTGACTCTACGCTTAAAACAGATACGATCAACAACCTTGTACCGGTCTTGATACGCGTTCTTGAAGTCGCTTCTAGCCAGTGGAGTGGTGCAAAAAAAAGCGATGCTCTACTTGTTGCCTATGGCGGCGCAATTGAAACTGCTACA
>PVBE012247591.1_pt1 | contig 16723 bp, 17 predicted proteins | sample 1631181 | NCBI WGS metagenome assembly PVBE01 (sample SAMN08397723, study PRJNA350692) | Marine metagenome, whole genome shotgun sequencing project. | isolation source: water | place: Pacific Ocean | collected 2012-04
AGTCTTTCAATCCGGCGGATAAGAAAGTGTGCCCCGGGGCGTAACGGACCGTTTCATTGCCGTAGCTCGTGATCCTGACCCAGCCCCAGGGCATGTGTCGGACCGGGGGGTTGTCCCATGAATCATCCTGTCGTCATCTGGGGACCCATAACCCGGTTCGTTGCCCACCCGCTTGCACCGACGTTTCATTCCCAAAAGGGTCCGGTCGGTCTTCGATGGGGTGGGTTAGGCCCAGCATTGGTACCGAAGATCATCGCCCAACCCGGCGACGGGAGGGCTCACATCGGTGTTGCAGCCGGGCAAATAAGCCGAAAAGGTGGTGATTATTGAATTGATTGAATCAGTAATCCATTGGATTTCTAGATAAATCAGGGTGCCAACCGGACAACATTTTGGAAAGACGTGCAGTAATTCGAGCATCTCCGCTTGACATTTGGATGACTTCCATTGGTGGCCACCGATGGGTAGGGATGGCTAACCAACCCACCATTGGATGAGTTAAACCGAATTTAGGTGGGGATAGATTTCTTGCTGCCCTTAGTGATTCACTCAAATCATGAATCATTTTTGCACCAGGAAGTTCTACCGACCACTGTTCGTGTTCAGTAAGCCTCTCCAATCGCGCTAGCAGTGTGCGACGAACTCCTCCATGTTGTATGGACGAATCCCCTGGTATTCGGTGTACTTCCCCTTCTGGTCTGAGGATTAAAGACGGCCAGGAAATATTCATTTCTGCAATCAATGGAATTCCGGTAGAATCATCCGAGAGGACTGTGAGAATAATTTCTGAGACTGGAGCCCACCACTCTTCAGGCAATCTTTCGACAATGAGAGCCATGACGGTCGAATGGGGCCTATTTCCAGATTGATACCAATCATCCAGTACGGCCCAAAGATGTAAATCGTGGTCTTGTGGTTTGGAAAACCCAATGGCACGTGCATGTTGGCGCCAATCCTCTGATTCCGATAACATTCTTTCTGGGAATTGATTTGCAAGCCAATCTAATCCTGTAATCACTGCAGAGCAACGAGGTGGTGGTTCATCCAAGAACCTATCAATTCCCCACGATGAGAGGTCAGACTGAAGTTCAGGGGTAAACCAAGCCACTTCTGATAATAAAATATGAGCGACCCATGCCGCTTCTTCAATAGTTGCTGACTCAGATGAATGACGCAAATTATGGGCCAATTCTGGAGTCACCCTAATTCTACTTCGGATTTCTTCCACTAGAATTTCATGCCATTCAGATGGAGCCTGTATTGCTGCCTTACTGAGGGACTCGTAAGGAATATCTTCAGATTTCATTAATCCAATCCAAGCCTCACCCAACATCACACCTATTCGTTCCCATCTTGACCATCTATCAGATGGTGTTGAAGCAATCCAAGCAACAAGAGGGTGTTGTAATTCCATTCTATTTGCCCATTCTGAATCACCCAAAGGGTAACTCAAAACGGCTGCACGCATCAATCGATTTACATTTTCATCAGAAGATAAATTGGGGATTTGATTACCTGTTGATTGTCCGCCCAGTGTTTTTTTAGCCAATACAACTTCTTCTGCATTCGATGGGGGATTCCAAATGATATCTTCAAACAATGCTTCTGTAGAGGATGAAGGGGCGAGATTAACTGGGAGGGTGATTCCCTCAAGCAAGGATAGCTTGGACCACATTGAAGGTAATACAGAATGCGGGGAAATTTGGTTTGAAGTTGGAGGTATCTGCCATGTATTGCAAATTATTAGACGAATATGCTCGGGCAATCGAGTTTCTGAGAATATTACTTGACTCGAGGGGCGAGCTTCGATAACCAAACTGAAATCAGATTGGGATAAAGACCAATCAATAAGAGATTTTTCTGCCTGATTTGAAAGAGATGTTGTATCAATCCAATCTCCGTCCTTAATTGGTTCTGTGGACCATGAGGCGTCGCCCCAATGTTTTCGAAACCGCCTCCATGTTGTATCGTCTACTTTTCTCCTAAATCGGAGATTACCGGATTCAGCGAGGGCTTCATTTAGAATTCGTAACCGTTCCATTCTTTCACTAGACCGTAGGCGAGGATGGGCAATTCGAACCCATGATTCTAAAACATCAATTGGGATACTTCGTATAGGCACATCGGTTTTCCCCCTAGGGGCAATTGTAACCGCATTGGGCGAAGCGGCTCTAAGCAGAGATTCTCTACTCATTCGATCAAGGCCCAATGCTAGAAGAGGAGTGTCCATTCTAATGACAGGGCCATCAACAGCCAATGAACCTAAGCGCCATTGCCCGACTTTTGGAACCCTTGAAGGTAAAGTGATCTTGTGCAATTCATCAGGTTGACCAAACCAAGAACCACTTGCAAGTTGTAGTGGTTGAGAATCGTCTACCAATCTGAATCGTTGGACTCCCCACACCTCGGAATCCGCACCCCAAGACGAGATATTACTCGAATCAACTTCACGAGATGGTGGTGGTACGGGAAGGAAGGTGTCTGAACTTAACCACCTAGGTTTCCTTTCACGTGGCTCAATCCATGTCCAAACATCATCAGTAGAAAATTCTCTATTAGAATCAAGTGGACGATTTGGAATTGCAATTGGTCCATCACTGGGCCTGTGAACAAAGGCGACAAGGAGGTTGTTCTCTGAAACAGATACCAAACGTCCCAATGCACCATCAGGAGGAGGGTCCGGAGATAATTCACGAATCCTAGCGATTTCATCAGCACGTAACATATCCCATCCACTGGCGGATAGGGCCAAGCATGCACCGCGTGAACCTGTTTCTCCATCAGAAAATACAAGTCCTTCTTTTCGAAGACGCTTCAATTCGGCTGAAGTATGTGGCAATCGAAGATTTGTTGATATTGATATTTTTGTTACTGTGGCTCTTCCTTCAGACAAACACTCCATAATTCGGCGCCTAACTCCGCTCCGAATGCGCCTCACAGGTAATGGCACGGGCTTCTGTTGTCCTTCTTCGGGACCGGTATCATCAGACATACTTGATTCCACCACTGACACTATTGGAAGTGTTCTCAGGGGGGGCTAGTAAAGGAGTATACTTCAATACTTCTATTTGTTACATTTACTTACGCATTTCCACTGGAATAACTGGCCCCGCCCAATTGGAAGTCGGGAATTCCCTACTTACTGTGCATTTTTCCGTATGTTTACGTAACTAAATTGTAAAAACGCGCCGTTACGGTTATATGAACGACAGCAATCGCTCGTAACAGACGGCATGGGCGCCCACACCGGAAGCAGAGTGTCGCTGGGAAATTACAACAATAAGGAGGAATCAACATGAAGACGGTACGAATTCGAGAGAAAATTAAGGCATTCTTGGCAGAGCGCCCACGCAATACAGCCGAGATTCTAGAACACATCAACAGCACCATGCGCCACGGCACAACAAGCCAACAGTTAGGCAACGTGCTAAGCAAAGACAAGGACATCGTCAAGGTCGGATACATCAAGAGATCCGGCATCCTTTCCGGCGGATACGATATCTGTGAATGGGCCACCCGAATCTGGGTATCCGACAACTATCCTGAGTGGGATGGCGAAGGACCCATCCTAATGGATCGCGACCGACGCTGATTCAGATGACACTGCTGCCGAGCATCCGGGGCTTCGGCCCTGGATGACTCGGCATTTTTTTTGTTTCTAAAAATTACGAATCGTGTGAAGTGTTCCACTCGCCGCTGCGGGCAAGTGAATTCATCTTGGCACGGTGTGCAAATGCAGCTTGACTGTCACCCGGGGTGCCAGCAGCCCATGTTTGTAGAGCGCTTGACTGAAGGGCGCGACCATAGGAATACGAAAGTTGCCAAGGGTGCTCGATATCCATTGCGTTCATCAAATTGAGATGGGCTGTTGCATCTTCATCCGATTGACCACCCGATAAGAAAACAATCCCAGCGACACTAGAGGGGACCGATGCAGTCAAACATTTTACTGTCGATTCAGCCACAATTTCCCTAGAATCATGGACCCCTGAGTCCTTTCCAGAAATTATCATGTTCGGCTTTAGAAGGGCACCCGGGAGGTGGACGCCCTGAGTTTCACAAGCAGCCCATGTTGCGTCTAGGATATTTGTGGTGACGACATAACATCTATCCCCATCATGTGAACCGTCCATCAATACTTCTGGTTCGATAATCGGAACAAGGCCTTGCTCTTGACAAATTGCCGCGTATCGTGCTAGTGCGTGAGCATTGGTTGATACACATGCAGCACTAGGTAGATTTGAATCGATCTTGATTACTGCACGCCATTTTGCAAATCTTGCACCCATTGCAAAATACTCTGCACATCGTTCACGGAGTCCGTCAAGACCCTCGGTGATTTTTTCACCAGAGTGTCCCGCAAGTTCTTTTGCGCCGGTATCGACTTTAATCCCAGGGATAATTCCACGAGATGTTAGATAGTCTGGAATGGATGTGCCATCACCCATATTTTGGCGAATTGTTTCATCAAACAAAATCACACCACTCACGGCAGATTCGCAACCGGGCGTGGAGAATAGATTGGCCCGGTAAGCCCGTCGGGCCTCTTCACTAGATTCTAAGCCGACTCCTTCAAGGCGTTTTGTCATCGTCCCATTGCTTTCATCAGCAGCGAGAATTCCTTTTCCAGGAGCGACTAATGCTGCAGCCGTTGCTTCGAGGAGTGCTTTGTCCATGTTGGGTGGGAGGGTGAAGTCCACCTTGAATCCACCGTCTCTAACACATCTTCAATAATTGAAAAGAAATGTGTAAACAATATCATCATAAATCGAATAGTGGATGTCCCCCTATGGCTGGAATATGTCGAGTGTGTGCCTCCTGCGGCAAACCAGGACACAATATTCGAACATGTCCAAATGTCAATCCTAAATCAGCAGAACGGCGTATTCATCGATTGAAAAATCAAGGGACAAGGGTATGTAGAGGATGCGGGGGGAATGGACACAATATCCAAACATGCCTACTTGTGAATCCAGAGGGTGAGGCAAGACGGAGGCGAAGGGAAAGAAATCCTCGTGAAGACGGGCGGAGATTGTGTAGTGAATGCGGGAAGGTCGGCCACAATACTCGAACTTGCCCCACATTACATCCAAACAAAATCAATACAAGACGTCGTAGAAAAGGACGTCATTGTTCACACTGTAAAAAATCTGGACATAACGTCCAAACATGCCCGACATTACACCCTGTAAAAGTTGGAATAAGAAAGAAAAGAGTTGATGGTGAACGAATTTGTTCTGCCTGTGGGCAAAATGGACATAATGTCCGTACATGTCCGTCAATCAATCCGACAGCTGCGGGAAAACGGGAGAAGCGAATGTCAATGAGAGGAACGCGCTTATGTCGTGTTTGTGGCCAAACCGGCCATAATGCTCGAACTTGTTCAGAAAATTGATTTTCATCGAAGTGAATTTTCAATCCCTTTGACTGCACTAGGTACATTGGATGTGACACCTTCTATCATCATCCAACCGTGTCCCTTGACACCATCACCGACCAACCGAATGCCGTCTATACCTACATCACTGGGAAGTTCAGAACCCTGCGGTGTTCGATTGCATGGCCAATTTCGGTGATATGAATGGACTGCAATTTCCTCCCCATGCTTCTCTAACCAAGGGATCGTTGAATACAACTCTTCACGGCCCTTCTTAATCTCAGCCTTGATATCAGATTTTGGAATGTACTGGTGTGTAATCATCATGTGGCGGCCCTTTGGTGCCAGTGAAGGATCTGAAAAGGTAGGGATGACATAACCTCCAACCCTACTTAGTCCAGGAAGCATTGTAACTCCACTATCCTGATGAGGGATTTCATTGTCTAGTCCAAAGACAAAACCAATCCCTCCTGCAGCCTGAGTCTTGTTGATTCGTTCTCTGATATTCGACTCGACATGGAAGTCATCTGACAAAGTATCGAGTAGGTTTGGGTGGCCTCCGTTGTGGATAATTGCATCTGCTCCAATCCATGTTGCATCTTCCCGGCCCCGGCGGCGAATTCCTACTGCGAAACGGTGTCCCTTGGTTGCTGCCTCCTCGTCACCTGGGATAATTTCCGTAACTTCATGACTGAGTTTGAGGCGCCCGTCATGTTGCTTGAGATCTTTACGAAGGGCGTCAATAATCGATTTGCACCCTCCTTTTGGAACGTGGGGCCGGTCTGACCAGAAACTGTTCTGAATCATTCGGATTGTTGCTGATGCTGGCATCTGATAAAATCGGACACTTGCAGCGAAATTGATGAATGCATCTAGGAAATCTACGAATGGATCTGAAAATCTCTTCCTCATCCACGTTTCACCATCAAGTGTTTCACCCTCACCTTTCGGTTTTTTAGAACGTGCAAGAAGAAGACGAGGGAGGTTCAATGTATCCTTGAATGGGAACCACCGCATAATTTCCATCGGACCGTTTGATCCTTGATGGACACCGTTGATGTTACGACAAGCGAATTTCATGGAGGGGAGAAATTCAACTCCATGCCGACCGAGTTCCAATCCACCTTTGCTACGTTTACCCAAAATAAGTTTAGAAAAGGGGCCTTTCATTCCATGAGGGACCATGTGTACTGCACCAGTTGGAATTGCGTATCCATCATGATCATGCTGTGTGAATCTACCTCCTGCAAAGGAAAGGCGTTCGTAAACTTGGACATCGTAATTTCCTGTATGTGCAAGTTTGACTGCTGAAGTCAAACCTCCAATACCACTACCGACAACTATGACTCGTTTCTTTTCGGTCATGTTTTCGCCTCATGAATATACTAGAGCCCCTGTAGGGCACCACAACAGACAGCGTAGACAATCAGTGCAATTGTCATGAATTACTTCGCATAATCCTTCTACAATTAGTGCCTCATCATTACAAGCCATCAAGCAATATGAGCAACCAACACACAAGTCATCCAGAACGTTCAGTTTTGTCCCATCGAATATCGGACGATCATGCGATGGTCCTGATTGAAGCGCTGGTACACGACCCGGTGTTGCCGTCCCCCGAAATGCTTCGGCCATGTGTGGGCCTCGGGTTAGAGTATTTAGCCAATTATGCGGAATCCTCATGAACATATGCCGGGAGTTTGCAAATGACCCCTAGTCAAGGAGTAATCGAGTTGGGAAAAATATTGATTGAATTGGCCCCTGAATCTCTTGATTCTGATGGATTGAAGTCAAAAATGGACACAGAGGGGTGTGGGAGTATTGTCTCTTTTCTTGGTGTCACACGGGGCACTGATGAGGGTGTTGATGTACAACACCTGGAGTTTGATGCTTGGATGGAAAAACTACCCTCAGTGTTGCATGAACTTGCATCTCAAGCCATCGATCAATTTGGAGTAAACAGCGTAGCGATGAGTCATCGAACAGGAATTGTGTTGCCTGGGGAAAATATCGTCTGTATCCATGTTGCTAGTCCTCATCGAAAGGAAGGGTTCGCAGCCTGTGCTTGGCTCATCGACGAACTGAAAACCCAAGCCCCCCTGTGGAAGAAAGAAGTGCGCTCAGATGGAGCACATTGGAAGGAGGGACTTGGATGACTGATGCCATTATTCCAGTAGGTCATAAACCGATAGTTGCACGATTTGCTGTTGCCACGGGAGTCCTCGACCTCTCGTCGGATTCTGCAGATGCGATTCGCAATGGTTTGGTTTCCAAAGGTGATGTGTTAGAAGCTAGCATGGTGGCTGCAATCCAAGCGGTCAAAGAAACGCCACGAACAATTCCCCATTGCCACATTATTCCAATTGAAGGCTGTTCAGTGACATGGGATTGGGAAGGCAATTCTCTACGCTGCACTGTCAGTGTAAATGCACATTGGAAAACTGGCGTAGAAATGGAAGCACTATGTGGAGTTTCTACGGGATTGTTGTGTGCGTGGGATATGGTCAAATCAATGGAGAAAGATATTGATGGGCAATATCCAAGCACGAAAATACGCGATATTCAGGTTCTTGAAAAGCGTAAGCACAAGGCGCAGGATTGAGAACCCCCTCGTTCTCGCGAACACCATGACGAGTGCGTCAGACTTGGCAGATCACTTCCTCCGAGCCTGTGAAGATGCTGCAATTGCAGCAGCAAAATGGCGAGGGAAAGGGGAACGGAAAAAGGCTGATGGGGCCGCTGTTGAAGCAATGAGATCAGTCTTTGATTCAGTACCGTTCGATGGTAGAGTTGCAATTGGAGAAGGGGAGCGAGACGATGCTCCGATGCTCTACATTGGCGAACCTCTTGGATGCTTACAAGGAGTTGAGGGGGCGCCTCAAATTGACATTGCAGTAGATCCACTAGAATGTACAAACAATTGCGCTACAGATTCACCCAATGCAATTGCAGTTCTTGCAGCCGCCCCTCGTGGAGCCCTATTACACGCTCCTGATTGCTATATGGATAAAATTGCAGGAGGGCCGGAATTGAATGGTGTCTTGAGTCTTGAAGCCTCGACGGATTGGAATATCGAAGCCGCCTGTTCCGCCCTTGACAAAAACCCGTCTGAACTCAAGGTGGTCGTCATGGATCGCCCACGACATGAGGTTCTCATCAAGGAATTGCGCGCACTGGATGTATCTGTACCTCTGATTGGTGATGGGGACATTTCCGCTGCACTAAACGCTGCTGACCCGAATTCAGATATCGATATGCTGATGGGAATTGGAGCGGCACCTGAGGGGGTCATCACAGCAACTGCACTACGTGGTTTGGGTGGGCACTTTGAAGGGCAATTGGTAACAACAAACGAAGATCACTCAAGACGAGCAGCAGAAATGGTTGGTGATGATGTTGACCGTGTGTGGAAGCGAGATGAACTCTGTACTTCTGATGATGCAATTTTCGTGGCGTCTGGAGTCTGTTCAGGGTACCTCCCTGGTGTTGAATTCCTAAGTGCAAATCGAGTTGCTGTTCACTCAGAAATATTGCATGTTGTCGACGGGACTAGGCAATTTGTTTCCTCTGAGAAACAATACTGAACGGCCCCGTAGGGGCCGGATTCTCACGACGGCGATTTGATATGGCAGCGGTGATTCGGCCGTGCTATGTCTAATTGGCCAACAATGGAAGCTATGGCAAATAACCTAGTGAATTACGGTGTTACCGATAATGGAATTGCAGTTATTGAACTCATCTCAGATTCGGATGGTAAACCACTTGCTGAAGGAAAAACATCAGTGAACACATACACCCGGGAAATGTGGGAAGATATCGATCAAGCAATCTTGAACGCTCGCTTTGATGGTGATGTTAGTGTGATTTTAATGACTGGACATGGTGACAAATTTTTCTCGGCTGGGGCTAGTATCAATTATCTCAACAGTTTAACTCCCCGATACAAGTATTTCTTCTGTCTACATGCAAATGAGACACTATCTCGTCTTGAGCAGACACCAAAATTGGTCATCGCTGCATTGAATGGACACACAGTTGGTGGTGGCTTGGAAATTGCCATGGCAGCAGATATCCGAATTGCAAAGAAGGGTAACTTCCAGATTGGTTTGCCCGAAGTTGCCCTCGGTGTTCTAGCCGGTACTGGTGGAACTGCTCGTCTCTCTCGATTGGTTGGAAAGGCAAGAGCAATGGAAATCATGGTCACCGGTCGAAAATTCTCCTTTGAAGAAGCTCAAGATATGAATTTGGTTCATGATCTGTATGACAGTATGACGTTGGATGAATTCCGACAAGATGTCTTGGATTATGCTGGTCAGTTTACACTACCATTGGCTGCAGCAAAAGCCATTGGAAATATCAAGCGAAGTGTTCAGACAGGACTTGAGATACCTTTGGAATATCATCTGGCACTTGAACGTGAATTGCAATCTGATCTTTTCCAATCTGAAGATGCCAAAGAAGGTATTGCATCATATGTCGAGAGACGAACACCTAGATTCTCGGGTAAGTGAGTTGAGGAAGCATTCGCTCTTCAGCTAACCCTGATTTAATATCAAACACATTATGTGTAATCATCAGTTTCCCATACGTGTGAATACTAATTGTAATCGAATCCTTTGAGGGGTTTGCAACTAAATGAATTTCATCGTGAGGAGGATTAACTGTGTCTACCATTCCTGGAAATGCACGGATTGTGGGGCGGCTGAATAGAATTGGTTCTTGTTCGTTTTCTAAACGATCAAATTTTGTGACATCAAGCATTCCTTCAGCCACCCCAACAACGCCCCAAGTCCCATGGTCATGGATAGGGGAGGTACTACCCGGGGGCCAAAACATTGCAGCAACAATAAATTCGAATTCTTCATCTTGATGAAGGAGAAGTCGACCATAATTCCCATTACTATATTGCTCGCTTTCAATTGAAATGTTAATGGGTTGTGAAAGTAATTTTTTCTTTAATTGAGTTACACGTTCGACAAGATTCGATCCAGTCAAACCTTCTTTCATTGCAAGTCTAATTTCATCAGCGTACTGATGGATTCTATGGTGCACTTTTTGAGACATCATGAAGGGGGACATATTGCACCCAACCTGACTTCTTCCCCGAACATGTACGAATCCGGGGTTTGAAATTAAATTACATCTAGGATGTTTTCACCCATTACTACTGCAATCCCGTAATCGTGGGCATCTTCAGCCCAACGCACAGTGCCCAAATTTGGACCTAGCCAAACTGCTTTCACATCACCAAAGTACTCCATACGTTGACCTATTTCAGATAATGTCAACCAAATATCTAGATTGCCATTCATGCAGATTATTTCCACTTCAGAATCTATGCTATCAATGCTAGAAAACACCTCTTGACCAAGTATTTTTTCTCCATTCATCGCGCACTTTGGACAAACAAAGTGAACCGTTTTCCCGAATTCAATTAATCGCTTTGCAGCCTCAATTGAGATACTAGCACCCTCACCTGCGCTGACAATGATAGCCCAATAATCATGCATTAGAGCTGCTTTTATTGCTTGTTGATGACTTGCTTTTCGAAGCGTGTGTAAATCGATTTCCATGAATCTGCACAGTCAATTGCCATGGTAAACAGATTCCCGAACAAATTCGGGATTGGCCGTAATCATCTGTATCCACACCAAACTCCTTCAATTGGCAATGGAAGTAAGGCTTCATCATAATGCCACAGATTTTGTACACTATTTCCTTCAATATTGACCTGAAAAGCATTGGCTGACCATTTAGAATCACTGTAAAGTTGATGGTCTTCAGCGAAAAATGTGTCATAAAAACGCCCCCTCAGGACCCATTCACTACCCTGGCTTTCAAGGCTGACAACACTATCCTCTCCTGAACCCCCAAAAGTGTGAACCCATGACCAATTTCCAAAAACATCTAATTTGGCAAGAAATACATCTCTTGCCCCTTCACTGACAAATACAGAATGGTCTTTGAAATGAAATTCCCCCGCCCAAGTCCCTGCGATGATTAGATTGCCATCCACTTTTTCGATCAAATGGATTGCTGGCAACCCTTCATTCACCTCTGAGGGAAGTGTAGCAAATCCAATTTCTCGCAATGAATGTATTTGTTCAGAGGTGAGGTCGTCTCGAGTAATGAGTGGATCAATTGCTGAATTAGAAAGCAATAATTGAGGAGACATGGCCAGAATCAAGGCCAGAAGAACTCCGATTACAGGAACAAATAATGCCACTTTATCTTCGGACACAGTTGTTGGATAGGCCCATCCATATTGCGTATGTCTCCGAACATGTGAGGCTGTCTCGAGATGTATGGTATCCAAACATGTTCGGGCACGACGTATTGGAATCATCTACAATGCGACCAGCATGGCAGAGACCAGTCCCTCCAATGCACTAGAAAAAATTCCAACAAAGAATCATTCGGGTGAAATTCATTCAAGTATGGCACCAATTCTATTGGCCCTTGCAATTACTCTCTGCCTAGGTGGCTTGCTGATTCCCCCCTTGGCTTTTCTTGGATTTCCACTTCTAATTTTCTCTATTTTCAACTGGGTAAAAGAGGATGTTAAGCAATGGAAACATCGGACATTACCAATTGAAGGAGAATGGAATAATTCACGTTGGGCAATGATATGGATTATTGTAACTGAAGTTGTTGTATTCGCTTCTTTCTTCGCTTATTGGTTTTGGGCAAAGTGGCATACTGTATCATGGGAAGGGGCCGTTGGAGGCACTTGGCCTGCAGAAGGTGTTTCTCATAATTTATCATTGGTTACATTGAATACAGCCGTATTAATTAGCTCTGGATTTATTGCCCATAAAGGAATTCAGAATCTCGGAAAAGGAAATGTGAAGCGAGCCAAATCTCTCATTGCTGCAACAATATTACTCGGCCTGATATTCCTTGGAATTCAAATTTTTGAATACTCTCACGCAGCATTCACTTGGGACTCTCATGCTTACGGAACAGCATTTTTTGCATTAACAGGTTTACATGGACTACACGTTCTTCTCGGAGTAATTGGATTCATTGTTTCTTGGACGCTCATCCAGAAAGGGTATTTTTTGCCAAACCGACATGAATCATTACATGCAATCGGATGGTATTGGCACTTCGTTGATGTAATCTGGATTTTGCTTTATCTCATTGTATATTTGGAGGTGATCTAATGATTAATCGACGTTATATGGCAGCACTATTTTTCGGGATATTGCTTCTACTATCGACATTTGCTGGTATTTTCAATTGGTTCCAAGGCCTAGGGGGCACCGGAGAACATGCTGATGTCTATGACAAATTGTTCACATTGTATTGGGGACTAGGTAGTGCAATCACTTTGGGAATTTTTCTCTGGTTCTTTTGGATGTTATCTACAACCCAAGATGAAGAGCCAGGGGATGTTGCAAAACTTGGCGTAATTCCCATTGAAAGAGGGGACAAGAAAGTCGCATATGCAATTTCAATCGTCATCACATTGTTCCTACTGTTATTATCGAGTGTGACCTTTGATTCCATTGATTTCTTTGAGAAACATGAGGAATATGAAACAGATGAATCATTTACAATCAAAGTTACAGGGTACCAATATTATTGGAAATATCAATATCCGAATGGAATAGAATATACTAGTGTCGAAAATGAACCCCTTCGAATTCCAGTTGATGTCCCAATCGTCTTTGAAGTGACAAGTGGTGATGTATTCCATTCATTTGCACTCCCCGAACATCGAATTAAGATTGATGCGTTGCCAAGTCGGGCGAATACTGGTTGGATTCATGCTGAGGAAACTGGGTTGTATCCAGTGCGATGTTTCGAACTTTGCGGAGATGATCATGCCATAATGATGGGAGAGTTATTGGTGATGGAAAAGGTTGAATTTGACACATGGTATTCAGGGGAGGTGGATGCATGAAGAGAAATTCAATTTTTGCCCTGGGCATTGTACTATTGATTTCTGTAATTGCAATTCCATCATTCGTTGCACTACCGACTGGAATTGGAGGAGATAGTGTCAATAATGGATGTACATGCCACAACAGTGAATCATCTAGTAATGTAATTGTGACAGTAGAAGGATTGCCCGAAACATTTGCTGGAGGTCAAATTTACACCCTAAACATCAGTATTGATGGTGGTCCTGAAATTTCTGGAGAAAATGCAGGTGGATTCTTTATTTCTACTCAATTAGGAGAATTCCAATCAATCGATAATTTGACTCAAATTCTAGACAATGGAGAAGCAGTACATACTGCAGAAGGAAATGATCAGAGAAACTGGACATTACAATGGATTGCCCCAACAGATGATACCAAATCAATAGAATTCATTGCATATGGTAATGCAGTTGATGGGGATGGCCATGCAGATAATGAAGACCTTTGGGGAAGTACGACACTGACAACCAATGGGCAAAATTACGTTGGTGGCCCTTCGTTCAGTTTAGATGGGATCGCTTGGTATCTGATTGTAGGCCTAATTTTGGCCATTGTTCTGACTGTAGCACTTATTCTATGGAAAAAACTGGGTTGGGGCCTTGCAGAAATTCGCCATTGGACTACAACGACAAATCACAAGGACATTGGACTGTTGTATCTATGGACAACGATTCTCTTTGCCTTGATTGGATTGGCACTATCGGTACTCATTAGATTACAATTGATTGTCCCAGATAATGAGTTCATGACAGGGGGGTTGTTCAACGAAGCAGTCACAATGCATGGCGCAGTAATGGTCTTGTTTGCCGTATCTCCGATGTCATTTGCTTTTGCAAATTACATTGTTCCACTACAAATTGGTGCTGATGATATGGCCTTCCCTAGATTGAATGCATTATCGTTTTGGACGCTATTATTCGGAGGACTGACGGCTGCATCTGGATTTTTCTTTGGTGGTGCAGCAGATGCCGGGTGGACATTCTACAGTCCATTGACAAGTATGGAGTATAGTCCTGGTGCTGGAATTTCTCTAGCGGGAGCGGGACTTGTTTTACTCATCCTCTCTGTCAGTACAAGTACAGTCAATTTCCTTGTGACAATTCTCAGATGTAGGATCCCAAGCATGTCGCTGAAGGACATGCCAATGTTCACTTGGAATATTCTTTTCACTGTAATTTTGATGCTGGTAATTTTCCCAGCTCTACTTGGAGCAGTATTGATGTTGGTTGGAGATCGTGTTTTCAACACCCTTTTCTTCGACCCTTCAATTGATGGTACGACTTGGTGGCTACACATTTTCTGGTTCTTTGGCCATCCCGAAGTCTACGTGGTTCTATTGCCAGGACTAGGGATGGCAATGGAGATTGTACCCACTATGGTCAAAAGAACCCTCTATGGAAAACGTATCATCATCTGGGCCTTGGCAGTTGCGTCAGTCATCAGTGTACTGGTATGGGCACACCATATGTTCATCACGGGAATTGACCCCACATTCCGTAAGATTGAGACTATCGGGACTGAACTTGTCAGTGTCCCCTTCGGACTAATCTATCTGTGTCTGTTGGCTACATTTTACAAGTCAAAACCTGATTTTAGTAAACTTCCACTCGCCTTTGTCATAGGAGCAATTGGAATCTTCCTAATTGGAGGTGTCACTGGCGTGTATCTGTCAAGCGTAGCAATGGATGTACAACTTCGAGGGACTTACTTTTTAGTTGCTCATTTCCACTATACTTTGGGATCTGTAGCAGTAATGACACTCGCTGGATTTTACTATTGGTATCCAAAAATGTTCGGTAGAATGCTTGATGCAAAACTAGGTTGGTGGCATTTTTGGTTGACATTTATTGGTATCAATTTGACATTTATTCCTTTGTTTGGATTGTGGGATATGCCAAGAAGAATATATGTCTACCAGGAAAGTGCAGGATGGGCAACTGAACAATTATTGGCCACTATAGGTTCACTAATCGTTTTCATAGCACAGTGTATCTTTGCTTGGAATTTCATGCGTAGTTTGAAATTGGGAGAAATTGCAGGGGACAATCCTTGGAATGGTTCAACCTTTGAATGGGCAACCACATCACCGCCCCCCAGTTACAACTTCGAAAAACCACCTGTTTTCGAAAGTGAAAATCTAGACAAACACACGAATCAGGAAGAATAAGCCGAATATGTTCGGGATTTGTCTCAATGGGGTTTTAGACTTCGCATACTTGAGGCGGGTATGTTGGGTTCGGCATTTGTTGGAAAATTTGCAATAGGAATCCTACTTTTATTTCTCATCGTCCCATTTGGTCAAGCATACCAGGGTGGAATTTCAGGACCAATTGTTTCGAACGGTTGTAATTGCCATGGAAATGGAGAAGCCTCAGAAAGTGTTGTCATTGGAATTTCTGGGCTGCCCAGTACCTGGAACCATTCTCAAACCTACAATCTGAATATTTCCACGGAATCAATTGTGGACATCAACATTGGGCAACCTCAGGGTGGGCTAAATGTGATGGCGAATATTGGGTCATTATCGTCCGTAGACAATTCCACCCAAATTGGAAACAATCAACTCACTCATACTATTGGAGGGAACAACGTTCGAAATTGGTCATTCCAATGGCATTCACCACAATCAGGTGGCCAAGAATTGAATCTTAGAATAATGGTAAATACAGTAGATGGGGATGGGACTCCTGACGCAGATGATCAATGGAATATGGCAACATTTTCTATCACAGGACCAAATGTTGAACAAACTACTGAAAATGGATCGGATGGTCATTTGAGTTCTAGATACCCAATGGTACTAGTATTGATTGGGATTATCTTGACGATTCGATACTTCCCCACAGCTAATTCACAATCATCAAAAAAGGAGTAAATCGGAAATTGAGGAAGGCAGATGTTAATACATAAAGGCGGGGTAAAAATCACTGAAATGCAGCAACTAATTGTCCGAGTTCGTCTTCCAGAAGGTCATTGGGCTGGTGATGTAACTCGAAAAAATCACCATATTGTTCTCAAAATTGAGGAACATATGCCCCTGCCAAATGGCAGAGGAACGGCACAAGCGATTTTGTTCGGCCCAGACATTGAAAAAATCATTGGTGACATGAATGATCATGCTGGGATTGAAGAATTTACACTATATGAAAAAACTTCGGATTCCACTCATTTAACAATAGATATTGGGAAAGATGGTGGGGGTTTTCTAAGACCAATGATGAATGCTGCTACAGTTCCCCGCACTCCATTTGAGGTCCGAGATGGTTGGGTCGAATGGGAATTTATCACAGACCAACATCATTCAATTTCACTAATGGAAAATCTGAAGAAAGCCAAAATCCCATACAAAGTAATCTCAATTTCAAAAAGTGATTCAAAACGCTTACTGACAACAAGACAAAGAGAAATTTTTGAT
>PVBE010706366.1_pt1 | contig 16722 bp, 15 predicted proteins | sample 1631181 | NCBI WGS metagenome assembly PVBE01 (sample SAMN08397723, study PRJNA350692) | Marine metagenome, whole genome shotgun sequencing project. | isolation source: water | place: Pacific Ocean | collected 2012-04
AATTGATGAGATTATGAGAAAGAGGCTCGCTCGCCGTATCGATAATTCTGAGTTACTTTTGCAAATGGCGGAAGTCATCGTCAAGAATGGGCACGAAGGTTATCGAGAACGATACTTAGATTTGGCATTGGAAGCAACTAATCGTGCACTGGTAATCCTCGGAGAAAACGATCCAGAGGCGACCTATGCACATGCAATGGTGTACTTCGCTCTTAGTGATTACGAGAATGCACTGAGCTGGCTTGCAAAGACAATCGCTTTTGCAGGTGAGGATCATGAAGATATCGAAAAGTACCGCAAGAGACTAGATGAAGTAACTGCTGTAAAAAACGGCGAGCAAGAAGTGAGTAAAGAATTGGATTTATGACCACTCCCCTGCTGATATCAACTTGGTCGTTTTCACTGCCGATTATTGAAGCGGAATTTCCAAGACTAGCAACAACAGGCAGCGCACTTGATGTAGTTGAAGCGTGCGCTCGAGTTGCTGAGTTAGACGAATCAATTGATTCGGTTGGCTACGGTGGTTTGCCAGATCGTGAAGGTCGCTGTACATTCGATGCAGCAGTGATGACATCACCACCCGAAAGTGGCTCGGTGTGTGGAATTGAACGACATCGACACCCAGTTTCAGTTGCTCGCCTTGTTATGGAACGAACGGAACATTCGATGTTGGCTGGTTCGCTAGCCGACGATTTTGCAGATAAGCAGGGTTTGGGTTCTGAAACAATTCTTGCTGATTCAGCGAAAAAAAAGTGGGAAGCATGGAAGAAAACAAACATGCCACCTGTTCCTCCCCCACCACTTGATGTTGGTACTGGCGAACTCTTTGGTAGCCATGACACAATTGGAACTATCGGCATCGATGCAGGCGGAACGATGGCTGGTTCCTGCTCTACAAGTGGAATGGCGTGGAAGGTACCTGGTCGAGTTGGCGACTCCCCCATTATTGGCCATGGTCTTTATGTTGATCCACATCGCGGCGCAGCCACTGGTACTGGGCATGGAGAACTCATCAGCGGTATCTGCGGTTCGTTCCTCATAGTTGAACTCATGGGTCGCGGCGCATCGCCAAAAGAAGCAATCCACGATACATTAGCTCGACTTGCAGAGTGCTGGCCTCTGAAAAAGGAACACCAAGTTGCTTTTATAGCGACAACACCATCAGGCGAATACGCTGCTGGTTCACTTCGATCGGGCTTTAAATATTCTGTTTGCGATGACAAATCTGCGAGGATTCTTGACCCAGACATTGTCCTTCATGCATGAACTCGCAGTCAATTAATGTATGCGGGCGAGTGTAAATTCGCGTAAAGGTGGAACCTTGCAGAGACGTAACACATCCTGCACAACACATGATCCAATGATATGAACAATCGTGCCGCATTCATCCGCCCGGCGAATCAAGGCTACGATGCAAGCTGCGAGTTTCGTGTCTGCTTTCGCTACTTTTGTCAGATTGAGCCACAATTCTGGCGGTTCTTGCTCTAGTACTCCAACAGTTGCTTGCCAAAATGCTCTAACTATCTCGCATTTCGTCAAATCCCCTGCAATTGCAACTGCTCTACTATAATCTGGCTCATCAGCGATATAAAAGGTTTTTGGGGTTCCACCCATTGAGTTTTTTGAGATCAAAGCACGGCCTCCAGGTGCGTTAGCGGTTTCATAGACAACCGGCAAGTCCGAGAATCTTTTCGCGATAGTTACATTTGCGGTACATTTCTCAATTATGAATGAAAAAATGACCATTGAAGGTTTCCAATCTCTGATCAAGGAGAGATACTTTGCCACGGATTCTGCGAGAGGACTCTCTAAAACCTATCTGTGGCTTGCTGAGGAATATGGGGAATTAGCCCATGCCCTCGGCAAATTTGACTCTGGAGAACCAGATATGGAGAATCTTGCGGAAGAGTTTGCTGACGTTCTTGCTTGGCTTGCTACGCTCGCGAATATCACAGGCATAGATCTTACGCAAGCAATTCACGACAAATACATCAAGCATGGCGGGCCTGAAGGTACAAAATGAGCAGAATTAACACTATTTTCTCAGGAGATAAAAAAGCACTCATGCCATTCCTTGTTGCAGGGTATCCGACTATTGAATCGACTGAAGAAGCCATCATTGCCATGGATGAAGCAGGTGCTGACATTATTGAAATTGGTATTCCCTTTAGCGATCCAATCGCTGACGGACCAGTCATTGCAGCAGCTATGCATCAAGCCCTTCAGAAAGGAGTCACTCCAGCCCATGCAATTGGCGTTGTTTCTCGAATCCGTGACCGAGTTTCAGCAGGATTAGTTGCGATGGTGAGCGAATCCATTGTCCACCGAAGTGGAGGGAGCGTCTTTCTTGACCGCCTTGTCGAAGCTGGTTTTGACGGAGTCATCATTCCAGACATTGACGATCTCGATGCTGAAAATATGTCAGCATACTGCTCAGGATGTGGGCTCACTTTTTCCATGCTTGTTTCACCAACCACGCCTCCAAATCGCATCGAGTGGCTTGCTTCTATTTCAACAGGTTTTCTCTATGTACTCGCTCGCGTCGGTCTTACCGGCGAACAAGCAGCTCTCCCAGACATTACTAAGAGAATTGCAGAAATACGTGCACTAACTAACCTTCCCCTTGCAGTTGGCTTTGGTATTTCTACTCGTGAACATGTCGAATCAGTGACCCAAACTGCTGATGCTGCAATTGTAGGTTCTGCTCTTGTGCGAAGGATGAGCACTACTGACAATCCAGCCGCCGCCGCACGTGATTTTGTTCGTGAATTATCGTAAAGAACACTTGAAACAAACCAAAAGTTTGGGATAATCCATAAAACGGCAGGAGGCCACAATACATGGAACACCAAACAATGTGTGACGCAATGGAAATGCAAAACGACTACGCTGATTATTTCGGATGTAAAACCTTTACAGGGGATGTAATGTTGCAACATCTCGCTGCAGATGTTTTTGAGTCACTGCAAGAGACGATCCATAAGGGTAAACCACTTGACCCTGCAATTGCAAATAGCGTTTCAGATGCAATGAAAGATTGGGCAATTTCTCAAGGTTGCACACATTACACACACTGGTTCCAACCACTCACAGGTACAACTGCCGAAAAGCATGATGCTTTTTTAGAACCAGATCACAACGGCGGAGCAATTGCAAAATTCTCGGGCGATATGTTGATTCGCGGTGAACCTGATGCATCTAGTTTCCCTTCTGGGGGAATCCGTGATACTTGGGAAGCTCGTGGTTATACAGCATGGGATGCGACGAGCCCTGCCTTTATTCTTCCAAATGAAAAAGGTGGCACGCTTTGTATACCAACTGCATTTGTCTCTTGGACAGGCGAAGCACTCGATAAGAAAGCCCCGCTTCTTCGATCGATTGACATTATCAATAAACATGCAATGCGAATCCTGAACATTTTTGGCGAAACCAAAAATGCTACCTGTGTTCATACAACGCTTGGTCTCGAACAAGAATATTTTCTAGTTGACGAAGAGTTTGTAGCGAACCGTCCCGACTTACTGATCTGCGGGAGAACGCTCATCGGCACCCCGCCGCCGAAGGGACATCAACTCGATGATCACTATTTTGGAAAAATTCCAGAACGTGTTCTTGCTTTTATGGATGACGCAGAACAACAATTGTGCGAACTTGGCATTCCAATCAAAACTCGCCATAATGAAGTCGCGCCTGGCCAATATGAAATTGCTCCAACATTTGAAAAGGCGAATGTCGCTGCTGATCATCAACTGCTTCTGATGCAGATCTTGCGAGTCAAGGCACGCGAACACGGCTTCGTCTGTTTGATGCACGAAAAACCTTTTGCAGGCGTGAATGGATCAGGAAAGCACAACAACTGGTCAATCGCAACAGACACAGGCGTGAACTTGTTGAATCCGGGCAAAGAACCGCAAAATAATCTGCAATTTTTGATTTTCGTCTGTGGTGTAATGCGAGCAGTTGATCTTCATGCTGATTTACTTCGCGCTTCAATTGCTTCTGCAGCCAATGACCATCGTCTTGGTGCAAACGAAGCACCACCTGCGATTATTTCTATGTACTTTGGGGAGATGCTCAGTGATGTTCTTGATCAAATTGAATCAGGAGAATCACGCGATGCACGAGAAGGTGGAACACTTGACATTGGATCTTCCACCATGCCGAAACTTGATCGGCACAGCGGTGACAGAAACCGTACAAGTCCGTTTGCTTTTACGGGAAACAAATTTGAATTCCGCGCAGTTGGTTCCACTTCTTCAGTTGCATGGCCAAACACAATTCTAAATACAATCATTGCTGAATCTTTTGACTACATCGCTACGACTCTTGAGACAGCGCTTGCAGGCAGTGATGCGCCCGAGCAACGTGAAACAGAGGTCCGCAAACTTCTCCAAGAAATAGTAAAGACACATCGCAAAGTAGTGTTTGATGGCGACAATTACGCACAAGCGTGGCATGATGAAGCAGAGCGTAGAGGGCTCCCTAATCTACGAACAACAGCAGATGCTTTGCCTTGTTTAACAAGACCTGTTGCTTTGGAATTATTTGAACGGTATAACGTACTCAGCAGCCGTGAACTTACGGCTCGAGCCGAAGTCTGTTTAGAACAGTATTGCACCCAAGTACAAATTGAAGCAAGGACACTTTTGCAAATGTTGTCCACGCAAGTTTTGCCTGCTGCATTGCGATATCAACTCGAATTGTCGCAGGTTGTCTCCGCTGCACGCGAGGCTTCTATCGAATGTAGTCGTACTTCAGGCAGGTTGCACGATGTTGCTGAACTTACAAATGCTTTGCAGGACGCAATTGAAACTGTTGGTTCTGCTGAGCAATATGAAGTTAGCAGCGGTACGCTCCATGCAGATCAAATCAAAGACACTCTCTTACCCTCAATGCTGCTTGCTAGAACCATCTCAGATCAACTAGAAACCCTTGTTGCAGAGGATTTGTGGCCTCTTCCTTCTTATACTGACATGCTCTTTATTCGCTAACCTTCTAGCAAAGTAATCATACGCAAAGAGTGATTTTTCGGTATCCTATGGGGCTCGAAAGAAGGTTTATTATCCATGAGTACTACAGCAACACATCCCTACGATATTACACTTGAAGAAGCTGGCCCTGCCCGCAAACGACTTATTATTAACATCCCAGCGGATGTAGTAACAGCAAAATTGGAAGAATCGCTCGGTACCCTACGAACACAAACGGTTTTACCTGGTTTTCGAAAGGGCAAAGTGCCTTCAAACCTTCTTGAACGAAAGTTTGGTTCGTCAGTACGAGATGAAGCTCGTAACACCCTCATTGGTGAAGCGTGGAGAGCTGCAATAGAAGAGCACGATCTCAAAACATTGGGTGAACCGGAGCCAGTTGGCGATCCTTCAGAAGTGCAAGTTGAGGAAGGCAAACCCCTCTCATTCACACTTGAAGTAGAAGTGATGCCTGAGTTTGAGCTTCCAACTTTCGACAATATTCAACTTACCCGCCCTGTTGTCGATGTGACAGACGGCCATATCGAGGAAGAAATCGAACGGCAAAAAACTCGTAACGGCAATCTTGAGCCTGTTGAGGGCACAGTAAGCGAAGGCGATTTCATCATCGGACCCGCTTCCGTAACACTCAATGGTAGTGAAGATATTTTTTACCAAACTGAGCAAACTCGCCTTGCTGTTCCAGCGAAGGATGCAGGAGGTCAAGTACTAGGATTATTCCTAGATGACCTTGGTAAAACGCTTGAAAAAGTTTCACAAGGTGATGAAATCATTTTCAACACTGTAGGTTCAGACGAACATGAGATGGAAGAAGTTCGTGGTGCTAAGGTTGAAATCACTTTCAACGTAGTTCAAGCAGTCCGAGTTATACCACTTGAAGTAGAAGTTCTTGTACAAACTTTTGGTCTTGAATCAGCTGAAATGCTTCGTGAACAAGTTAAATTAGCCTTAGAACGACGGCGAGATCAAGATCAAGCGATGGTACTTCGGCAACAAGCAATCGCTGCAATTTCTGACATGGTTGAAATGGAGCTTCCAGAAAAGACTTCTGCGAGTCAAGCTGAGCGTGACCTTCAACGATTACGCACAGATTTGCAAAGTTCTGGACGCTACACAGAAGACGAAATTGAATCGAAAGTTGCTGAAGCTCGCAGCGGTTCCGATGAAGAATCACACAAACGACTTAAGGCATTCTTTATCTTGTCGAAACTTGCAGAGCATTTCCATGTAACAGTGAGTGAGGGCGAAGTAAATACAAAAATTGCTGAATTAGCGATGCAGAATGGTGTTCGACCAGATGAGATGCGAAACAATTTGGCAAAACAAGGCCAACTTCCACAAATTCAAGCAGTTGTACGAGAAGACAAGGCTGGGGATCAACTTGTTGCTGCCTGCACTGTGACTGAAATGCCAGTAGAAGAATGGCAAGCAGCACAAGATGGTGGCACCGCACCAAAGAAGAGTACGAAGAAAAAATCCGCTACGAAAAAGACAGCAAAGAAGTCTGCTTCAAAGAAGAAAACAAAGAAGAAGACAACTAAGAAGTCATGATCCTTCTTGGCAGTATGCTTCAAGAAATTCTGCCTTCAACTATCTTATTGATCGTTTTAGTTATTATTGGTGGTGTTATCATTTTGCGTGCTCGTAAAATGGCGAAGGGATCGCCCAAGAGTGAAATGCCTTTTACGCTAGCTGAATTGAGAAAATTGCATAAACGAGGTGAGCTTAGTGACGAAGAGTTCGAGCGAGCAAAGGCATCAATGATCAATAAAGCGAGAAAACAATGACCGATAGCCTTTTTTTTAAGAAAAAATAACTGTTTTTACGTAAAAATCCATGTTTTCTAGAAGCCAAAGAGCAGATTTGATGTCACAATAAGGGGCGAGATTTACTTAATTTAGAGAGATAGTTGAAAAACAAATGAGAGATAAAGACCAAAAAACCCCCACACCAATTTCCGGCATCGATGATGTCCCGCCATTAAACGAAAACAATGGCGGCGGTTCGTTCAATGATGGGCCAGGAGGTTCTGGAGGTTCGGGAGGCGATGATGGAGGATTCGGTGGACGAAGAGTAACGACCTGTTCCTTCTGTGGGAAGACTTCTAGAGAAGTCGGGCCAATGGTGGAAGGCCCAAACGAAATATACGTTTGCTCAAACTGTACAGATCTTTGCCAAAACATTTTTAAACAAGAACGCCGTCGAGTTACTGCTTCACAGCCAACGTTCACTTCTATTCCAACACCAAGACAACTCAATGAATATCTTGAGCAATATGTTATTGGGCAAGAGCGTGCAAAACGCTCTCTTTCAGTGGCGGTGCATAATCATTACAAACGACTTACGGAAGTTGATAATGCCGATCGCGAAGTGGAATTGGATAAGTCAAATGTGTTGTTACTTGGACCTACTGGTACTGGAAAGACGTTGCTCGCAAAAACGCTATCGCGTGTGATTAATGTCCCATTTGCAATCGGTGATGCAACAACTTTGACCGAGGCGGGCTATGTTGGCGAAGACGTTGAAAATTTACTTCTAAAACTTCTGCAATCAGCAGATTTCGATCTAGATGCTGCCCAACGTGGGATTATTTACATCGATGAAATTGATAAGATTGGTCGCACTTCACAAAATGTTTCAATAACACGAGACGTTTCTGGTGAAGGCGTGCAACAATCACTGCTGAAAATGCTTGAAGGTGTAACAGCTAATGTTCCACCTCAAGGTGGTCGCAAACATCCAGAACAGCAATACATTCAAATGGATACATCCAACATTCTGTTTATTTGTGGTGGATCTTTTGATGGAATAGAGGACATCATTTCTAAGCGAATAGGATCTAGTAAAATTGGATTTGGCGGAGCTGCCCAAGATTTGAAGCCAGACCATGAACGTTCAGCAGAACTACTTGACCAAGTAACAAATGAAGACATTTTGCATTTCGGTTTAATTCCTGAATTGCTCGGCAGATTGCCAATTACCACTCCTTTGATGCCGCTTACTGAAAATGCAATGGTTCGCATTTTGACTGAACCTCGAAATGCCATTGTGAAGCAGTATCAACACCTATTCTCTTTGGAAGCTGCGAGACTCGAATTTTCAGATGATGCGCTGCATCTCATCGCAAAGCGTGCAATGGAACGAGGCACTGGTGCTCGTGCGCTTCGATCAGTAATAGATCAATTTATGATCGACGTCATGTATGATCTTCCAGATCGCGACAATCAAGATTCAGTCTACTTAATCGATGCAGCGGGCATTGAACGAGGCTTGAGCCTAGATGACATGCTTCGGAAACCACGAGCTGCCAAAGAATCAGCATAAACCACAAATCAACGTCTCTCAGGTTAATCCTCAACGATGAAAAGCGAGGTAGGTAGACAAACTGGCGCCTTCAATGGCTAAAAAGGCTACCTAGTAGATATTGAGGTGGGCTTTATGTGCTACAGATTTGTGGTATAATCTTCCGCTTGCCTCATCATTAGTCGAGGCACGGAGAATTCGCTATGCCAAGAGTATGTCATTTTACTGGTCGAAAAACAATAGCAGGCCGTCGTATCCTTTACCGTGGTAAACCAAAGTACCAAGGCGGTATCGGTTTGAATATTTCAGGCATTTCTAAGCGTAAATTTAAGCCTAATCTGCAACGAGTCCGTGCGATGGTCGATGGCGTTCCGCAAAGAATTCGTGTTTCAACAAAAGCAATTAAGCAAGGGTTGGTCGTAAAACCACTCAAACGTAAATATGGGTACACACGGCAGCAAAAAATGGCTGCTGCTGCCAAATAAGAAGATTTTTCCAAATTTTGGTCAATTTTGATCAAAATGTTAAAAAAATTACCTTTTTTTGAAGGTAAAGTCCGAAAAAAACCCGTATTCAGTTGACTACGGGTCATTAAGGCGTACTGTTAAGACAGTACCGTTGAGCGGAAATTGGCGAGCACACGCATTACTGGAACTTAGTGGTTCATAATCACAAGTCCAAACACCTTCACGTGTGATTTACCACAAAATTAGTAAGAACAAGGGATACTTTTCTTTTGTTGCGCACGTAGTTATTTGGGATCTATTTGTATTTGCTGTATGCATCACAACTGGTGTTGTTGGTCTGTTAAGGATTTGGAGTTTACTCTTTACATGAGTGACAGAGTTGATATAGAACGCGTCAGAGAAGCTACGGATCTCGTTGCTCTGATTTCTACGTACGTCCCACTGCAACCGAAAGGTCGCGAGTGGCTTGGCCTGTGTCCTTTCCACGAAGACAATAAGCCATCCTTTACAGTAGTAACCCACAAACAAAATGCGTTTTACAAATGTCACGCGTGTGGAGCTTCTGGCGATTGTTACAAATTTGTTCAAGAATATCTTAGAAAAGATTTCGGCGAATCGCTCAGATATCTAGCGGATAAAGCTGGCATCACTCTTTCAAATAACCTTCAAGAAACATCTTCTTCAGAATCGAAAACTAAATTGAGAGCTGCGATGAAATGGGCTTCTGAGCTCTTCGTCACAGAATTATCAAAAGATGGCGCTGGAAAAGTTGCAACTAGCGCGATTGCATCGAGAGATTTCAATGAAACTTCAGTGCATGACTTTTTAATCGGTGTAGCACCTGATGGCTGGACATTTCTCAGCGATAGAGTTCGAGATGATAAAAATAGAACTGCAACTTGCATCGCTGCTGGGCTTGTACGTAAGAAAGAAGAAAGCGGTCGCATATACGACACGTTTCGCAATCGTTTGATGTTTCCAATCTGTGATGAATCAGGCTCTCCAATTGGGTTTGGCGCACGCCGTCTTGATGAAAATGATGAACCGAAATATATCAACAGCCCAGAAACACCTCTCTTTCAAAAATCAAAAACATTGTATGGTTTGCATCTAGCAAATCGCACTATTCGTGAGCGTAATTGCGCAGTAATTGTAGAAGGATACACCGACGTGGTTGCGTGTCACCAAGCAGGCTTGACAAATGTAGTAGCAACACTCGGCACTTCACTCACGAAAGATCATGCGACAATCCTATCTCGTATTTGTGACGAAGTCATTCTTGTATTTGATGGAGATGAGGCAGGTCAACGCGCAGCTGATCGCGCACTTGAAGTTTTCATTACACGACCGATCGATGTCAGAATTTGTGTCCTTCCAGCTGGCCAAGATCCAGCCGATCTAGCCTCCGCCGGTGATACGTTGCAGCAGCATCTCGATAGTGCTTGCGATGCAATTACATACAAACTCCAAAATCTTGAGGAACAAGTACAAACAACGGACACGCTCTCAGGCAGGCAGAAAATAATTGAATCATGTATTGAAAATCTCGCAACGCTCGGACTTTCAAAATTGGATGGGGTTCGCAGACCACTCATACTTGAAAAAATCGCTGCTCTTTTAGGAACAACGATGCAACAAGTTGAATCAATACTTTCTGCACATTCCACGCCAAACATGAGTCCAAAAAATGCGATCCAAACAGACCCTGCCCCACTGCCATGTCCTACTGTTTCAAAAAGTAGAGTATTGGCAGAACGAGAATTTATTGCTGTCTGTCTTTACGATCCAACGGAATCTTCTGCTGCTCTTAGAGAAGAACATAAAAATCACCCTGAACTGAATACATTCATTGACCCAGATTGCGCGTCTATCGCCAACATCATTATGCCAGCTCTTTTAGCAGGCACACCTCACGCGATGCAAGACACGCTTTCTGAATTAGATGACCCTGCCCGCATGCTCGCTTCAAGTTTGTTCTTTGACGGTCAAAGACTGTGTGAAGAAACTGGAAGCGTCATGCTTGCAATTACGACGACGCTTCATGCGTTTAATGAAAAACTTAAAAACCAATCGATAAATAACCAAGTACACCAAGTCAAACAGGTCGTAGATCCAGAAAAACGTGCTGAAGCAGCACAACTTGCCCTGGAATCAATGCGACAACAAAAAACGACTGGCTGCACTTCCAAACCACCTATGTGATCAATCTTTTAATTAGGAGACCGTACTTTGACCGTAACAAACAAAACTAAAACTGGTTCGCTTCCAACGATCCGAACGACACATCCCAACATGTTCGGCTTGCTACATGTAAGCGCTGAACGTGGCTGGTTGTGTTATGAGGAATTGAACTGGGCATTACCTGATGAGCTGTTATTCCCAGAAAAAATTGATGAATTGCTCGTGCTTCTAAAAGCACTCGATGTCGAATTGATTGGAGAAGATGATCGCATGCGACGTGGCTGGAAACAGCACAAAATGCCTTTGCAAACTATTCTCCGTTTTAAGCGTGACACGCCTTGGAAAACTCCAGAAATAGTCGCCATGGAAGCGGCTGAAGACGACGAAACAAACAAACGTAGCCAGGTACACATGGATGATGGCGACGAGCTTCTTGATGAAGCAGAAACACAAGCCGCGATCGCTCAAGCACTTGAAGAAAGTTCATCTCGAAGAATTGACGATCCGATCCGAATGTATCTCACACAAATGGGTAGCATTTCGCTACTCACTCGTGAAGAAGAGATACGTCTTGCGAAGAAAATCGAATCTACCCGTATGGTTTTCAGGCGTCTCGTTCTTGAATCTGACTACGCTGCACGCCAAGCAATTGAAATACTTGAACTTGTGCATGCTGGCAAATTGCCTTTTGATCGAACCATGAGAATTTCAACAGCTGTTGAAGGCGCAAAGGAAACTGTAAAAGCAAGAATCCCTGTCAACCTAATCACGATGAAGGCGCTCCTTGATCTGAATGAAGAAGAGTGGAATCGTTGCGAAGCAGGCGGCATGAAGAAACGTGATCTAGAAGAGGCACGTTTAGTCATGCAAGCTCGTCGTCGTAAAATTGCTTCATTGATGGAAGAGTGCTGTTTACGCACTGCAAAAATCCAACCATTGCTACGTAAATTACAATCCATATCAAAGAAATTCCGTCAGATCGACCGTGACTTGCATAATGCAAAAAAGGCGAATTCAAAATTTGATCCAGATGACATTATCGTTATGAACGAAGAAATGAGCGGTCTTCGAGGACTTATTCTTGAAGAACCTGATTTTCTCGCTCAAAGATTACGCAAAATTGAAATTGTGTTCGAAGAATACGAACAAGGTAAGCGTGACCTGTCTGGCGGAAACTTGCGACTTGTTGTTTCTATCGCGAAAAAATACCGCAATCGAGGCTTGCCTTTCCTAGACATTATTCAAGAAGGCAACACTGGCCTTATGCGTGCTGTTGATAAGTATGAGTATCGTCGTGGCTATAAGTTCTCAACCTATGCTACATGGTGGATCCGTCAGGCTATTACTCGTGCGATCGCAGACCACGCTAGAACGATCCGCGTTCCCGTGCACATGATTGAAACAATGTCAAAACTTCGTGCAATTCAAAAACGACTTCTGCAAGAAGTTGGCAGAGAACCAACACTAGAAGAAATTGCATTGGCAGCAGACATGAGTTTTGAAGAAACTAAACGCGTTATGAAAATTTCTCGGCACCCAGTGAGTCTCGACCGCCCTGTTGGTGAATCAGAAGATTCAGAGTTTGGCGACTTTATTGAAGACGAACGCCAGCAAGCGCCTTCTGAAACTGCAACGAGTGAAATGCTTCGATCGAGAATTAACGATGTTCTAAAAACGTTGACATATCGTGAACGAGAAATTCTAAAATTACGTTATGGCATCGGAGATGGATATACCTACACTCTTGAAGAAGTAGGCCGCATATTTAAAGTGACAAGAGAACGAGTGCGACAGGTCGAGTCAAAAGCAATACGTAAATTGCAGCATCCAGTTCGTAAACGGCGTTTATCTAGTTTTATTGATCAGCATGACGAAGACGAAACTGATATGTAATCTTTGAATAACTAGTTACACAAGTGGCAACGTTCTTATGAGCGTTGCCACTTTTTTTATATTTCTTTGTAATAGGATCTAATCAATTAAATCGATTAACAAATCTAATTGTTCTTCGTCGGTCCAAACGACCCAGCCTTGTTGGTCCTTAAGAGTAACAGCATGAATGTCGCCGATATTGATTTCAGCTGATGCTAACTTTTCAAGTATACGGAGAAATCCACCAGCATTTTCATGAGAAATAATCAAAATGGCTTGTTCTTCTGTGACTTGTAGCTCGGCTGAGTGTGAGAAATCTCTAAATTGCGGGTCACGTTCTGCAATACATCGGAGAGTTGAAGTTCCATCATCGTTACTTGTTGCCCAAAACGAACGGAGTGTGATATCAGCCGTTCGCAACCTATTACTAAGAGACAACAACTGACCAGGCTTATCTGTAAGTGTAAAAGTGAAAACTGTGCATTTGCGAGCTGAAGACATTATGTGCAGGTTACTCGCAAGCACCCCACGCTGCAATCACTGCAAGTAAATCATCAGTATTTACAACACCATTTCCATCAATGTCAAGGTCCGGATCACTTGATCCCCAGCCCCCGACAATTTCTAGGAGATCGTTAACGTCAATTTCTCCATCACCATTGATATCCTCTGGGCAATCTGCACCACATATTGCGGGGTCGTCGCAAGTTGAATCTATACCAGCCCATTCGCCTGCAACAGCAAGACACTCGTCTTCCGTTAAGTCAAGACAAAAACCAACGCCACAACAAGCACCGACTGGTTGCGGGCAACTGGTTGATGCGCAGGATGTTGCATTGCCTTGAAAGAGACCGCCAACTGCGGCGCAGTCTTCTGGAGATACTGGCCCAATGCAATTGCCACTTGAAAGACAACATGCACCTTCTGGGAAACATGTGGTGTCTGCACAAAGCGTGCCTTCTCCCATGTGAATTCCACCCACGAGATAACAATCATTAACATCGAACTCTACACAAGCACCAGTAACTTCAACACAACAAGCTCCTTCGCCTTGACCGCAGACATAAGTAGCACAAGTAGTATCAGGGCTTTGTAGTATTCCTCCAAGTGCTGCGCAATCACCAGGTGTTAAATCAAAACATTCTGTTACAACGCAACATGCTGCTGGCTCAACTGTACAGTTAACAGACGTATAGGCAGAACGAAGCACCCAGTCACCACTTGGCGTACAAAAACTTGGGAAATTTTGAAAAGTAAACCATCCTGCACCACAAACACACCAAGGTCCTGAGATTGCGTCAATCCAATTGTCTTGTGGAAATTGAAGACCACTGATATCTGTCGTAGGAAAAGCGTTGCTGTTTGTTGGGGGCGATGAGGTACATGGAGTACCGGGGTTGTGATGTTGATCAATTCCAAAACCAACGGTGAACTTGTTTTGACCACTATCGTTGTAAATATATATTTGTTCCGGGTCTCCTGGGTCAACAGAGACTGAGATGATAGTGCCAGAGGTTCCCGGAGGCATCACTAAGTGAGGCAAGATAATATTGTCACTTGAGTAATGTGCAATCAAAATACCAGTATCAGGGGACCCATCCCAAACATAGATTGACCAATGCGTTGTCGTTTGTACATTCGTATTACTCGTAGCAAAAAGCACTTCAGCAATATCTACTCTGATAGGAAATTCATCAGCTGGAACATCAAAACTTGCTGCGAGCGTTTCACCTTGCGCGAAACCTGCTTGTAATACATATTGACCTGGTTGAAAATCGCTATCAGTTAAAGAAACAGGATTCGATGGACATTCACCTCGTGTACTTCCCTTAATCTGACCTTCCTTTGGTTTAATTGATCTGAACGTAGCTTTTAACGTACGTGGTGTTTCAATTGTTGTGGGGATCTGATGCAAACGACTACCAGTTGGAGAAGTATCTCCCACAGCAAAAAGTGAGGTAGTCATGATACACAATGTTGATAGTAGTACAAATTTCTTCATTGAAGCACTTTCTCCCCCTGTCATTCACGGTTGAAGTATGACATTAAAAATGAGTTGAGTCAATAAAAAAAACTATGCAAAGCAGTTTTGGATGGCTTCAAAGAGGGTTTCGGTTTCAGGAAGTCGCCCCTTGCCAAAGGATTTACACGCTTGCCACCCATCCTCAGGTTCAAGGACAGTAAAACCATCACGTTTCAAAGTTTCAATATTACGCCTAGTTGCAGGTTGCCCGAACATAGTGACGTTCATAGCAGGCGCAAGGATCACAGGCGTCATTGTCCTGTCAACGGCTGATACTGTGAGCGAAACTGGATCATTGGTAATACCGGAAACTAACTTACCAAGCATATTCATCGTGCAAGGCGCGATGAGCACAGCATCTGCCTGTTCAGCAAGTTGTATATGTAGTGGGGTCAGGATATCACCCTGTTTCCATTGGCAATCGTAGACTTGTCGCCCTGTCAAAGATTCGAATGTAAGGGGTGCAATAAACCGAGTAGCCGCATCTGTCATCACAACATCTACTGTTGTTCCGACTTGCACTAGGCTGCTAACAAGTGATGCGATTTTATAGCAAGCAATTCCACCAGTTAAGGCGATCAGGACATGACGCCCAACGAGAAGCTCTTCGCTCTGCGATACATGGTCAGGCATCGTTATGTATATTTTTTAGCACCAACAGTTTGCTTAAATACATAGCCTGATTGAGAGTAGTCAGCAGTAATTTTATCTTGTACGATTTCTTCGATGACTAATTCTAAATCTGTACGCCCATCTCGTTCAATCAATGGACGAGCACCATCAACGATCAACTCGCGTAGGCGATGTTGAATGAGTGCAGTTAACTTAAACCTACCTCCGCATTTGCGGACAATATCATCACTTCGTAATGCTTCAATCATTGTTTTCGTTCCTTGGATACCATATAAGTTACACCTCGACGACCGTATCGTGGCTACCAATTGGCTGAATAGATGATTATACCCTAATTTTGAGGTTTCAGTGCAAATAGCGTACTCCTCCTCTGTGGTAGTATGCCGCGAATCTTATAGGCACCCCTTACATGAATCGTTTTATGGCTTCATACTTACGCCGCATAGGCATTCGCCTTGGCTTTGACCGCGACTGGTATCTTTACCTCGTTGCCGCTCTTATTGGCTTATTTATGGGCATTGCGGCCGTTTTGTTTATTTGGCCACTCCGCCAATCCGAATTTTTCGCAGATCAATTGCATGATTCCCCTCATCTATTTTGGCTCATCTTATTTGGGCCTTCTATCGGTGGACTGATCACAGGGATCTTGATCGCCTTTCTGAAACATGAAGGAGTAGGCCCAGGAGTAACTTCAGTCATCTATGCAGTACAACGCAAGAAAGGTCAACTTTCATTAAAAATCGGCGTTCGCAAGTGGCTTGCTTCTACCGCGACAATTGCCTCTGGTGGCTCAGCAGGCGCTGAAGGTCCAATTGTCACAATTGGAGCTGTTGTAGGCTCTAACCTATCGAGGCTGCTTGGGACTGGTTCTCAACATACAGGAACCCTCCTTGGCTGCGGTGCTGCAGCTGGTTTAGCCTCAGTTTTTAATGCACCAATTGCTGGCATCTTTTTCGTCATGGAATTGCTGTTGCGTGATTTTTCATTGCGTACTTTCACGCCAATTGTCATCGCTGCTGTGGTCTCATCCGCAACCACGCAAGGCTTGCTTGGCGACACCGCGCTCTTTGAAGTAGGTGACAATTTTTTCCACGAAGGTCTACACTTTAGTATTACCCAAATTCCAGTCTACCTTGTCCTTGGTTTAACCTGTGGACTTCTAGGTGTCCTTTTTGTTAAAACACTTGATTACACTGAACGAGCATTCGTAGCGACCAAAATACCGTTGATCATTCGTCCATTAATTGGAGCAATT
>PVBE011892941.1_pt1 | contig 16722 bp, 16 predicted proteins | sample 1631181 | NCBI WGS metagenome assembly PVBE01 (sample SAMN08397723, study PRJNA350692) | Marine metagenome, whole genome shotgun sequencing project. | isolation source: water | place: Pacific Ocean | collected 2012-04
GGAAAACGTTCTTGGCCAGATCGAGGCCGACAGTGGTAACATTCATGGCGGATGGCTCCTTTTGCTCGTGGTTGCATAATGACAACCACACTTTGGCACATTGCGATGCCGGGAGCGGGAGCCATCCACCCCATCTGCTTTCGGGGGGTAAGCGGACATTGTTGCTGCGCCGGTGACAATTCCGGCGGCAATTCCCCAATTCCGGGGACGCCATCCTTAATTTCATGGGTTCCAAGGGACAGATGGCCCTTGGTGGGGGTTGAGTGGGCGACGTCCCCTTAATATCCCCGCCCTTTGCGCTATCGACGGGGTGGGGTAAAATCGGTGATTCTCTGGTCTTCGCGCACAACGGTTAAAAGACTTCCATGAAACAATATCTCGATCTTCTCCGTCATATCCGCACCGAAGGCGTGCTCAAGGGCGACCGCACCGGCACCGGCACGCAAAGTGTCTTCGGCTATCAAATGCGGTTCGATTTGAACGCCGGGTTCCCGTTGCTGACGACCAAGAAGCTGCACCTGAAATCGATCATTCACGAGCTGTTGTGGTTCCTCTCGGGCGGTACCAACGTCAAGGATTTGAATGCCGTCGGTGTTAAAATCTGGGACGAGTGGGCCGACGAGCATGGTGAGTTGGGGCCTGTTTACGGCCATCAGTGGCGGTCCTGGCCGACGCCTAGCGGTGATAAAATCGACCAGATTTCGGCGGTCGTCGACGCCATCAAGACCAATCCCAATTCGCGCCGCCACATCGTCAGCGCCTGGAACGTCGCCGATGTCGACGACATGGCGCTGCCGCCGTGTCACTGCCTGTTTCAGTTTTATGTCGCCGAGGACAAGCTGTCGTGCCAGCTCTACCAACGCAGCGCCGACGTGTTCCTGGGCGTGCCGTTCAACATCGCGTCCTATGCCTTGCTGACCCAGATGGTGGCCCAGGCGGCGGGGCTGGGGCTGGACGATTTCGTGCACAGTTTCGGCGACGCGCATTTGTACGCCAATCATTTCGAACAGGCCGACCTGCAGTTGCAGCGCGAACCGTTGGCGCTGCCGCGGATGACCCTGAATGCGGACGTCACCGACATCTTCGGGTTCAGTTACGACGATTTCCGCCTCGACGGCTACGAGGCCCATCCCCACATCGCCGCCCCGATCGCCGTTTAGGGCCGGTATCGATGCGTATTTCCCTGATCGTGGCGATGACTGAGGCGCGCGTCATCGGCTATGAGGGCGGCATGCCGTGGAAGATTTCCGAAGACCTCAAGTTCTTCAAGGCGGTGACCATGGGCCATCCGATCATCATGGGCCGCAAGACGTATCAGGCCATCGGCGCCGCACTGCCGGGCCGCACCAACATCGTCGTCACCCGCGATGTGGATTTTGAGGCCGATGACGCCGATGTCGTCCACGGCCTGGACGAGGCGATGGCCCAGGCGACGGCGTTCGAGGAATTGTGGGGAGGCGAAGACCGGCCGAATGAGGTGTTCGTCATCGGCGGCGCCGAAATTTACGCCCAGGCCATCGACGCGGCCGGGCGCATCTACCTGACCGAAGTCCACCAGGAATTGCCCGGCGACGCCTATTTCCCGGAATACAACACCGATGATTGGGCGGAAACCGACCGCCAGGACCGCGATGCGGAATCAGGCGGCGGCCCCGCCTACAGCTTCGTTATCCTCGACAGAAAAGGTTAATTCCAAACCCGAGGCAAAATTAGCCGCTACTTCGCGGCTTCGGCCTCGAGTTCCTTGATCGCTTCGAGGCTGACCTCGCCTTCAAGACTGCCGCCAGCGTCGGGCTCAGCGGCGGCGCCAACGTCGGCGCCAACGTCGGCGCCAACATCGGCCTTGGCTTCGACCTGGGGCTTTTCGGGCATGGTGAAGCAATCGATCGATACCCACCATTCCCGTTGATGCGGTTTGACCTTGGACAGCATCACCTTGCCGTCCTTGACGGCCTCTGCCGCCGGGGTGGCGCCATTGACCAGGCCGACGACGATGGTGGTGACGCAGAGCGCATTGTCCTTATAGAGCGCGAAGACCTCGCGCCCGGTCTTGGATTTCTCGGAAAAGCGTGCGGTTTCGGAGGTTTCCTCAAGTCCCGCCGCCACTAACGCGGCCATGACCTTGGTCCGCATGTCCTTGAGTGAATTAATGCCGTAGCCTTCCATATGGACGCCGGTGCCCATGGTCAACAGCCGGCAGACGTGGCCTTCGATGCCGCGTTTGTTTTTAGGGAATTCGACCTCCAGACGCCGGAAGCCGGGCCCGAAGGGGAGCCCGTTCTCAAGCGCCAGACGGGCCCGCTTGCAGTCCTTGCCCGGCAACGGCTTGACCATTTCAGCCGTGACCGCCCCCGCCCCGCCCATAACCAGGGCGCAGAGCACGGCAACGGCCATCCAGGCCGGTTTATGTCGGTATCTCGCTGCCATGGGGTTAAATGGTAAGCGAAAATGGTGCCGAGGGCTACCGGGCGGTTATCCCCTTTGGGATAACCGGGGCCGGCGAAAGGTTACTGAACGACGATTTTGGGGGCCTTGGCGGTTTGCTGGGCCAGGGTTTGTTCGATGTTGTCCCAGGTTTTGTCGGCAATGGCGCGATAGGCCTTGGCATATTCGCTGTCCGGGTCGGAGACGACGATGGGTTTGCCGGAATCCGAGGTTTCGCGGATGTCCATATGCAGCGGAATCTCGCCCAAGAAGTCCATGCCCAGTTTTTCGGCTTCGGTCTTGGCGCCGCCGTGGCTGAAGATGTCGGAGCGCTCACCGCAGTGGGGGCAGGTGAAATAGCTCATGTTTTCGATCAGGCCCAACACCGGCACGTCGACCTTGCGGAACATATTGAGGCCCCGGCGTGCGTCCAGAAGGGCAATGTCCTGCGGGGTCGAGACGATGATGGCGCCGGTCAGCGGCACCCGCTGGGCCATGGTCAGTTGCGCGTCGCCGGTGCCGGGCGGCATGTCGATGACCATAACGTCCAATTCGCCCCAGCTGACGTCGCGCATCATCTGTTCCAGGGCCGATTGCACCATCGGTCCGCGCCAGATCATCGGGGTATCTTCTTCGACCAGGAAGCCCATGGACATCACCTTGATGCCGTAATTTTCCATGGCGTCGAGGGTTTTTCCGTCCGATGAGGAAGGCTGTCCGGTAATCCCCATCATGCGGGGCATCGACGGCCCGTAAATATCGGCATCCAGCAGGCCGACCTTGCGCCCGTCCGCGGCCAGTCCCAGCGCCAGATTGACGGCCGTCGTCGATTTGCCGACGCCGCCCTTGCCGCTGGCCACCGCGACGATGGACCGGACGCCCTCAAGGATGTCAGGCTGGCCGATTTTCGGGACCGGTCCGCCCGGTCCGCCCGGCTCGCCGACGCCCGGCCCGTCAGCGGGGGCGCCGCCGCCCTGGGCGGTTTCCGCGGTCAGCACCACGGTCGCCGAAATTACGCCCTTGATGTCGTAGACGACCTCTTCGGCCAGTTTACGCATCGGCTCAAGCTCGGCGCCCTGGGCCGGATCGACCTCGATGGCGAAACCGATATGCCCGTCTTTGATCTGTAAACCCTGGATCATCCCCGCGCTGACGATATCCTTACCGGTTTCCGGCTCGGTCACTTTTGCGAGAGCATCGAGAATTTCTTGTTCGGTAACGCCGGCCATCCTTTAAAACTCCATAAAACAAAACATATTAAAATATACCCCGAAGGCGTATTGTTGATCGGGGAGCAGGGCTGGCTTGTAAGGCAACCCAGTTCGATATAGGAAGTAACGCACGAAACCGAAATTACAAGGTTTCATCCATTATTTTATCGGCGAAAAAAAGGGACGGATAACCATGGCGTGGAATTCACAAGGCGGCGGCCAAGGCCCCTGGGGCGGTGGCGGCGGCAATGGCGGTGGCGGCGGACCCAAGGGCCCGACCCCTCCGGATATCGAGGAAATGCTGCGCCGCAGCCAGGACAACTTAAAACGGTTCATGCCCGGCGGCGCCGGCGGCGCCCGTGGGCTCATCCTGATTGTGCTGGCGGTGGCCGCCCTTTGGGGCGCCAGCGGCTTTTACCGGGTTGATCCCGGCCAGCAGGGCGTCGAATTGCTGTTTGGCAAGTTCGTTAAACACACCACACCGGGACTGAATTTTTGGTTCCCCTCGCCCATTGGCGAAGTGCTGAAGCCGAATGTGGAACGCACCAACACCGTCACCATCGGGTTCCGCGGTCTTGGCGAAGGCTCGAGGCGTTCCGGTTCCCGCGACGTGCCGAAGGAAAGCCTGATGCTGACCGGTGATCAAAACATTATCGATATCGATTTCGTGGTCCAGTGGCGGATCAAGGACGCGGCGGCGTTTCTGTTCAATATCCGCGACCCGCAAGCGACCATCAAAATCGCCGCCGAAAGCGCGATGCGCGAAATCATCGGCCAGACGCCGCTGGAAGACGCCACCACCGGCAAGCGCCAGCAGGTGCAGCAAAAATCCCTGGTGCTATTGCAGAAGATCCTCGATGACTACGGCGCCGGGGTGGTTATTGCCGAAATCCAGCTTCAGAAATCCGATCCGCCGGCAGAGGTCATTGACGCTTTCCATGACGTGCAGCGCGCGCGACAGGACCAGGAACGCTCCATCAATGAGGCCACGGCCTACAAAAACGATATCGTTCCGAAAGCCAAGGGTCAGGCCCAGACCATGATTCAGGCGGCGTCGGCGTATAAGGAAAAAGTCACCAAGGAGGCCGACGGCGAGGCCCAGCGCTTTTTGTCGGTGTACAACACCTACAAAGACGCCAAGAACGTGACCACAAGGCGTCTGTTCCTGGAGCGCATGCAGCAGATTCTAAAAAGCGCCGACAAGGTGATCATCGATAAAGGCCAGGGCGGCACCGGCGTGGTGCCGTATCTGCCGTTGCCGGAACTTCAAAAACGCAGCGGAGGAGCAAAATAATGAAAAAAACAGTCCCCGCCATCCTGGGCTTGATCCTGATCGTCATCGGCGTCGTCGCCTACAGCGCGCTGTTTACCGTGCATCAGACGCAACAGGCCTTGATCCTGCAATTCGGCAACCCGATCCGGACGATCCCGACTCCCGGCCTGCAAGCCAAAATGCCGTTCATCCAGAACGTCGAATACTATGACCGGCGGATTCTGGATTTGGACCCGCCGGTGCAGGAAGTGATCCTGTCCGACCAGAAACGCGTCAACGTCGATGCCTTTGCGCGCTATAAGATCGTCGATCCGCTGGAATTCCGCAAAAGGGCGGGCTCGGACCAGAACTTCCGCCAGGTCTTCGGCAACCGGCTTAACGCCGCCATCCGCGCCGAGATCGGCAAAATCCTGCTCGGCGATATGCTGACCGAAAAGCGCGCCCAAGTGATGGATATTATCTCTATCCAAATGAAGGCGCAGGCCGCCGAATTCGGCACTGAGGTCATCGATGTCCGTATCGGCCGTACCGACCTGCCCGATGAGACGGCGCAATCGGTTTATAACCGGATGCGCTCAGACCGGGTCGCCTATTCGGCGCAACTGCGCGCCGAGGGCGAAGAGCAGAAACTGAAAATCCAGGCGCTGGCCGATCGGGACCGGACCATCATTCTTGCCGATGCCCAACGCGAGTCGGAAATCCTGCGCGGCCAGGGCGAAGGTAAACGCAACCAAATTCTCGGCGACGCCTTCGGCAAGGACCCTGAGTTCTTTGATTTCTACCGGTCCATGGAAGCCTACGGCGAGGCATTGGGTGAAGGCACGACGATGGTGTTGAGCCCGGATTCCGAGTTTTTCCGCTTCTTCGGCACCAAGGGGAATAAGTAGCGCAGCCCGGGGGTAATGGGAGCGGAGGGGTTTATGGACGACCCGGTAGATGTCCTTTGGGCGGCCCTAGGTCTGGCCATCGCTATCGAGGGGATCATCTATGCCCTGTTCCCCGAGGCCATGAAAAGAATGATGGCCAAAGTCATGGTTCAACCGACGGGCAGCATCCGTGGCGCCGGGATTGGGGCGGCGGTGGCCGGGGTATTTATCCTCTGGCTGGTGCGGGGATAACGCGACTGTGAACGGTGCCAATGAAATGCCCAAGAGCGGCCATTGTTCGACCATAATTAAAGGGCATTTAGACGTCTGACGCGCTTGAATAGGCGCACCTATAGGACTAATTCTCAGGCTAGGTTTCCCCGCCTGCATTGATTTAAGGAATAGACCCGATATGAAGAACCTCTCCCCCGTCTTGGCCCCCGTCTTATCCATGACCCCGTTCCGGTCCAATTGGTTGTTGGCCGCGCTGCTGACGTTGACCCTGATGGCGGCTTCCGGCTTGGCCCCCGGTTTGGCCTACGCCAAGACCGCGCCCGAAAGCTTCGCCAATCTGGCCGCCGAGTTGTTGCCCTCGGTGGTCAATATTTCGACCACCCAGGTGGTCGAAGGCCGCAGCGGCATGGAACTTCCGAAATTGCCGCCGGGATCGCCGTTTGAGGACTTTTTTAAGGAATTCTTCGACCGTAATCAGCCCCAAGAGAGGTCCCGTAAGGCGACGTCGCTGGGATCCGGGTTCATCATCCGCGACGGAAACTACGTGGTCACCAACAACCACGTTATTCAGGACGCCGATGAAATTACCGTCATTCTGCATGACAATACCCGGCTTAAAGCGGAACTGGTCGGCCGCGACCCGAAGACCGATCTTGCCGTGCTCAAGGTTAAGCCGAAGAACGGCAAGCTGACGGGGGTTAAATTCGGTGATTCCACGGTTTCCAGGGTCGGCGATTGGATTATGGCCATCGGCAACCCCTTCGGCCTCGGCGGCACGGTGACCGCCGGCATCATTTCCGCACGCGGCCGCGATATCAATTCCGGCCCCTACGATGATTTCATCCAGACCGACGCATCGATCAACCGGGGCAATTCTGGCGGCCCGATGTTTAACCTGAAGGGTCGTGTGATCGGCATCAACACCGCCATCCTCTCGCCATCGGGCGGCAGCGTCGGCATCGGTTTCGCGATTCCGTCTTCCGTGGCGGAACCGGTGATCAGTCAATTGATCAAACACGGCGAGGTTAAGCGTGGCTGGCTGGGCGTTCACATTCAGGCGGTGACGGAAGAAATCGCCGAGACTCTCGGTCTTAAGGATGCCGAAGGCGCCCTGGTCGCCAACGTGATTCCCGGCGGCCCGGCCGAAAAGGCCAAGGTTCAACCCGGCGACGTGATCCTTAAATTCAACGACAAGAAGGTTGATAAGATGCGTAGCCTGCCAAGGATTGTCGCCGATACCGAGGTCGGCAAGTCGGTTCCCATCGAAATCTGGCGCAACAACAAGATGATTACCTTAAAAGCCAGGGTCGACGAACTTGATAATGATACCGAAGTCGCGGCCCGGACACCCGGCGACAAGAAGAAACGCAAGGAAAGCTCGGTCAAAAAACTGGGGCTGAAGCTTTCTTCGATTACGCCGCGCCTCAGGGAAAAGTACTCGCTCGACAAGGATGCCAAGGGCGTCATCGTGACCAAGGTCGATGCCAATGGCCCGGCTGCGGAAAAGGGCATCCGGCCCGGTGATGTGATCGTCGAAATCAGCCAGCAAGAAGCCACCGGCCCTTCCGATGTTGCGGATAAAGTGGCCGAGGCCGAAAAGGCCGGACGCAAATCGGTATTACTGTTGCTGGAAGGCCAGGGCGGCTTGCGCTTCGTCGCCCTTCGCATCGACAAGAGTTAGGGCTAATATTTAACCGCAAATTCGTCGTCGCAAATGGGACCATTTGCTCGGGATTTGCTCTGTCCCAATATTAAAAGGTTCACAAAAACGTTCTGGCCCGGGAATACCCCTTATTGAAGTGGGGCCGGGATGACGATACCCTGCGGCCTGGATTTACTTCAAATCGAGGGGTTGGCATGAGCGACGACACCAAATTCCTGTTGCCGGAAGACCGTATTCCAAAAGCTTGGTACAACATAGCCGCCGACCTTCCCGAACCGCCGGCGCCGGTGCTGCATCCGGGCACCGGTCAGCCCATCGGCCCCGATGATCTGGCGCCGTTGTTTCCGATGGCGCTGATCGGCCAGGAGGTCTCCGCCGAGCGCGAGATCGAAATTCCGTCGCCGGTCCGCGAAATTTACCGCTTGTGGCGCCCGGCGCCATTGTACCGTGCCCGAGGGCTGGAGAAGGCGCTCGATACGCCGGCGCACATTTACTACAAATACGAGGGCGTCAGCCCGTCCGGCAGCCACAAGCCCAACACCGCCGTCGCCCAGGCGTTCTATAACAAAGAAGAAGGTACCAAACGTCTGATCACGGAAACCGGGGCGGGGCAATGGGGCTCGTCGCTGGCGTTTGCCGCCAGCCTGTTCGGCCTCGAGGTCGACGTTTACATGGTCCGCATCAGCTACGACCAGAAGCCCTACCGCCGCGCCGCCATGGAAACCTACGGCGCCCGGTGCGTCGCCAGCCCCAGTGACGAGACCCAGTCGGGCCGCGCCATTCTGGCCGAAACCCCGGACTCCACCGGATCTCTCGGCATCGCCATTTCCGAGGCCGTCGAGGTCGCGGCGCAAAACGACGACGCCAAATATTCCCTCGGCAGTGTGCTCAATCATGTGCTGTTGCACCAGACGGTGATCGGCCAGGAAGCCATCGAACAGATGGAGATGGCCGGCGACGATGCGGACGTTGTCATCGGCTGTGCCGGCGGCGGCAGCAATTTCGCCGGTCTGGCCTTTCCGTTTATGGGCCAACAGTTTCGCGGCGGCCGCACCCGGCGTTTCATCGCCGTTGAACCGATGTCGTGCCCGACCATGACGAAAGGGACCTATGCCTATGATTTCGGCGATACCGCGCACCTGACGCCGTTGGTCAAGATGCACACCTTGGGATCGGCCTTCGTGCCGCCGGGGTTCCATGCCGGGGGCTTGCGCTATCACGGCATGTCGCCGCTGGTCAGCGCCCTGGTCGATGGCGGCCTGATCGAAGCCGAAGCCTACCACCAGACCGGATGCTTCGCCGCCGGGGTTCAGTTTGCCCGCACCGAAGGCATCATCCCGGCGCCGGAATCCACGCACGCTATCAAGGCGACGGTCGAGGAGGCCCTGCGCTGCAAGGAAGAAGGCACGGCGCGGACCATCCTGTTCAACCTGTCCGGTCACGGCCATTTCGATATGCAGGCCTATACGGACTACTTTGCCGACAAGTTGACGGATCAGCCCCACGATGACGCCGCCATGCAGGACGCCCTGGATCAATTACCGGAGGTCGCGGCGGAGTAAAGCAAATCCCGCCAAAGTCCCGTGGCGGATGGTTACATCCGCGACGACGAATTTGCGTCAAATAATTCTTTAGCTGACGAAGTCGTCGCGGCGGTATCCCTGCATGAACAGGGCCGCCGTCAGGTCGGTGTGATCGATGCGGGCGTCCGCCGCCTCCAGGGTGACAGGCTTGCCCCGGTGAGCGACGCCCAGCCCGGCGGCCAAGATCATCGGCACGTCGTTGGCGCCGTCGCCGATGGCCAGGGTTTGCGTGATCGGGATGTTTCGTTCCCCGGCAAGCCGCTTCAGGGTTTCCAGCTTGGCCTTGGGGCCGACGATAGGGGGGAGGGCGTTGCCGCTAAGACGTCCATCCCTGAAATCGAAGCGGTTGGCGAAGTTCTCGTGGAAACCGGCCATTTTCGTCACGGTTTCGGTGAAGGGCGTAAACCCGCCCGATACCAGGGCGGTGTGGGCGCCCCCGGCGGCCATGGTCCGAACCAGGGTTTCCGCGCCGGGGGTGAGGGTAACCCCCGCCAAGGTTTCTCCGATCAACGTTTCCGGCATCCCTTTCAGGATCGCGAGGCGTTCCCGGAGCGCGTCCGAGAAATCGATCTCGCCCAACATGGATCGTTTGGTGATGGCGGCAATCTCATCGCCCTTGCCGGCCAGGGCCGCCAATTCGTCCAGGGTTTCGGACGTGATGATGGTGGAATCCATGTCGGCGACAAGAACACTTTTGCGCCGCCCTTCAAGCGGCCCAAAGCAAAGATCCACCGGTGCGGCCTTGAGCGTATCGCGCACGGCCTTTGTCACGTCGTCCGCCGTCAATCCCTGGCAGGGAACGTCGCACGCCTCACCGGACGATAGCCAATCGGGTATGTCGGTTTCCGCGCCAAGACTCTTGAGCGCGCTCACAGCGCAAGCGACAATGCCGTCGTCCAATGCGCCGGCGGGTGCGATTAATGTCAGAACGTTGTCCATGGCTAAAATAACTGGAAGGTGCCGAGAGTGTGACCGATTTGCGCCCCATTATCATTATCGCCGGGCCCACGGCCAGCGGTAAAACGGCGTTAGCGCTGGATATGGCGGCTGCATTCAACGGCACCGTCATCAATGCCGACAGCATGCAGGTGTATCGGGAACTGCGGATCCTGACCGCCCGGCCCGGTGATGATGAGGAAGCCCGGGCGCCGCATAAGCTGTTCGGGGTGTTGCCGGCGTCAGAGGTCTGCTCCGTCGGGCGTTGGCTGACGTTGGCCACGGCCGAGATTGAAACCGCCTGGAAGGAAGGGCGGCTGCCGCTGATCGTCGGCGGCACCGGTTTGTATATCAAGGCCTTGACCGAAGGCCTGGCCGCGATCCCCGAAATTCCCGACGCGGTGAATGAGGAAGTGCGGGCGCTCTATGATTCTCTTGGCGGCGAAGCCTTTAAAGAGGCATTGGCGAAACTGGACGGGGACGCCGCCCGGCGCCTTCCCGCCGGCGACAGCCAACGCCTGACGCGCGCCATGGCGGTGGTTCGGGCGACCGGCAAACCACTGGCCCAATGGCAGGGAGAACAGGGCCAGGGCCCGGCGGTGTCCGCCCGCTTCCTGACCATTGCGTTGGTACCGGGCCGCGAAGACCTTTATGCCGCGTGCGAGGCGCGGTTCAAGGCGATGCTGGAAGGCGGCGTCATCGATGAGGTTCATGCGCTTTTGGCATTGGGTCTGGACGCCAGCCTGCCGGCGATGAAAGCGCTCGGCGTGCCGGAATTGGGCCGCCATGTGAACGGTGAGATCAGCCTGGACGAGGCCGCCGACGCCGCCAAACAGGCGACCCGCAATTTCGCCAAGCGGCAATTAACCTGGCTGCGCAACCAAGTGAATGCCGATCACGTGATCGAGGATTTTTACGGCCCGGCTAACCGGTCCCAAGTGGTGGATGCGCTCAAGGTGTTTATAAAAGACGTTTAGCATGATTGTTCGTGAAGAAACCCCAAAGGACATTTCTGCCGTCAGGCTCGTGCATGAAGCAGCATTTGGCCAACTTGCCGAAGCCGTCCTTGTCGATGCCTTGAGAGTGTCGGGTGATGCGGTGATTTCACTGGTGGCCGAGGACGATGGAGAAATCGTCGGTCACGTTCTTTTTTCCAAATTGCCGGCCCCGGAACGGTGTCTTGCGCTTGCCCCTGTCTCGGTTGTTCCCAGCCGGCAAAACCAGGGTATTGGATCGAAACTCATTCGGGAGGGCTTGGCGCGTGCGAAAAAGGAGGGGTGGAAGGCGGTGTTTGTCTTAGGCGAACCGGACTATTACCAACGATTTGGTTTCGACCCTGCAAAAGCGGACAAATTCGAAACGGATTATCCAAAGCCATACTTTATGGCGTTGGAACTCAGGACAGACTCCCTCTGCGATAGCGTTGGAAAAGTGACCTACGCGCCTTCTTTTCAAGCGCTTAATTGAGCGCCTTGCGGCCCGGTTAATCCTCCAGCGTTTCGTGGAGGGTTTTGAAGTGGGTGGCCATGGCGTTTGCCGCGGCCTTGGGATCACCCGAGGCGATAGCGTCGTAAATCGGCTGGTGATCGGCCTGTAGGCCGTCCCAATTTTTTGCCGGCGGCAGGTCCTTGAACCCGGCTTCGTTGAAGCGGCCCAACAGATCCAGGATCACCTGTTCCAGGACCGGGTTTCCCGACGCGCGGGCGATGGCGGTATGGAAGTCATGGTTAACGTCACCGCGGCGGTAGGCGTCGGGCGTCATGGTTTCCAGCATTCTCAGCGGACGACCGATCGCCGCCAATTGAGCGCGCGACGCATTGGCCGCCGCCAGGCCCGCCGCCTGGACCTCAACCGCTTCGCGGGCCTGCCAGATTTGCAGCAGGGTTTCCCGGTCCGAGGACAACCGCAAACTGCGGAACTCGTCCGGGTGAGGAATGCGTTCCGCCCTCAGGTAGCGGCCGCCGCCGGGCCGGGATTCGACGATGCCCTGCATCTCCAGCGCCCGGAAGGCTTCGCGCAGCACCGGGCGGCTGACCCGCCACTTTTCCTGAAGCTGGCGTTCCGTCGGGAAGCGGTCGCCGCTGTGCAACTGGCCACCCTCGACCAGGGCGGCGATCTGTTCGATGATGGTTTCATAAAGCCGGACGCTTCTAATCGGGACGAAGGCGTCACCGGACAGGGCCGGGGATTTTGCCATGATCGGAGCCTCAAACTAAATAAACTGGGTAGCCCAATTTTGGAGAATATTGCCTTTTCTTTTCGGCGGTGTCAAACAGGCTTTGCCGTTGCGGGGAGGCAACGGTGATTAAAAAACACCAAAAAGGAGATTTATTTTAAAAATCACGAAATAAACATACAATATATATCATAAAAACTTTTCATTTATTACGTAGCGTGGTTGACCGCGGGGATTCGAACCATTAGGTTGCCGTCCCTTGATTCGCCCCAGAGGAACTGGGGCGCGCCGAAGGCAAGGAAAAGTAAGGCTACTTCAAAAAGGACCAAGACGATGGCGAACAATCAGATGATGGGTTCCGAAATCCTGTTGAAGGCCCTGAAGGACCAGGGCGTCACGGATATCTTCGGTTATCCCGGCGGCGCCGTATTGCCGTTGTATGATGCCATACACCAACAGAATGCTATTCGCCATATCCTTGTCCGCCAGGAAGGCGGTGCCGTGCACGCGGCCGAAGGGTATGCGCGCTCCACCGGCAGGGTCGGCGTGGTCCTGGTGACGTCCGGTCCCGGGGCCACCAATGCGGTCACCGGGCTCACCGATGCGATGTTGGATTCAATTCCGGTCGTATGCCTGACAGGCCAGGTGCCGACCCACCTGATCGGCACCGATGCGTTTCAAGAGGCTGACACCACCGGCATCACGCGCCAATGCACCAAACACAATTACCTGGTCAAGGACGTCAACGACCTTGCGCGGGTCGTTCATGAAGCCTTTTACGTGGCCACATCCGGCCGCCCCGGCCCGGTCGTCATCGACCTGCCCAAGGACGTGCTGATATCGCTCGGCCTCTACACGCCGCCGGACAAGGTTGCACACAAAAGCTACGTGCCGCAGATCAAGGGCGATGCAAAGGCGATCAAAAAGGCCGTCGCCATGCTTGCCGGCGCCAAGAAGCCGATTTTTTATTGTGGCGGCGGTGTCATCAATTCCGGTCCCAAGGCGTCTGAGTTGTTGACCCAGTTGGTGCGGACCACCGGCTATCCGTGCACCTTGACGCTGATGGGTCTCGGCGCCTTTCCGGCTTCGGACCCGCAGTTCCTAGGGATGCTGGGTATGCACGGCACTTATGAAGCGAACCTGGCGATGCATGATTGCGACGTTATGGTCTGCGTCGGCGCGCGGTTTGATGACCGGATCACCGGCCTGCTCAGTGAATTTTCGCCGAATTCGAAAAAAATCCACATCGACATTGATCCGTCTTCCATCAACAAGAACGTGCATGTCGAGGTGCCCATCATCGGCGATGTCGGCAGTGTCTTGGAAGACATGATCAAGGTCTGGAAATCGAGCCAGGCCAAGCCCAATCAGAATGCCTTGAAGGCGTGGTGGAAACAGATCGACGAATGGCGCGCCAAGGATTGCCTGAAGTTCGTTCAAAAAGGCAAGGTCATCAAGCCCCAGTACGCCATCCAGCGTCTTTATGAGGCGACCAAAAATCTGGACGACGTCTTTATCACCACCGAAGTCGGCCAGCATCAGATGTGGGCGGCGCAGTTTTACGGTTTCGAGAAACCCAACCACTGGCTGACGTCCGGCGGCCTTGGGACCATGGGCTATGGTCTGCCGGCGGCGATGGGGGTGCAGGTCGCGAACCCGGATGCCCTGGTTATCGATATTGCCGGCGAGGGGTCGATCCTAATGAACATTCAGGAGATGTCGACCATCACCCAATACCGCCTGCCGGTGAAGGTCTTCATCCTCAACAACCGTTACTTGGGGATGATTCGCCAGTGGCAGGAACTGCTGCATGGCGGGCGCTACGCTGAAAGCTATATGGATAGCCTGCCCAATTTTAAAATGCTGGCCGAAAGCTTTGGCGCTGCAGGGCTGGTTTGTGAAAAACCGGACGATTTGGACGCGACGATCGATGAAATGCTGAAAACCGATAAATCGGTGATCGCCGACATTCGCGTTGCGCAGGAGGAAAGCTGTTATCCGATGATTCCGTCCGGAGCGCCGCACAATGAAATGCTGCTCGGCCCCGAAGACGAAGCCGATAAGCCGGTCTCCGAAGAAGGCATGGCGCTGGTTTAATTTTTTTTTTGGCCTCGCCATTACCAATGGCGCGCCCCAACCTGGGAAAAATAACGTGACCCCAAAAGAAGAAACCATCAATTCGCATACCATTGCTGTCCTGGTCGATAACGAACCGGGGGTATTGGCCCGCGTCATCGGCTTGTTTTCCGGACGCGGCTACAACATTGAAAGCCTGACCGTGGCGGAAGTCCGGGCGCGGCGGCATCTGTCCCGGATTACCATCGTAACCACCGGAACGCCGATGATCATCGAGCAGATCAAGGCGCAATTGGGCCGGCTGGTTCCGGTGCACAACGTCAGCGACCTGACCATCGAAGGCCCTCATGTGGAACGCGAGCTCGCCCTGGTGAAAGTCGCCGGCACCGGTGAAAAAAGGGTTGAGTCCCTGAGAATCGCGGATATCTTCCGGGCACGAGTGTTGGACAGCACCAACGAGTCCTTTGTCTTTGAAATCATCGGCGACACCGGCAAGCTAAATGCATTCATCGACCTAATGAAGCCCCTGGGGCTGGTTGATGTTTCGAGGACCGGCGTTGTCGCCATCGCCCGGGGCGCGGAAGCCCTGGAAGACCAATAGAATTTAACGAGAGGATACCATTATGCAGGTTTATTATGATCGAGATGCCGATGTCGGCCTGATTAAGAAAAAGAAAATTGCCGTTGTCGGTTACGGATCGCAAGGACACGCCCATGCGTTGAACCTGCGCGATTCCGGCATCAAGGACGTGGTCGTTGCGCTCAGGGCAGGGTCGCCCAGCGCCAAGAAGGCAAAAGCCGAAAAGCTGAAAGTCATGACCAACGCCGAAGCCGCCAAATGGGCCGACGTGGTGATGATGCTCAGCCCCGATGAAGGCCAAGCCCAGATTTATCAAGCCGACCTGAAAGACAACATGAAGAAAGGCGCGGCGCTGGCTTTTGCCCACGGGTTGGCGGTCCACTTCCAACTGATCGAACCCCGCCCCGATCTCGACGTCTTCATGGTCGCGCCCAAGGGCCCCGGCCATACGGTGCGTTCCGAATACCAGCGCGGCGCCGGCGTGCCGTGTCTGTTGGCGGTCGACCAGGACGCCACCGGCAATGCCCACGATATCGGCCTGGCCTATGCGTCGGCGATCGGCGGCGGCCGTGCCGGGATTATCGGCACCACCTTCCGAGAGGAATGTGAAACTGATCTGTTCGGCGAACAATCGGTGTTGTGCGGCGGCCTGACATCATTGATCCAGGCCGGTTTTGAGACCCTGGTGGAAGCCGGATACGCGCCGGAAATGGCGTATTTCGAATGCGTCCACGAGGTCAAGCTGATCGTCGATCTGATCTATGAGGGCGGTATCGCCAATATGCGCTATTCGGTGTCCAACACGGCTGAGTTCGGCGACTACATGTCCGGACCCCGGGTCATCGACAAAGACACCAAGGAACGCATGAAGGAAATTCTGGCCGATATCCAGGAGGGCCGCTTTGTTAAGGAATGGATGAACGAATGCTCCGCCGGCCAACCCAGCTTCAAGGCGCAGCGCAGAATCTCCGCCGAACATGACATCGAGGAAGTCGGCCAGCGGCTGCGGGACATGATGCCGTGGATCACCGAGAACGCCTTGGTCGATAAATCCAAGAACTAGGCATTTGTTTTAACCGCAAATTCGTCGTCGCAAATGAGTCCATTTGCTCGGGATTTACTCTTTAGACATTCGTTCTAAACCGCCTGCGGTCGCGGGCTTGAGATAAAACGCGAAAGGGCGGGGCCGAGGCTCCGCCTTTTTCTTTGGTTTCTGTCAGGAATGGGGGGTTCTAAAAGTTGCCGGCGCCACTTCCACTTTGGTCGTCACTGCCGCCACCGCCGCTACCGCCGCCACCGCCGCCGATGCCGCCAATAGACCCAGCATTTGCTCCAGCATTTGCTCTAGTATTCACTCCGGCATTCACTCCAGCAGGACTTGCTCCACCGATACCGCCACCGACACCGCCGCCGCCAGCGCCACCAGCACCACCGCCACCGCCACTGTTACCGCCGCCGCCAGCGCCACCAGCACCACCGCCGCCGCCACTGTTACCGCCGCCGCCACCGCCGCCGTTACCGCCGCTGTCGCCGCCATCGCCGCTACCGCCGCCGCCGCCGTTGTTGCCGTCGCCGCGCCCCGTCGCCTCCAGCGCCCGCTCCAGCAGCCGCGGCGAGAGCCCGCCGCCGTCGCCGCGCTCCGTCGCCAGCCCTGCGACGCGCCGCCCCACGCCTCAATCGACCTGGCTGCTAGCCTTCAC
>PVBE012623906.1_pt1 | contig 16722 bp, 12 predicted proteins | sample 1631181 | NCBI WGS metagenome assembly PVBE01 (sample SAMN08397723, study PRJNA350692) | Marine metagenome, whole genome shotgun sequencing project. | isolation source: water | place: Pacific Ocean | collected 2012-04
CGGTCTATTCTCCCGGAGCCGGCCTGCGCGGCACCACCGACGACCGCCCGAGCCCCCCACCCCACCGTCACGATGGGGACCGTGATCCACGTCTCGCACGCGACCAACCCGTCATCGTCTTACTACGCCAGGGTGATACTGAAAAACGTGAGTGGTCCGTACAGCTTCGTGTTCTTCTCGCGGGGTTTCAGCCGCAACTCGAACTTCACGGGGGCCACGCCGATCTCTTTGATCGACATGGCGACTTTCTCGAGCCAGCTCCAGATCGGACACCGACTGAGCTTACTCTCGCTGAGGAAATCCTGGCCCGTTCGAGCGGATACTACAACCGCGCAGAGCTTCCTGAATCAGATCGTGCCGAGATGAGGCTGCCTGATCGAGATCCATCGCCAGGGACTGCCGGACAGGTCACGCCGACAGCGGGAGCCGCGAGAAAATCTCACTCCCTCTGAAGCGTGGCGCACATGGCCCGGCGCCGCTGGACTCGCCTGGATAAAGGGTCGTCACCAACGCGTGCTGCCAGCCCACCCGCCGCTGACCTGGATCCAGATTCGCCGGACAGCCCAGAACCATCCCTCAAGGTTTCGCGGTCGGACCCGCGAGAGGTGCGTCGTTGATCAGCGACGACCACCGCCGCCGCCCCCCCCGGAACGATCACTGGCCTGGTCAACACGAATCGATCGCCCGTCCAGGTCGGATTCGTTCAGGTTCGCCTTGGCGGCATTCGCCTGCTCCGCGTCGGCAAAGGTCACAAAGCCAAACCCGCGAGATCGACCGGTGTCCCGATCATAGATGACTTTTGCTTCGACAACCTCACCGTACTCCGCGAAGTGCGCACGAAGCGACGCCTCATCGGTTGCCCACGCAAGACCGCCCACGAACAGTTTGGAACTCATGGCTACGCTACACTCCTTTTTCAGTGACCGGGGACCCGAGACCTGTTGATACGCCGGGCCACCCGCTGCCCTCAAGGCGAAAAGATGCCTGGTACTCCGTTATATGGCCTGGACGAAGCCTATATCGGAAGAACAGCCTGGTGTCTAGAGGGTCCTTGCCCCTGAGACGCATTGCTCCTGAACCTCTCGGCGCCCAGGACCTTGACCTTGCCCTGGGCCGCGACCGGATCGGCCGTTACCCATAACAGCCCGGTGACGAGAATGATGATTCGCATGTGTGCCCTTCCGTTCGCCATGAATGCCCGCTGCTTAATGTCTGAATCGTCCGTGACGCCCCGGAAAGACGCAATACCACAGGCAGGGCCTCCTCCGCCATATCCCTCAGGGCGTCAGCCCGGTCTATCTGGCGAGTCGCGGCATCACGGATTTTTGCTGGACCTGACCCAATAAATTGGCGACCATCGAGCCACATATGGCGCACGGCGACACTTCAATCGGCGGTCCACGCGAGGGGTTTCACACCACCGCGTGGTCGATGATCCTGGCCTACCAGAAGGGTAACGAAATAGACCGGCAGGAGGCGATCACTCAGCTGATCGAACAATACTGGAAACCGGTCTACTACTACATTCGGCTGCAATGGGGTCACACCAACGAGGACAGCAAAGACCTGGCCCAGCAGTTCTTTGCCCACTTGCTGGAAGCCCAGACACTGACCCAGGTGGCCCGCTCGCGGGGGCGCTTTCGGGCCTTCCTCAAGGCAACGCTGAAGAACTATCTGACCAACGATTACTGGCACGGCCGTGCACTCAAGCGTGGCGGCGGAAAACAGGTCGTCAGCCTCCAGCAGTTGCAGGAAGCGGACCGCACGCCCCGAGCACCGACAAAGACCCCGAACAGACACTCGACCAGGAGTGGCGACGCACCCTGATCCACCGCGCGCTAGCCCGGCTGCAGGAGGTCTACCTGCAAGCTGACAAACCACTGCACTACAAGGTCTTCCGGGCCTACTACTTCGAACGGGATCTCGGCAGGACCCATGCGGAGGTTGCCGAACGATGCGGTGTCACTCCTGTCGACGTGAACAACTATCTGGCAGATGCTCGACGACGATTCCGCCGCGTGGTCTTCGAACTGGTGCGGGAATCGGTCAGCGACGAGGAAGGATTCCGACTCGAGATCGAAGAATTGTTCGGACCAGACGGCCCGTCAATCTGATGCAGGTCCCCACGCCAGACGACGACACACTCGAGGAGCTGCTCGGTCTGGTCGGCCACGAAATCCCGTCAGGGATGGTCCCCGGTAGCAGACTCGGCCCCTATGTGGTGATCAACGAAATCGCCAGAGGTGGGATGGGGGTCGTCTACCTGGCAAATCACTGCCTGCTGCAACGGCTGGTCGCGCTGAAGGTGCTCCAGCCCGGCACCTCGCTCGAACACATCGCTCGCCTGACACGCGAAGCCAAGCTAGCAGCCCAGCTGACACACCCGGGGATCGTTGCGATTCAAGAAACTGGCAGCCAAGACGGACAGCACTTCATCGCAATGGACTATGTCGCCGGTCAAACCCTGCAAGCCGCGCTACCGACGTTCTCCCGGGGCGAGCGGATCGAAAAGATCGAGCAGATCGCCCGGATCGTCGATTACGCACACCAGAAAGGCATCTTGCACCGCGACCTCAAACCGAGCAACGTCCTGCTCGACGAGACCAAACAGCCGCGCGTCACGGACTTCGGCCTGGCCCGCAAACTGGAGGAGAGCGCCCAGCTGACTCGCAGCGGCACCGTTCTCGGTACCCCGATGTACATGTCCCCGGAGCAGATCGAGGGACGACGCCATGATTACGATGCTCGGACCGACGTCTACGCTCTGGGAGTGATGCTCTACCTGGCACTCACCGATCGGCTGCCGTTCACGGGGACACCACACACGCGGTGTTCCTCCAGATCCTCCGGGGACAGCCACCCAGACCCAGCGAGCTGATGCCGGGGCTCGAGGTGACACTGGACGCAATCTGCCTGACCGCGATGCACAAGGATCAAGAGTCGCGCTACCCGACCGCAGTCGCCCTCGCCGAAGATCTGTCAAACCACCTCAGCAACAAACCGATCAACGCCAAACTCCCGAGTTCATTCAGGGCGCGCTCACCCTGGATCCGCCGGGTCGCCATCGTTGCTCCGATCCTGCTACTCGCCGTGCTGGCTTTCGGCTGGCGGCGGGGGTGGTTCTCCAAACCACCACCCCCTGCTCCGGACCAGACCTACCCCGCAGCCATCGCCACGCTCAAGCGCTCGCTGACGCAGATCCTCGAACTCCGGCGCCGCGGCGAGCTAAAACAAATGGAGCTGCGGGGCCAGCAAGCCGAGCAGACCGGCTGGCGCAGCCTCGGTCGCTGGCCCGAGAAGACCGCGCTACATCTTCTGCGAGGTAAAATCTACCGCGCCTTGATGCAGGAGGAGGAGGCCCGCCGGGCGATCGACCAGGCCCTGAAGATCTCCCCAAACCATGCGGCGGCACTCTATGAGCGGATCCTCCTCGGCTCGTTTCGCTACCAGCGGCGAGTCGAGCAACTGCTCGACGACGAACTGCGGCGTCTGGACCCCTCTAGCACGCTGATGCCCAGCTCTTTTGTTTCCTACGGGAAGCTGCTGAGTCCGGAACTCCTGACCCGAAGCGACTCAGCAGCCCAGCAAATTCGCGACCAGGTACGGCGGGACGCGACCAGGCTCGCTCCACAGGCAGCGCAGCTGCCGCCGGGGCTGCAGGCCTGCAGCCGCGGACTGTCGGTCTGGACCGACGGCAAGCCCGTTCAGGCCAGGCCACTTCTGGAGCAGGCGCTGCTCAGCCAGCCCGGCCTGGTCGAGGCCCAGCACGCGCTGGCGATCCTCTCACGGCGCCAGGACCTGTTTCCCATAGCGCTCCGCCACTGTGTCGCCGGCCAGGATCACGACAAGGGGTACCTTCCGCTAATCGAGCAGCGGGCCCGGCTCGAGCTGGACTGGGCCCGCCTGCCCTCTCAGCCTCTGACCCGAGCGAGACAGCATCTGCAGGCCGCAATCCAGCACTGCGACCGCGGGCTGAGCCTGCGAAAACGGTGGGACCGCCTGCTCGCCATCCGCTTGCAGGCCCATCTCCGGTTGGGCACGCAACTCGTGTTCCAGCACCAGCCGATCGACAAGACCTTCGGCGGTGCGCTGGCCAGCGCCGAGCAGCTGTCCCGTCTGTTCCCGCGGAGCGCAGACTGCGCCCGAGAGGTGGGTCGCACTCACTACAACTGGGGCGCAGCGCAGCAGCGCTTGGGCCTGGATCCCTCACAACAGTACCAGCTGGCCCTTGCCGCCTACGATCGGGCACGAACGCTAGAGCCCGATAGAGCGCGAGGGCTGACCCAGGCGCTCCGTGGCCGCACACACATCGGCATCGCCCATCACCAGACACGTGTCGGACGTGACCCGTTGGCGGCCTTCGAACGGGGGATCGCCGAACTGAACGACGCAGTCGCGCTGGTCGGCCATAACACCGGTCACGCAGAAACATACATGTGGCGGGCCGAAGCCTACCTGCGACGCGCCGAGTTCCAGAGTCAGCGTGGCCGCAACGCCACACCCGATCTGAAACGCGCCATCGCCGATCTCGCCGTTGCCAACACGCGCCGCCCGGGATGGAGCATTACCTGGCACGCGCTGGGCTATTGTCAGGCTGCCTTGGCCCGAGCCTACCCGCCCGGCCAGGGCGCTGCCGCGTCCAAGGCCGCCATCGAGGGGTACCAGCAGGCTCTTCGGCGGGCTCCCAAAGAGCCCCAGCTGCTGAACGAGCTGGCGAGAACTCTGGTCGACCGCGGCCAGTATGGCAATTCTCCGGGGGGCAGACCCCAGCCAGACTACCTGGCCGCGGTCCGCCTCGCCACCCAAGCGATCCGGCTCCAACCGTCTAGCACAGAGGCACTTGTTCAACGAGCCAAAGCACACGGCGCAATGGCGCGGTTGCAAATCGAAGCGGGACAGGACCCACTGCGGCTGCTGAACCTGGCCGAAAAGGACATCAGCCAGGCACTGCGACGCAAACCCAATGCCGAGGCCCACAATATACGGGGCACCTGCCAGCTGCTGCGCGGGGAGTGGTGGGACAAGAATGCACAGAAAGAGCAGGCCGTGGTGGCGACCCGTTCGGCGGCGAGAGAGATGCAGCGCAGCGTGCAGATAAATCCCCGCTACCTGGATAGCTGGCACAAACTGGGCCTGGCCTCCTTCTTGCTGGCCGGATTCGCGGCCGATGCAAACGAAGACCCAGGCCCCCACTTCACCAGGGCACGCGAGAGCTACCTGAAAATGCTCGGCGTGCAGCCCAACAACCCGACAGCTCTGCTCGGACTGGGCCACGCTTTCTCGAACGAGGCTGCTTTACTGCTCCGCAAGGGACAGCCGGAGAGCGCCCGCCCCAAGCTGGAAGCCGCGATCCGGCGCTACGAACAGGCCAAGGCCTGCTCAGACCAGCAGACGAGTCTAACGGCCCAGAAAAGACTCGCAGAATTGCGGACCTGGCAGGTTCGGCAACGCTGAACCCCTATCCGCGACGCCCCAATGGCTCTGTCACTTCTGGCCTCGTCGTGCTGAGTAGTCTGACCGCTGGCCGGCGTTTCCAGGCAACCCTGGCTGCCTGGTCGAGCCCGCAAGACGCCGAAGCAGCTCTCGCTGCGAGGAGGGCGGAAGCACTCGGCTACCGGCGGGGTGGCGTGAAACCGCCTTTCGCAGAGCATTCAGCAGCCGGGTATCATCCAGCTGCTGATCACCCCTAGCGGTCTGGTTCAGGCCGACCCGTCCCGCGACAGCGGGCAGGGAGGAATCGCGAGCGCCTCTGCTGCGGCCCGCGGCAAGCCGTCGCGGCACACGTGTCAGTTCGCTCCCGGAAGTCACGGGCGAGCATGGCGCATGTCCTTCCGCACACGTTCCCGGGGGGGGCAGCTCGAGCGGCCCAGGCGACGGCCCACCAATCGTTCGACAAAGCAGCAAGCCCAGCGCAAGCCCAGCGACCGACACCACAAGCAAGGGGCGACCGCATACCCGTCTCGAAGCCCCTCGGGGCCTCGCCGCCGCCGACTCGATCCGCGCCACGCTCACGAGCCAGTCACCTCGCCCAAACAGATCGCCCGACGAGATCGGACCCGTGACGTACCAACGCATTCCCTGGGCCAACATTCTCCTTCAAGCTCGCCTCCCTCTCTCGATGAAACCGCTCGACCCGAACACTGCAGCCGAAAACTCGGCAGACACGATCCGGTCAGACTCAGCGCCTCCTGGACGCGCCATCCCTGAAACAGAGAGCGGCCGGGTCCCTATCGGAAAAACTCGAAATCAAGGCTCGCCTGACAGGTCCGCACGCAATACCGCCGTCACGACCAGACGAGTCGACTTGGACGCCTCGTTGATCCCACTCCACATCTCCGGGTAAGATGAAGCTCTAACATGCCCTCCGAGCACGACGCCCACAAGACCATCCGCGAGGCGATCACGCAGGATGACCTGACCCTCAGCCTCGACCCGGAGCCCCCACCCTCGGTGGAGACCCTCGGGCGATACCAGGTCACCGGCCTGCTGGGTGAAGGTAATATGGGGCAGATCCTCCGGGTGCGGGATACCGAGATCGGCCGCGAGATGGCGGCCAAGGTGATGAAGGGTCAGACCAGCCCGCAGACCTTGGCCAAGTTCGTTCGAGAGGCGCAGATCACGGGGCAGCTGGAACACCCCAATATCGTGCCGATGCACGAACTGGGGGTGACTCCCGACGAGCAGGTCTACTTCACGATGAAGCGGGTCGATGGCGATGACCTCGAGGCACTGCTGGTCGCCGAGCGTGCCGACGAAGGGACCATGCTGCACCGAGACAAGAGAGCACGCTCGTCGGGCATCTGGCGGATCGACGACATCTCAGTACTCCGCCGCAGCTCCTTGAGCAAGATGCTCGGGATCTTCCTCAAGATCTGTGACGCGATCGCATTCGCCCACGCTAGAGGGGTCATCCATCGCGACCTGAAACCGGCTAACATCATGGTCGGACAGTTCGGCGAGGTGCAAGTCATGGACTGGGGGCTGGCCCGGGTCGTTGGACAACCGGATCTCGCAGAATCCGGCTGTACTATCGATGTCAGTCACGGACCCGCGTCCGAGCCTCTCCAGGAAACCGACAGCCAGGAGCCCCTGAAAACTCTCGACGGCGTGATCATCGGCACGCCAAGCTACATGCCGCCCGAACAGGCACGCGGCGAGATCCACAAGCTGGACCGCCGGTCCGACATCTACTCCTTGGGCGCGATCCTCTACGAGATGCTGACGCTCAAGCGGTTGTATGACGGGGAATGCGTGTGGGACATTCTGGATCGGGTGCAGCTGGGACGCTTCGAACCCCCGAGGCTGCGCACGCCAGAACGCGGTATCCCTTGGGAGCTGGAAGCCGCGGCGATCCGAGCCCTGCAGGCCAAGCCCAAGGACCGCTACGACACCGTCGCCGCGATGCAGGCCGACATCCAGGCCTACCTGGACGGGCGTGTGCTGCAGGCGGTGGAGTACTCCTCGTGGCAGGTGCTCGGCAAGTGGGCTCGCCGGAACAAGCCCATCGTGCTCGCCGTCGCCGGGATTCTGATTTCGGTGGTCGGCGCACTGTATGGTATCAACTCGCAGCTAAAGATCGCCGAGCAGAAGACGACCGAGGCCGATGAGGCCAGGAAGAAAGTCCTCGATCGCGAGCAGCGGCTGAGCAACAGAGTCCGGGACTTCGAGAGCATGGCGGATATCCAGCTACTCGCCGAGCTGAACGAACAGCGGATCGACCTGGGGCCCCAGTCCTGGAAGCGGCCTCAGCTCCATCGGTGGCTCAGGGACGCACGCACCATGGAATCCCGACTTCCCCACCATCGGTCGGTGGCTCAACGACTCTCGCAGTCCAACAACCTCAGCCGGGCTCAGCGCTGGCAGCTGCAGGTCGTGCGAAAACTGGTCGAAGATCTCGACCGGTTCTTGCCCGGCATCGAAAAGGTGGCGGAGTGGGAGAAGATCGCGGCGGGACGTCGGAACCAGCACAACCCAGACAGCTGGGCTCGAGCCATCGAGAGCATCCAGCAAGAGCCGAAATACGCGGGGCTGACGCTCAGACCACAGGAAGGACTCCTGCCGCTCGGTCCCGACCCACGATCTGGGCTCTGGGAGTTTGCCCATCAGCTCAGCGGCGAGCCCCCCGAGCGAGGAGCCACGGGCCAGTGGGAGATCACCAGTCGAACCGGTATCGTGCTGGTGCTGCTGCCGGGAGGCAGCTATCGAATGGGCTCTCCTCGGTCTCTGGGAGATCCAAGCCCCGAGGAGCAACCAACCCACGCCGTGACTCTCAGGCCGTTCTTCCTCAGCAAGTACGAGCTGACCCAAGCGCAGTGGCGACGGCTGACCGGAGGCTTGGAACCAAGCCGCTTCAAACCGCCTGACAGACCATTCACGCTGTCCCACCCGGTGGAGAGTATCAGCTGGCACGATTGCCGGAAACGGCTGGCGCGTTGTGGGCTCAACGTCCCGACCGAGGCGCAGTGGGAATATGCCGCGCGGGGCGGCACACAGTCTGTTTGGTGGACCGGCAACGACAAGTCCACGCTGAAACGTGCGGGCAACCTGGCAGATCGTGAACTCCAGCGAGTGGGCCAACATAAGCTGATCGAGAACTGGGACGACGGGCACGCGGCCCACGCCCCGGCCGGCCGTTTCGCAGCCAACCCATTCGGCCTGCACGACGTGATTGGCAACGTCTTCGAGTGGTGCCGCGACTCCTACGTCGACAGGGCGTACGACCAGAAACCCGGAGCCGATGACGGCTTGCGCACCTACCCCAAGAACGTTCACCTTGCAGTCGTTCGAGGAGGCTGTTATCTCGAGCCTGCCGCCAGCTCCCGGTCAGCCAGCCGAAGCCGGTACGAGAAATCGACCCGCCAAGCTGTCATCGGCTGCCGACCGGCCAGGGGAATCCACTGAGACGCAAACCGTGCACCGGAATGGGGCCTCCTCCCGCTGACTTGCAGCATCGGGGGCTCGAGTGAGCACCCAAACAAACAAGCTGCTGGCCCAGCTGGCCCACTCAAGCGGTCTGGCCTCGGCCGACCAGATCAATCACTCTATCGGCTTGATCAAGCAGCAGCGCAAGGCGGGGCACCGAGTCTCCCTGGATGCGATGCTCGTTCAGGAGGGTGTGCTGTCCCCCGACCAGGCGGCGGGGCTGCTGACACAGGTCGCCAGCCAGATTTCGGCCCTCCCGGCCGCCGAAGGTCCCGCAGTCTCGCCTGCCCGCGCGTCCTCCGAACAGGATAGCGACGACAGTTTGTGCGGCACGACTCTCGGCGGCTACAAGATCATCTCCAGGCTAGGGGCCGGAGCGATGGGCGTGATCTACAAGGCCGAGCAGATCGCTCTCGAGCGAGTCGTCGCACTCAAGATGCTCAACGAATCGCTGGCTGACGACGCGGCCTTCGTCAACCGTTTTCTGGCTGAGGCCTGTTCAGTCGCCGCGCTGAACCACCCCAACCTGATTCAGATCTTCGACGTCGTCAACGACGACAAGCGGGTTTATTTCTCGATGGAGTTCATCGAGGGCGAGAGCGTCGGCGCCCTCCTCGACCGGCAGAACAAGCTCGACCTGGCGATGGCACTGGACATCGTGATCCAGATCGCCAGCGCGCTCGGAGAGGCGCACCAGACAGGCATCATCCATCGCGACGTGAAACCGGACAACATCCTGCTCACGACCGCCGGGGTGGCCAAGCTGAGCGACCTGGGCATCGCCAAGCGAGACGACCAAACATCCGGCGATGTCGAGCAGCAGGGAATGGTCGGCACACCGTACTACGTCTCCCCGGAGCAAGCCTTCGACTCCGATGAGGTAGACGCGCGCGCCGACTTCTATTCGCTGGGAGCGACCTTTTTCCATCTGGTCACCGGAGAGGTCCCCTACTCCGGCCGGACGGCCGGCGCGATCTTCATGAAGCAGGCCAAGCTGCCCACGCCGGAGGTGAGCGACCTGGATCCAGGGCTCCCCATCGAAATCAACCGGGTCATCCGCCAGATGATGGACAAGAACCCCGACAACCGGTACCCCCACGCCGCCGCCTTGGTCGAGGCCCTCGAGGACATCCGGCAAGGCCTCAGCAGAAAGCAGGCCACCCGGCAGGGTAAGCTGAAGCTCGGCGAGAGGATGACCCGTATCGAGGCGCCCGCCGAGACCCAAGCGAGCGCCTTCGAGCTGGACGAATCCTCGCTGACGCCACGGCTTCGCGCCGAAGCGGGGCCCTCATACATCCAGGAGGCGGCTGTCGACTCGCAAGGGGGCCCCACTCCTGCGCAAAGCCCGCCGCACCAGAAGCCACTCGAGCCATCTGCGGAGCCGTCGGATGTTGTGGATAACAACGCGGTGGAAGAGCAGACGAACAAACCATCCAGCCTCCCCAAGCTGATCGGCGTGGCTGTGGTGCTGGCTCTGATCGGCGTGATCAAGATGATCACGGGAAGCCTAGGCGAACAAGCCCAACCCAGCCCACCGTCCACGAAGACTGTCAGGAAGCCCCCCCCGAAGCCCAGGCCCAAGCCGCCACCCACGCCGAAACCTGGACCGAACAAGGGCAAGCAGCCCGAATTGACCCCCAAACAGATCATGGAGCAGAAGGCCCGCAAGGCCTACGACCAACTCAGGCAGCAGGTTCCGAGTCAGCTGAAAACGGACCAGCTAGAGACCCTCAAAGAGCAACTCGAGACACTCATCTCGGACTACGGTGAGAGCAAGGTCGTGACACCAGCCAAGCAAGGGCTCAAGAAGGTCGAGCTCGAGCTGGAACGTCGCGGGTACCAGGCGGCCTGCACTCAGGTGGACAACCACCTGACGGGCAAGGCGTACAGCAAAGCGACGCACTATCTCGAACAAAAGATCGCTGGCTTGACATCGCACAGCAGCATGAAGGAGCGGTACCACCGCAAGCTGCAGCAGGTAGCCGTCATGGCAAAACGTGCCTCCCTGAGGGCGATCAGTCAGGCGGCCGGAAAACGCAACAACCGGGACCTGGCTGGCGCGAAGACGCTACTCGTACAAGCGCTCGCCGGACAATTGCCCGAGCACAAGAAACTGATACAGCAGAAACTCGACCGGACGATCGCCTTGATCCGAACCTCCGTGAGGGGCAAGCAACTCGAGTTGTACGAACCGTACTACAAGGCGATCAGTCCAGTGCTGATGCAGCAGCAATATTCCAGGGCCTTGATCCTGGCCAAGGGTACCCTCACCAACCCGATGGCTCAGATGTTCGACGTCAAGGCTGAGATGGCGGACATCCGCGCATTGGCCAACACCTGGGAGAAGATTGCCCAGACCCTCAGCGCACAGGCAGGCGAGGGGCCGATTCCACTCCGGTTCGTCGGTCAACTGCAGGCCTCTCCGGTCAAGGTCATCCGTGTCTCGCGTGGCCAGATCTACACCGCCACGTCGATCAAGCGATTGAGCAGACTGCATCGAGACAGCCTGCTTCAACTCGGCGGCTCGGCGCTGGGCGCCGAAGGCCCCCTGAGGCAACTCCGACTTGCCCTTCTGCTCCATACGTTCGGGCAGATCAAGGAAGCCACGGTCATCCTGGCGACACAGAAAGGCGCGAAGAGCCACGAGCGCTTCGAGCTGCGGCTGTTCTGCTGGCGCCTCGACCGAGTCCTCAACGTGATGGCCCCGAAAGACAAGAAGTATCCACAGTGGCTGAAAGCAATGGACGAGCTCGCTCCTCTGATCCGAGACTACAAGGACTCGGACCTGTTGACCCTGGTCAAGAAGCTCACCGGGCGTTGGCTCCACGGACTCGCCATTCGACTCGGCCCCAAACGGCTGATGATCCAGGCCAAGAAGGCTCGCCAGGACAAGAAGTTCGGCCTGGCCAACAAGTTGCTGCGCCACCTGGTCACGTTCTACCCCCGTAGCGGGTCGGCGAAGGAGGCACAACGGCTCCTCCCGCCCGAGAAGAGAGAGTAGTTCCACCGCGCCAAACGCATGCTCTGATCGGCGCTCCGCCACCAGGTAGCACGCTCAGCCTCGGTCTTGGCCTCCAAGACAAATCCCCACCGATGAAAACACAAACTATTTTCCGGAATCAACTTACAACGACGGCGGACCTCCTTTCAGACCTGCCGGGGTTGACACTCGCCTGACCAAAACCTATAGTTAGGTACAACGGAGTGTTGATGTTTCTCATGGAGGGGAAATATGGGACTACGCATTGGGCAGAATGCGGGGCTCCTGACGTCGCTGAGGAATCTCGGCGACACGCTGAAGGGGCTAAACAAGACTAACGAGCGCATCGCCACGGGCCGGGCGATCAACAGCGCGGCAGACAATCCTAACGGCCTGGTCATCTCACAGCTCTTACGGGCAGAGATCGGCTCTCTGGGGCAGGCGGTCGAAAACACCCAGAACTCGGCCAACCTGATCAACACCGCTGAAGGAGCACTCAGCGAAGTTTCAGGTCAACTGGTCGAGCTGCGACGACTGGCGGTCAGCGCTGCCAACTCGGGCGCGCTCGACCCGAATGCGCAGGCTGTCCTGCAAGATCAGGCCGACAACTTACTGCAGTCGATCAACCGCATTGGCGGCACGACACGCTTCGGCCGGCAACCGCTGCTGAACGGGTCTCAAGCCTTCACCACCAGTAGCACACCGGCAGTGATCGAAAACCTCAACATCCAGTCCGCGCAGCTGGGGGCGAGCGGGACACAGACCGTCGACATCGACATCACGGCAGCGGCAACGGCAGCCAGTGCAACTGGAGCAATCGCGCCAACCCAGGCGGTCGACTCGACCATCAGGATCAGTGGCAACCTCGGGAGCTCCACGATCAACATCGCCGCGGGTGCCACAGCTGCGGATGTGGAAGCCCAGATCAACGCGGTCAGTGACTTCACCGGCGTGGTAGCCTCGGGAGGCGTGATCAGTAGTTCGGAGGTCGGCTCGGCCCAGAAGGTCGAGATCGAGGAACTCTCGGGAGATCTGGCGGGCATCTCGGAGGGCACGACTTTCGGGACCGATATCGCCGCCACCGTAAATGGCGCGGCGACAGTCGGGGTGGGCAACACCGTCTCGATCTCCGGCAGCGCGTTGAATGCCGATGTCCAGTTCGCCGACACGGTCACACCGGGCACGGTCTCGTTCACGATCACGGGCGGCGGCGCGCAGCTCCAGCTCGGTAGCGGAACGTCCGGCAATGACAACCTGCGTATCGGAATCAACGCAGTCGGTGCATCCACGCTGGGGCTCTCTTCATCTGGCGGGGCCGCGCTCACCTCGGTCGGGACCGGTGGCGTCAACAGCCTGACCACCAATCCATCAGGCGCGCTGGGTGTGATCGACGCCGCGATCAATGATGTCAACCAGTTGCGCGGCAATCTGGGCGCCACATCCCGGCAGGTCCTGGAACCCAATGTGCGCAGCCTGGAGGTCTCGATCGAGAACCTGGCCGCAAGCCGCTCGTCGATCGAGGACGCTGACATCGCCGAGCAGATCGCCGCACAGGTGCGCAATAGCGTGCTGCTACAAGGCGGAACGACCGTCTTGGGGCAGCAGAACTTGCAGGTCGGCAGCGTCTTGAGATTGCTTCAAGGCTTGGGATAATAATATCGATTAGCAAGCCCTGAGTCTGGGACAAGACCGACGAGGGGCACATGGCGCGAGACGTACTGCAATTCCAGGCAGGAGGCGACAGATGCGCCATCGATGGAGAGCGCCCATTTCACCATCAGGGCGCGACGAACGACAAATGCGAACGAGCACGTCAAGGCACACGCGGTAGCATCTCTTTTGTCAGCAACGATCTCGACACCCTTGCCGGTTAGCCACATTCGATGAGAGTCCTACTAGCAGGTGGCGGCACACTGGCGGATGGAGTCGCCGAGTTCTTGCTGCAACTCGAGTGGGCCGAGCTAGTCGGCCTGGTGGCAGCCACCGATGACACAGACATGCCGGCCTCCACCAGGATCCTGGATGCCGGGCTGCGCCTGCTGAAACCGGGGGACGAACTCCCGGAGCCACCCGACATCTTCATCGCCGCGGAGAGACCCGCACCGCACCACCTCGACTTGAGCCATCAGGCCCGCCTGGGAGGCGTGCTCGTCCATCTCTCGTTGCTGCCCAAACACCGCGGCATCGACCCCGTGCGCTGGGCAATCCTCGAAGGGGACCCCGCATGCGGCGCCACGGTGTTGTACATCACACCCGACGCCTACTGCGGCAACATCCTGGCCCAGGAGAAAGAGGACATCAAGGATGTCCACGATGCCCAGCAGGTTGAGGAGATCCTGCGCGGAACTGCCCGCGACATGCTGGTCAAAGTGCTGCACGCCCTGGCCAAGATCGGTCCGTTGCCAGGCACGCCGCAAGATCTCTCCGGCGCCAGCGAGCACAAGAAGCCGCCGGGCAAGGCACGGTCAAAGATCGACTTCAGCCAAGAGATGACAACCGTACACCGCACGATCATGGGCTTCTGCCATCCATACGGGGGGGCCCAGGCCAAACAGGACCAGCAGACCCTCATCGTCTGGCGTGCACGACCGCTGCTGAACGAACCCCCAGAAGGCAAAGAGGATTTCGTGGTCGCCAAGCACTTCAAGGGCGACAAGACGCCTGGCTCGGTGCTGGAAGGACCAGAGAGCCGGTTCGGAGTCCGCTGCGGGTGCGGCAGCGTACTAGAGTTGATCGAGGTTCAACTCGGCGGAAGAACGCACCGGCCCCTGCCTCCCGCAGAGGTCTTCGAGCCTGGAGCCAAGCTCACCTAGTTCCACACCTCACGATTGGCCAAGATCAGGCCAGTCGCCTCGCACACCCCAGAGCGTGGGACAGCAAGCCTAGAGCAGCTTCTGAAGGATCTTTTCGGCCGTCTTGGCGTCAGCCTTGCCCCGCGAGAGCTTCATCACCTGACCAATCAACGCATTCAACACGCTGGTCTTTCCTCCGCGGTAGGCCTCAACCAGTTCGGGGGACTCCCCCATCGCCTGCTTGCACAACTCGGCAATTGCACCCTCGCCAGAGATTCGCTCCCCGATCTCGGCGGCCAGCTCCTCTGCGGAGCGACCACTACGGATCATCGACTTGAGCACGTCCTTGCCCATCCGCTGATTGAGACGCCCGGAACTTACCAGATCCACCAAGCCCCCGAATTCCTTGGGCGCGATCGGGTACTCCGATACCTCCAACTTATTCTCGTTGAGGTAGCGCAGCACCTCGGTCGAGATCCAGTTGGCCACATCCTTCGGGTCAGCATGCTTGCTGGCCGAGATCACGCTCTCACAGTAGTCCGAAAGCACCCGTGTCTGGCAAAGCACCGCCGCATCCTTGGCCGGTAGAGCGTATTTCCTGACGAAACGATCTCGCCGAGAACGAGGCAGTTCGGTCAGCAACTCCCGCAGCTGAGCGACGTATTCCCGCCCAACCTTGATCGGGCCCAGATCCGGCTCCGGGAAGTATCGATAATCGTGCACCGCCTCTTTGGCGCGCATCGGTTCGGTCTTGCTGGCCTGCTCATTCCAGAGCATGGTCTCGTGCTGGACCTCGCCTCCCGCACAGATCAGCTGCCACTGGCGAGCGCTCTCGAACTCGATCGCCTTCTCCACCGCCTTGAAGGAATTGAGGTTCTTGATTTCTGCCTTGGTCCCCAGCTCACTGTGCCCAACCGGCCGGACCGAGACGTTACAGTCACAGCGCAAGCTCCCCTCCTCCATATTGCAGTCGGAGACCTCCAGGTACTGCAAGATCTGCTTCAACTCCCGCAGGTACTGCCCCGCCGCCCTGGCGCTACGAATCTCTGGCTGACTGACGATCTCGAGGAGTGGAGTGCCGGCTCGGTTGAGGTCGACCTGGCTCTTGGCGCCTTTGTCGTGGATCATCTTTCCCGCATCTTCTTCGAGATGGATCCGCACCAGGCCCACCTCCTTGGTGCTGCCATCCTCGAGATCGATCATCACCCGCCCCCCCGAGGCGAAGGGCCTATCGTACTGTGAAATCTGATAGTTCTTCGGCAGGTCAGGGTAATAGTAGTGCTTGCGGTCGAACTTGGTGTAAGTGGCAATCTCGCAACCCAGAGCCAGGCCAGCCTGGACCGCCAACTCGAATGCTTGCTGGTTGATAACCGGCAAGACACCCGGCAGTCCGAGGCAGACCGGACAGACCTGCGAATTCGGTGGCATTCCGAACGTCGTCGGGCAGCTGCAAAACAGCTTGGTCTCCGTCCCGAGTTGGACGTGCACTTCCAGTCCGATGACCGTCTCGAATTCGCCACTCATACCGGTGCGATCCGGTCTTCGTAATCGTGGGCGAGCTCGAATGCGCGACTGACCTGCAGCAGTCTCCCCTCGGCAAGCGGCTTACCGAGCAGTTGCAGACCGATCGGCAGCCCGCCTTCGGTGAATCCGCACGGTAGCGAGACGCCAGGCACTCCGGCGAGGTTCGCACCAACGGTCAGCACATCGCACAGGTACATCTGCAGCGGGTCCTCCAGCTTCGCTCCCCTCTCGAACGCCGCGAATGGGGCAGTCGGCGAAGCGATGACATCCACCTTCTCAAACGCCTCGTCGAAGTCCCGGCGGATCAAGCGACGCACCTTGAGGGCCTTGAGATAATAGGCATCGCAGTAGCCGCTGGACAACGCAAACGTGCCCAGCAAGATCCGCCGCTTGACCTCGGGCCCGAATCCCTCGGCCCGGCTCTTGGCGTAGACCTCGTAGAGGTCGTGCGGCTTGTCGGTGGAGTGGCCGTAGTGTACCCCGTCGTAGCGCGCCAGGTTGGAA
>PVBE010110189.1_pt1 | contig 16721 bp, 11 predicted proteins | sample 1631181 | NCBI WGS metagenome assembly PVBE01 (sample SAMN08397723, study PRJNA350692) | Marine metagenome, whole genome shotgun sequencing project. | isolation source: water | place: Pacific Ocean | collected 2012-04
CCGGCCGCAGTTCTACTTCCGCACGACCGACGTGACGGGCCAGGTGGCGCTGCCGGAAGGCACCGAGATGGTGATGCCGGGCGACAACGTGTCGATGGAGGTCGAGTTGATCTCGCCCATCGCCATGGACGAGGGCCTGCGCTTCGCCATCCGCGAGGGTGGCCGCACCGTGGGTGCCGGCGTCGTCGCCAGCATTATCGAGTGAGAGAGGCGTCGCTAGGAGTGTAGCTCAATTGGTAGAGCACCGGTCTCCAAAACCGGGGGTTGCGGGTTCGATCCCTGCCACTCCTGCCAGTTCCTGACGACGTGGATTCTGATGGCGTAGATCTTGAATGAGTACGGACTTATCGGCAGCCCATGGCCAAGACGACCCCAGGTGAATTCATTCGGCAGGTGCGGCAGGAAACTGCCAAGGTCACCTGGCCGACGCGCAAGGAGGCGGGCGTCACCACGGCGATGGTGTTCGTCATGGTGATCCTGGCGGCAACGTTCTTTTTCATCGTCGACCAGGTGCTGTCGTTGGGCGTGCGCTTGGTGCTCGGCCTGGGAGGTTAGCGAAGTATGGCCAGTCTTTGGTACATCGTGCACGCTTATTCGGGTTTCGAGCACAAAGTCGCGCAGTCGATCAACGAACAGGCCGTGAGCCATGGCATGGAGGAGCTTTTCGAAGAGGTTCTGGTGCCGGTCGAGGAGGTGGTCGAAGTGCGGCGGGGCCAGAAGGTCAGTGCCGAGCGCAAGTTTTTCCCGGGCTATGTGTTGGCCAAGATGGAGATGACGGACGAAAGCTACCATCTCGTCAAGAACACCCCCAAGGTGACGGGTTTCCTGGGCCCGGCCGGCAAGCCGACGCCGATCAGCGAGGCCGAGGCCGATCGTATCCTGCGCCAGGTGCAGGAAGGTATCGAGCGGCCCAAGCCTTCGGTGACCTTCGAGATCGGCGAACAGGTGCGGGTCTCGGACGGCCCCTTCACCTCGTTCAACGGCTATGTCGAGGATGTCGACGAGGAGCGGGCGCGGCTCAAGGTGGCGGTTTCGATCTTCGGCCGGGCGACGCCGGTGGAATTGGAGTATTCGCAGGTCGAGAAGGTTTGACCGCGAGGTTGTAAAGAGCGTGGCCGGCGGCAGCCGCCGCGGCCGATTGCGTGGGAGGCGGGCCATAGCCGTACCACGGCCCTGAGGCCGGGGAATTTTCCTGGGCCCTGAACAGGAGTTGAGATGGCGAAGAAGATAGACGGCTTCATCAAGCTGCAGGTGCCGGCCGGCCAGGCCAACCCGTCGCCGCCCATCGGGCCGGCGCTGGGCCAGCGTGGCCTCAACATCATGGAATTCTGCAAGGCCTTCAATGCCGAGACCCAGGGTCTCGAGCAGGGCATGCCGATTCCCACCATCATCACGGTCTACGCCGACCGCTCGTTCAGCTACGAGACCAAGACGCCGCCGGCCTCGTTCTTCCTCAAGCGCGCCGCCGGCCTGGACAAGGCGGCCAGCGAGCCCGGCCGCGAGGTGGTGGGCCAGGTCAGCATGGCCCAGGTGCGCGAGATCGCCGAACAGAAAATGGTCGACCTCAACGCCCACGACATCGACCAGGCGGCCAAGATGATCGCCGGCTCGGCCCGCTCCATGGGCCTGGAAGTGGTGGAGTAGACTGATGGCAGGCAAAGGCAAACGCGGCCGGACGATTCGCGAGGACATCGACCGCCTGGCGGATTATCCGCTGGCGGAGGCCGTCAAGATGGTCAAGCAGCGAGCCCAGGCCAAGTTCGACGAGACCATCGAGGTGGCGGTCAACCTGGGTGTTGATCCGCGTCACGCCGATCAGATGGTGCGCGGCATGGTGCAGCTTCCCCACGGCACCGGCAAGTCGGTGCGGGTGGCGGTTTTCGCCAAGGAGCAAAAAGCCGACGAGGCCCGCGAGGCCGGTGCCGACTTGGTCGGCGCCGACGATTTGGCGGCCAAGGTGCAGGCCGGCGAGATCGAATTCGACCGCTGCGTGGCGACGCCCGACATGATGGCCGTGGTGGGCAAGCTGGGCAAGATCCTGGGGCCCCGCGGCCTCATGCCCAACCCAAAGCTGGGCACCGTCACCCCCGACGTCGCCGAGGCGGTTCGTGCGGCCAAGGGCGGTCAGGTGGAGTTTCGCGTCGAAAAAGCGGGCATCGTGCATGCCGGGGTGGGCAAGGCAAGTTTCAGCGAAGAGGCGCTGTTGGAGAACGTCAAGGCATTTGTCGGTGCCATCAGCAAGGCCAAACCGAGCGGTGCCAAAGGCACCTTCATGAAGCGTGTGGCGCTGAGCTCGACCATGGGGGCGGGCGTTCGGATCGACGTCGCCAGCATGAACGAGTAGCGCGCGAGTATCGGGCCCCGTGGGGCTCGAGATACTGAATTCCGCGGCCCCCCAATGGGGCGGCGGTAGGAAAGGCCGGCAGTTGTCCGACCTTTTCGACCTGTCCGAGACTGCAGGTGCCAACGGCTCCAAGGCGAGCCGGCGGCCTAAGGCGCGAAGCGCCTGCACAGACAGGGGATGACCGGAACGGAGGCCCGCGTTTGGGCCCGCCAGCCCGGTTCGTACCTCTGGGACGGGAGTGGCGGATGCGGCCGCGACCGGCCGGGTCCAAGGCGTAACCGGGACGATTGGGGCCTATGGGCCGCGGCGTCCCAAGATCGGAGACCGAGCAGTGGACCGAACGCAAAAGGAAGACGTGGTCCGGTCATTGAACCAGACCTTCCAGGACGCGGCGGCGGTCGTGGTCACCCATTACAGCGGCCTGACGGTGGCGGAGATCAACGATCTTCGCGTCCAGATGCGCCAGGCCGGTGCCAATTTCCGGGTGACCAAGAACCGGCTCGCACGTTTGGCTCTCGCCGACACACCCTATGCACCCTTGACGGACATGTTCACGGGCCCCACGGCGATCGCTTTCGCCGACGACGTGGTGGCTCCCGCCAAGGTGGCCGTGAACTTTGCCAAGGGGAACGAAAAGCTGATCGTTCTCGGCGGTGCCATGGGCCAGACGCTGCTCGATGCCGACGGCGTCAAGGGTCTGGCCTCGCTGCCCTCGCTGGACGAGTTGCGGGGCAAGATCGTCGGCCTGATTCAGGCCCCGGCGACCAAGGTGGCGGGCGTGCTGCAGGCCCCGGCCGGCCAACTGGCCCGGGTCATCCGCGCGCATGCAGAAAAGGCTGAGGCGGCGTAGGCCAAGTGGCCAGCGAATCCCCAATCCAGAGATACCAAACGAGGAGTTGAAGAGAAATGGCTGATATCGAAAAAATTGCCGCGGACCTGTCGCAGTTGACGGTCATGGAGGCGGCCGAGCTGGCGACGCTGCTGGAAGAGAAGTGGGGCGTCTCGGCGGCCGCACCGGTGGCCGTGGCCGTGGCTGGCGCTGGCGGCGAGGCCGAAGCGGCCGAGGAGCAGGACAGCTTCGACGTCGTGCTGACGTCCTTCGGCGAAAAGAAAATCAACGTGATCAAAGAGGTGCGGGCGATGACCGGCCTCGGTCTCAAGGAGGCCAAGGATCTCGTCGAAGGCGTGCCCAACGCGGTCAAGGAGGGCGTCAACAAGCAGGAGGCCGAAGAGGTCAAGGCCACGCTCGAGGGGGCCGGCGCCAGCGTCGAGCTGAAATAGCCGGGGCCAGGGCGGCGGGCGGCGCGGCGGCCAAGCCGTTCGCCGCCAAGTGACTGCGTTAAGAGGTGATGCGACGGACGTCGCGATATGACGAGGTAGAGCATGAACACGGCACTTTCCTTTACCGGCCGCAAGCGGGTTCGCAAGGATTTCGGACGGATTCCCACGATCGCCACGATGCCCAATCTGATCGAGGTGCAGAAGAATTCATACGAACACTTCTTGCAAAAGGGCTTGGGTCCCGACGAGCGTCCGGATTCAGGCCTGCAGGCCGTGTTCAAGTCGGTCTTCCCGATTTCCGATTTTTCCGAATCCTCTTCGCTGGAATTCGTCAAGTACGAGCTCGAGCCTCCCAAGTACGACGTCGAGGAGTGCCAGCAGCGCGGCATGACCTTTGCCGCGCCGCTCAAGGTGACGCTGCGTCTGATCGTTTTCGAGGTCGATCCCGACACCGGTTCCAAGTCGGTGCTCGATATCAAGGAACAAGACGTCTACATGGGCGACATGCCGTTGATGACCGACAGCGGCACCTTCGTGGTCAACGGCACCGAGCGCGTGATCGTCAGCCAGATGCATCGCTCGCCCGGCGTCTTCTTCGATCACGACAAGGGCAAGACCCATTCCTCGGGCAAGTTCCTCTTCGCCGCCCGCATCATCCCCTATCGCGGCAGTTGGCTCGACTTCGAGTTCGACGCCAAGGACATCGTCTACGTGCGTATCGACCGGCGCCGCAAGCTGCCGGTGACGACGCTGCTGTTCGCCTTGGGCATGAGTGCCGAGGAGATTTTGGAGCACTTCTATCGCACCGTCGGATTCAAGTGGGACAAGAAGCGTAGCGGCTGGCGCACGCCCTTCGATCTCGATCGGCTGCGCGGCCTCAAGCTGATCCACGATCTGGTCAACGCCGCCGATGGCAAGGTGGTGGCCGAGGCCGGCACCAAGATGACGCCGCGCTTGGGCCGCAAGCTCAAGGAAAAGGGCGTCAAGGAGCAACTGGTCTCCTCCGAGGAGCTGCTCGGCCGCTACGTCGCTGTCGACATCATCAACGAGAAAACCGGCGAGATCTATGTCGAGGCCGGCGAGGAATTGCAGCAGGAGAAAGACAAAGACAACATCGCCATCCTCGAAGAGGCCGGTGTCGCCGTCATTCCCACGCTCGACATCGACCACGTCAACATCGGCCCCTACATGCGCAACACCATGGCGCTCGACAAGAACACCGCCTACGAAAAGGCGCTGGTCGAGATCTACCGCGTCATGCGTCCAGGCGAGCCGCCGACGTTGGAGACCGCGGAGGCGCTCTTCAAAAGCCTCTTTTTCGACAACGAACGTTACGACCTGTCGGCCGTGGGAAGGGTCAAGATCAGCGCCCGCCTGGGGCTCGATGGCGATGATTCGCTGCGCACGCTGAGGCGCGAGGACATCCTGGCGGTGATCAAGACCCTGGTCGAGCTCAAGGACGGCCACGGCGACATCGACGACATCGACCATCTGGGCAACCGTCGGGTGCGCTCGGTCGGCGAATTGATGGAAAACCAGTACCGGGTGGGGCTCTTGCGCATGGAGCGCGCCATCCGCGAGCGTATGAGTTCGGTCGAAATCGACACCGTCATGCCGCACGACCTGATCAACGCCAAGCCGGCGGCGGCGGCGGTGCGTGAATTCTTCGGCTCCTCCCAGCTCAGCCAGTTCATGGACCAGACCAACCCGCTCTCGGAAATCACTCACAAGCGCCGGCTCTCGGCGCTGGGGCCGGGCGGTCTGACGCGCGAGCGCGCCGGCTTCGAGGTGCGCGACGTCCACCCCACGCACTATGGCCGCATCTGCCCCATCGAGACGCCCGAGGGGCCCAACATCGGGCTCATCAACAGTCTTGCTACCTACGCCCGCGTCAACAAGTACGGCTTCATCGAGAGTCCCTACCGCCAGGTCGCCGGTGGCAAGCTGACGGCCGAGGTGACCTATCTCTCGGCCATGGAGGAAGGCAAGTACATCATCGCCCAGGCCAACGCCACGATCAACGCCCGCGACCGCCTGACCGACGATCTGGTGAGCTGCCGCCAGGCCGGCGATTTCATCGTCACGCCGCCCGAGAACGTTGAATACATCGACGTCTCGCCCAAGCAACTGGTTTCGGTGGCGGCGGCGCTCATTCCCTTCCTCGAGAACGACGACGCCAACCGGGCGCTGATGGGCTCGAACATGCAGCGCCAGGCGGTACCGTTGCTGCAGCCCGAGGCGCCGTTGGTGGGTACCGGCATGGAAGAGGTGGTGGCCCGCGATTCCGGCGTCACCATCGTGGCCCGGCGCTCAGGGATAGTCGAACAGGTCGATGCCCACCGCATCGTCGTCCGCGCCACCGAGGAGACCGATCTTTCGCGCTCCGGCGTCGACATCTACAACCTGCTGAAGTTCCAGCGCTCGAACCAGAACACCTGCATCAACCAGCGCCCCCTGGTCAAGGTGGGCGACGAGGTGCGGTCCGGTGACATCATCGGCGACGGTCCCTCGACCGATCTCGGCGAGCTGGCGCTGGGGCGCAACGTGCTGGTCGCCTTCATGCCTTGGGGCGGCTACAACTTCGAGGATTCCATCCTGATTTCGGAACGCATCGTGCGGGACGACGTCTTCACCTCGATCCACATCGACGAATTCGAGGTCATGGCGCGCGACACCAAGCTGGGCCAGGAGGAGATCACCCGCGACATCCCCAACGTCGGCGAAGAGGCGCTGAAGAACCTCGACGAGGCCGGCATCGTCTACATCGGCGCCGAGGTCCATCCCGGTGACATTTTGGTCGGCAAGATCACGCCCAAGGGCGAATCGCCGATGACGCCGGAAGAGAAGCTGTTGCGCGCCATCTTCGGCGAAAAGGCCTCGGACGTGCGCGACACCTCGCTCAAGCTGCCGCCCGGCGTCGCCGGCACGGTGGTCGAGGTGCGCGTCTTTTCACGCTATGGCGTCGACAAGGACGAGCGTGCCCTGGCCATCGAGCGCGACGAGATCGAACGCCTGGCCAAGGACCGCGACGACGAGTTCGAGATCCTCGAGCGCAACACCTTCGATCGGCTGAAATCGCTGCTCATGGGCCGCTTGATCGTATCCGCGCCCAAGGGCATAAAAACCGGCGGCAAGATCAGCGAGGCCGTGCTGGCCGACATGAGCCACGGCCAATGGTGGCGGATCGGCCTCAAGGACGCCCGCGCCATGGCCGACATCGAGCAACTCAACAAGCAGTTCCAGGACGCCCGGGCGCATCTCATGGCGCGCTTCGAGAACAAGGTCGAGAAGCTGCAGGGCGGTGACGAACTGCCGCCCGGCGTGATGAAGATGGTCAAGGTCTTCGTGGCCGTGAAGCGCAAGCTGCAGCCCGGCGACAAGATGGCCGGACGCCATGGCAACAAGGGTGTGATCTCGAAGATCGTGCCCATCGAGGACATGCCGCATCTGGAAGAGGGCGGCAGCGTCGATATCGTGCTCAACCCGCTCGGCGTGCCGTCGCGCATGAACGTGGGCCAGATCCTCGAGACCCATTTGGGCTGGGCCTGTGCCGGCCTGGGCCGCCAGATCGGCGAGGTGCTCGACAAGGTGCAGGCCGGCGGCAAGGTTGCCGATCTCAAGAAAACCCTCAAGGGAGTCTACGGCAAGCCGATCTTCGACGGTCTGATCGCCGATCTCGACGACCGCGAGGTGGTGGAGTTGGGCGGCAATCTGAGCACCGGCATCCCGGTGGCGACGCCGGTATTCGACGGTGCCAACGAGGCCCAGATCGTCGAAATGCTGGAGCAGGCCGGTCTCGACGCTTCGGGCCAGGTGACGCTCATCGACGGCCGCACCGGCGAGACCTTCGACCGCAAGATCACGGTGGGCTACATCTACATGCTGAAATTGCACCATCTGGTCGACGACAAGATCCACGCCCGCTCGATCGGCCCTTACAGCCTGGTCACCCAGCAGCCGCTGGGCGGCAAGGCGCAGTTCGGCGGCCAGCGCTTCGGCGAGATGGAGGTCTGGGCATTGCAGGCTTACGGCGCCGCCTACACGCTACGCGAGATGCTTACCGTCAAGTCCGACGACGTCGCCGGCCGTACCAAGGTTTACGAATCCATCGTGCGCGGCGACGATACCTTCGAAGCCGGCATTCCCGAATCCTTCAACGTGCTCGTCAAGGAGCTCAAGGCACTGTGCCTCAACGTCGAACTCGGCCAACACGAGTTCTGAGTGCTCACACGCCCGGCCCCGAGACCCTGTGCCTCGAGACCCTGAGCGAGTAGCAAGGAGAACGCGAAGATGAATGAATTGATGAAGATCTTCGGCCAGGTCAGCGCCGCCCAGAGCTTCGATCAGATCAAGATCGGCATCGCCAGCCCCGAACGCATCCGGTCGTGGTCGTTCGGCGAGATCAAGAAGCCGGAGACCATCAATTACCGCACCTTCAAACCGGAACGCGACGGCCTCTTCTGCGCCCGCATCTTCGGTCCCATCAAGGACTACGAATGCCTTTGCGGCAAGTACAAGCGCATGAAGTATCGCGGCATCACCTGCGAGAAGTGCGGCGTCGAGGTGACGTTGTCGAACGTGCGGCGCGAGCGCATGGGCCACATCGAGCTGGCCTCGCCGGTGGCCCACATCTGGTTCCTGAAATCGCTGCCCAGCCGCATCGGGCTGCTGCTCGACATGACGCTCAAGGATCTCGAACGCGTGCTCTACTTCGAGAGCTTCATCGTCATCGAGCCGGGCCTGACGCCGCTCAAGGGGCGGCAGATCCTGGGCGAAGAACAGTACATGCTGGCCCAGGACGAGTACGGCGAGGACGCCTTCACCGCCGGCATCGGGGCCGAAGCGGTGCGCGCCATCCTCGAGCAGCTCGACCTCGAGGCCGAGCGCGACGCGGTGCGCACCGAACTGGCCGAGACGACCTCGACGGTCAAGCCCAAGAAGCTGGTGAAAAGGCTCAAGCTGATCGAGAGCTTCATTCATTCGGGCAACCGGCCGGAGTGGATGATCCTTACCGTCATCCCGGTGATTCCGCCCGATCTGAGGCCTCTGGTGCCGCTCGACGGGGGGCGCTTCGCGACCTCGGATCTGAATGATCTCTACCGCCGGGTGATCAACCGCAACAACCGGCTCAAGCGCCTGATCGAGCTTTTGGCGCCCGACATCATCGTGCGCAACGAAAAGCGCATGTTGCAGGAATCCGTAGACGCGCTGTTCGACAACGGGCGGCGCGGCCGGGTCATCACCGGGGCCAACAAGCGGCCGCTGAAATCGCTCAGTGACATGCTCAAGGGCAAGCAGGGGCGCTTCCGCCAGAACCTGCTGGGCAAGCGGGTCGATTATTCCGGCCGCTCGGTCATCGTCGTCGGTCCCGAGCTCAAGCTGCAGCAGTGCGGCCTGCCCAAGAAGATGGCGCTGGAGCTCTTCAAGCCCTTCATCTATTCCAAGCTCGAGCTGCGCGGCATGGCGGCCACCATCAAGATGGCCAAGAAATTGGTGGAGAAGGAGCGTCCCGAGGTCTGGGACATCCTCGACGAAGTGATCCGCGAACATCCGGTGCTGCTCAACCGGGCGCCGACGCTGCATCGCCTCGGCATCCAGGCCTTCGAACCGGTGCTCATCGAGGGCAAGGCGATCCAGCTCCATCCCCTGGTCTGCGCCGCCTTCAACGCCGATTTCGACGGCGACCAGATGGCCGTGCACGTGCCGCTCTCGCTGGAGGCCCAGCTCGAGGCGCGGGTGCTGATGATGTCGACCAACAACATTCTCGGCCCGGCCAACGGCAAGCCCATCATCGTGCCCTCGCAGGACATGGTGCTGGGGCTCTACTACATGACCATCGAGCGTGAGGGCGAGCTCGGTGAGGATGCCGTGTTCGGCTCGGTGGCCGAAATCCAGCAGGCGCTGGACAACAATGCCCTGACCGTGCATGCGCGCATCCATTGCCGCTACCGCGGAGTCGACGAGAACGGCGACGAGATCTACCTGCGGGTCCAGTCGACGCCCGGCCGCATGTTGCTCTCCGAGGTCTTGCCGCGCCATCCCAAGGTGCCCTTCGAGCTCATCAACCAGCAGCTTTCGAAGACCGAGATCTCGACGCTCATCGACTTCGTCTATCGCCATTGCGGCCAGAAGGAGACGGTCATCTTCGCCGACCGCATCATGGCCATGGGCTTCGACTTCGCCTGCCGGGCCGGCATTTCCTTCGGCAAGGACGACATGGTCATCCCCGAGGTCAAGGGCGCGCTGGTCAACGAGACCCACGAACTGGTCAAGGAATACGAGCAGCAATACGTCGACGGCTTGATCACCCAGGGCGAGAAGTACAACAAGGTGGTCGACGCCTGGGCCCAGTGCACCGAGCGGGTGGCCGACGAGATGATGAAGGGCATCGCCGAGATCAAGAACCGCACCGATCCCAAGAGCGGCCAGAACCTGCCGGTCAACTCGATCTTCATGATGGCCGATTCCGGGGCCCGTGGCTCGGCCGCCCAGATGAAACAACTGGCCGGCATGCGCGGCCTGATGGCCAAGCCCTCGGGCGAAATCATCGAGACTCCGATCATCTCCAACTTCAAGGAAGGCCTGAGTGTGCTCGAGTACTTCAACTCGACCCACGGTGCCCGCAAGGGCCTGGCCGACACGGCGCTGAAGACCGCCAACTCGGGATACTTGACGCGGCGTTTGGTGGACGTGGCCCAGGACTGCACCATCGTCGAGGAGAACTGCGGCACCAAAGAGGGCTTGACCGTGCGTGAGGTGCTCGAGGGCGGCGAGGTTGTGGTCGGCATCGGCGAGCGCGTGCTCGGCCGCTGCGCCTCGGTCGATCTCAAGGATCCGCTCAACGGCGATGTCCTGATCAAGGCCGGCGAGATGATCGAGGAGGACGACATCGACCTCGTCGAGCGCTCGGGCGTCGACAGCGTCGGCATCCGCTCGGTGCTGACCTGCGAGAGCGACAACGGCGTCTGCGGCCGCTGTTACGGCCGCGATCTGGCGCGCGGAACGCGGGTCAACATCGGCGAGGCCATCGGCGTCATCGCCGCCCAGTCGATCGGCGAGCCGGGCACCCAGTTGACCATGCGCACCTTCCACATCGGCGGCACCGCCCAGCTGGCGGAGATATCCAGCGTCGAGTCCAACTCCGACGGTACCATCAAGGTGCATAACCGCAACGTGGTCGAGGATTCGGCCGGCCGCCTGGTCGTCATGGGCCGCAATACCGAGGTCGTGGTGGTCGACGAGAACGGCCGCGAGCGGGCCCGCCACAAATTGCCCTACGGCGCCTGGCTCAAGTTCGACGACGGCGGCGAAATAAAAAAGGGCGCCGTCATTGCCGAGTGGGACCCCTACACCATCCCCATCATCACCGAACAGGCCGGGGTCGCCACCTATCGCGACCTGGTCGATGCCGTTTCGCTGCGCGAGTTGGTCGACGAGGCCACCGGCATCGCCAACAAGGTGGTGGTCGATTGGCGCCAGCAACCCAAGGGCAGCGAGTTGCGCCCGCGCATCACCCTGCGCAGCGAAAAGGGCGAGGTGGTGAAGTTGGCCAACGACCTGGAGGCCCGCTATTTCCTCTCGGTCGACGCCATCCTCAGCGTCGAGGACGGCACCTCGGTGGATGCCGGCGACGTGCTGGCACGCATCCCGCGTGAATCGACCAAGACCCGCGACATCACTGGTGGCTTGCCTCGGGTGGCCGAGCTTTTCGAGGCCCGCAAACCCAAGGATCACGCCATTATCGCTGATTTCGATGGCCGCATCGAATTCGGCCGCGACTACAAGGCCAAGCGCCGCCTGGTGCTCAAGCCCGACGACGAATCCCTCGATCAGGAAGAGTATCTCATCCCCAAGGGCAAGCACATCAGCGTCAAGGAGGGCGATTGGGTGGAGAAGGGCGAGCCGCTGCTGGACGGCAACCCGGTGCCGCACGACATCCTGCGCGTGCTCGGCGTCGAGGCCCTGGCCGCCTACCTGGTCTATGAGATCCAGGAGGTCTACCGGCTGCAGGGCGTGCGCATCAACGACAAGCACATCGAAGTCATCGTGCGTCAGATGCTGCAAAAGGTCGAGGTGCTCGATCCCGGCGAGACGACGCTGCTGCTGGGTGAACAAGTCGATCGCATCGAGTTCGACGAGGCCAACGAGCGGGCCGCCGACGAAGGCCTCAAGATCGCCACGGCGCTGCCGGTGTTGCAGGGCATCACCAAGGCCAGCCTGCAGACGCGTTCCTTCATCTCCGCCGCCTCGTTCCAGGAAACCACGCGCGTGCTCACCGAGGCCGCGGTTTCGGGCCGTGTCGACGGTCTCAACGGTTTGAAGGAGAACGTCATCGTCGGCCGCCTGATTCCGGCTGGCACCGGCGCCGCCATCAATCGCATCAAGCAGGTGGCGGTCCAGCGTGACCGCGAATACACCGAGCAGCTCGAAGCCGAGGAGGCCAAGGCGGCAGCCGAACTGGCGGCGGCCGAGGAGCAGGCGGCCCAACTGGCGGCGGCCGAGGAAGCGGGGGCATCGACAGCCGAGGCCGATGGCGCTTCGGCGGCCGAATAGGGGAGTTCAGGTTTGCTCCCGGCTGGCCAGGCGGTGCTTTTTCCCGGCAACATTGTTGCGCTCCGCCGGGACCCCGGCTAAGGTCGTTGCCAAGAGCTTGTAGCGGCCCCGCGTGAAGCCAGCGAAAGCGTTGAAAACGGGCGGTTTTCAGCGCCGTTTGGGCTTGACGCCTGGGGGGCGTCTCCTTATAGTGCGCGCTCCTCGGACGCCGGTGGTAGGCGGTACCGTCTAGACGCGGCGCTCGAACTTTAGGTTAAAGGCGACATTCTAAGCCTTGCGGGTGGGCGAAAAGCACTCGTTGGCGAGCCAAGCGCCATGGCTTGCCTCTGTTTTGTGCCCAGCAAGCGGTTGGGCGCGGCAACTGGCAACGGAACCGGGCGGAATTTAGGGCGGAATTAGGGCGGAAGCAGGGCGGACACAACAAGATGCCGACAATCAATCAACTTATTCGCAAACCGCGCAAGCGCCCGGTGTCGCACAACAAAGTGCCGGCCATGGAGGGCTGCCCGCAAAAGCGTGGCGTCTGCACCCGGGTCTACACGACGACCCCGAAAAAGCCCAATTCGGCCTTGCGCAAAGTGGCCCGCGTGCGCCTGACCAACGGCTTCGAGGTGACCTCCTACATTCCCGGCGAAGGTCACAACCTGCAGGAACACTCCGTGGTGATGATCCGCGGCGGCCGGGTCAAGGACCTGCCGGGCGTGCGTTATCACGTCATCCGCGGCGTGCTCGATACCCAGGGCGTGGGGGACCGCCGCCAGCGCCGTTCGAAATACGGCGCCAAACGGCCCAAGTAGCGAGAACCCTCATGTCCCGACGCCACGCAGCCGAAAAACGCGACGTTCTGCCCGATGCCAAATATGGCGATCAGGTGCTTACCAAATTCATGAATTCGCTGATGCTGAACGGCAAGAAGTCGCTGGCCGAAAGCATCGTCTATGGCGCCTTCGACCAGATCCAGAGCCGCACCAGCCAGGAACCGCTGGGCGTCTTCCACGAGGCCCTGGGCAACATCAAGCCGCAGCTCGAGGTGCGTTCGCGCCGCGTCGGCGGCGCCACCTACCAGGTGCCCACCGAGGTGCGCACCGATCGGCGCCAGGCCCTGGCCATCCGCTGGCTCATCGAGGCGGCGCGCAAGCGCTCCGAGAACACCATGACCGAACGCCTTTCGGGCGAACTCCTCGACGCTGCCAATGGCCGCGGGGCGGCTGTCAAGAAGCGTGAGGACACCCACCGCATGGCCGAGGCCAACCGGGCCTTTTCGCACTACCGCTGGTAGGCGGCGCAGTTTTTTTGGGATTCGCGACAATGTCACGCACGACGCCGCTCGATCATTACCGCAATATCGGCATCATGGCTCACATCGATGCCGGCAAGACGACGACGACCGAGCGCATCCTCTATTACACCGGTCGCTCCCACAAGATCGGCGAGGTCCACGACGGTGCCGCCGTGATGGATTGGATGGAGCAGGAACAGGAGCGCGGCATCACCATCACCTCGGCCGCCACCACCTGCTTCTGGCGCGACCACCGCATCAACATCATCGACACGCCGGGCCACGTCGATTTCACCATCGAGGTCGAGCGCAGCCTGCGCGTGCTTGACGGCGCCGTTGCCGTCTTCGATTCGGTGGCCGGCGTCGAGCCCCAGACCGAAACCGTGTGGCGCCAGGCCGACAAGTACGGTGTGCCGCGCATTTGCTTCATCAACAAGATGGACCGCGTCGGTGCCGACTTCGAGCGTTGCGTCGACATGGTGCGCGAGCGCCTCGGCGCCAAGCCGCTGGTGCTGCAACTGCCCATCGGCAGCGAGGCCGAATTCGCCGGCATCGTCGATCTGGTGCGCATGAAGGCGGTGCTCTGGAAGGAAGAGACTCTGGGCGCCGAATTCTACGACGCCGACATCCCGGCCGAGCTCGGCGATCAGGCCCAGGCCTTGCACGAGGTGCTGATCGAGGTCGCGGTGGAACTCGACGACAGCGTCATGGAAAGTTATCTCGAGGGCCAGGAGCCGGACCCGGACACGCTCAGGCGTTGCATCCGGCTGGGCACCATCTCGGGTGCCTTCGTGCCGGTCTTCTGTGGCTCGGCCTTCAAGAACAAGGGCGTCCAGCCGCTGTTGGACGCCCTTATCGATTATTTGCCGGCGCCCACCGACGTGCCCGCCGTCAAGGGCCTGAGCGCCGACGACGACAGCGCGATCGTGCGCCAGTCCGACGACGACGAGCCCTTCTCCGGCCTGGCCTTCAAGGTCATGACCGATCCCTTCGTCGGCAGCCTGACTTTCGTGCGCATCTATTCCGGCGTCGTCGACTCGGGCTCCAGCGTGCTCAACCCGGTCAAGGGCAAGCGCGAACGTGTCGGGCGCATGCTGCTGATGCATGCCAATTCGCGCGAGGACATCAAGCAGGCCCGGGCCGGCGACATCGTCGCCATTGCCGGCCTCAAGCAGACCACCACCGGCGAAACGCTGTGTGACGCCAAATCGGCGGTGGTGCTCGAGCGCATGGAATTTCCCGACCCGGTGATCGAGATCGCCGTCGAGCCGCGCACCAAGAACGACCAGGAAAAGATGGGCGTGGCGCTGAGCCGGCTGGCCGACGAGGACCCCTCGTTCCGGGTGACCTCGGACGCCGAGAGCGGCCAGACCATCATCAAGGGCATGGGCGAGCTGCACCTCGAGATCATCGTCGACCGGCTCAAGCGCGAATTCAAGGTGGACGCCAATATCGGCGCCCCCCAGGTGGCCTACCGTGAGACCATCACCAAAGCCCGCGAAATCGACTATACCCACAAGAAGCAGACCGGCGGCGCCGGCCAGTTCGCCCGCGTCAAGATACTCTTCGAGCCGCTGCCCGCCGGTTCCGGATACGAGTTCGAAAAGGCCGTGGTCGGCGGCTCGGTGCCCAGGGAATACATTCCCGGCGTCGGCAAGGGCATCGGCGAGGTGGCCTCGGGCGGCCTGCTGGCCGGTTTCCCGTTGATCGATTTCAAGGCGACGCTGGTCGACGGGGCGCATCACGACGTAGACAGTTCGGTCATGGCCTTCGAGATCGCGGCCCGATCGGCACTGCGCGAGGCGGCACCGGGCCTTGGCCTCAAGTTGCTCGAACCCTTGATGGGTGTCGAGGTAGTGACGCCGGAGGATTACATGGGCGACGTCATCGGCGACCTCAATTCGCGCCGTGGTCACGTCACGGCCACCGAGAGCAGTGCCAACGCGGTGACGATTACCGCCCAGGTGCCGCTGGCCAACATGTTCGGTTACGTCAATACGCTGCGCTCGATGACCCAAGGTCGGGCGCAGTTTCATATGACCTTCGATCATTACGAGCAGGTGCCGCAGGCGGTATCGGAAGATTTGCGGGCCAAGTTGGCCTAGGGAACGGCGACCGACTTACGGAGAGCGAGATCATGGCGAAGGCGAAGTTCAAGCGGACCAAACCGCACTGCAACATCGGCACCATCGGCCACGTCGATCACGGCAAGACGACGCTGACGGCGGCGATCACCAAGATTCTGGCGGAATCGGGTGGGGCCGAATTCACGCCCTTTGACCAGATCGACAAGGCGCCGGAGGAAAAGGCGCGCGGCATCACCATCGCCACGGCGCACGTCGAATACGAGACCGAAAACCGCCACTACGCCCACGTCGACTGCCCGGGCCACGCCGATTACGTCAAGAACATGATCACCGGTGCGGCCCAGATGGACGGCGCCGTGCTGGTGGTTTCGGCGGCTGATGGTCCGATGCCGCAGACCCGCGAGCACATCCTGCTGGCCCGCCAGGTGGGTGTGCCGGCGATCGTGGTCTACATGAACAAGGTCGACCAGGTCGACGATCCGGAGATCCTGGAACTGGTCGAGCTCGAGGTGCGCGAGCTGTTGTCGAGCTACCAGTTCCCGGGCGACGACATCCCGGTGATCCAGGGCTCGGCCCTGGCGGCGCTGGAGGACGGCGACGAGGCCACGGGCAAGCAGTCGGTGCTGGAACTGATGGCGGCGGTGGATAACTACGTGCCGCAGCCCGATCGGCCCAAGGACAAGCCCTTCCTGATGCCCATCGAGGACGTCTTTTCGATCTCGGGCCGGGGCACGGTGGTGACGGGCCGCATCGAGCGCGGCGTGGTCAACGTCGGCGAGGAGGTCGAGATCGTCGGTATCAAGGAGACCTCGAAGACGACCTGCACCGGCGTCGAGATGTTCCGCAAGCTCCTCGACCAGGGCGAAGCCGGCGACAACGTCGGCTGCCTGCTGCGCGGCATCGACCGCGACGCGGTCGAGCGCGGCCAGGTTCTGGCCAAGCCCGGCTCGATCACGCCGCACACCAAGTTCTCGGCCGAGGCCTACATTCTTACCAAGGACGAGGGCGGCCGGCACACGCCGTTCTTCACCAACTACCGGCCGCAGTTCTACTTCCGCACGACCGACGTGACGGGCCAGGTGGCGCTGCCGGAAGGCACCGAGATGGTGATGCCGGGCGACAACGTGTCGATGGAGGTCGAGTTGATCTCGCCCATCGCCATGGACGAGGGCCTGCG